>Ga0099825_1004415_pt1 | contig 18448 bp, 6 predicted proteins | sample SiratroredBW_FD_76838 | JGI IMG/M metagenome (GOLD analysis project Ga0099825, IMG submission 76838) | Root nodule microbial communities of legume samples collected from California, USA - Siratro red BW | ecosystem: Host-associated > Plants > Roots > Nodule | place: USA: California | collected...
AAAAATAATGTCATTATTGCGAATTATCTATTGATATTTCTGTGAGAAACGTTTAATTAATACTTCCAATTACATTTTTTACATATAAGACTCAAAATTTTAAATACAACGTATATAAAATAAATTATTTAAAAAAATAGTATCTCCAACTATTTGGATGAAAAAATAAATAAGAATGAGAGAGACCTAATAAGAAGATAGAAACACCATCTTTACATAATTTCCAAACTCACTCATATCTGCACATGGCCTTGTCACAGAGTGACCCATGAAATCCCAAAACATATACATTGGAGAGGGACCCACTCCACCTTCCGTTTGTAAACTTTCCCCACCAAACGTGTTCCATTTTCAAATCCAGAAAAACAAACACCACCATGTATACTGAAATTCCACGACACTGCCTAATAGGAAATTGAGTTTTAGGGTTCCATTCTAAGCATAGTACGACAAATAGTTTGTTAATTAGGTTGGTGTCGAAGCAAATCATCTGCAGATGATGAAGCATTTCACGTACTCTCAATTGTTCCAAAACCATCCTCATCAGATTGCCTTCACACGGTGTGAAATAATTTCGTAAAAATGGTATATTATACAGCTTATTTGTTTTACATGATTGAAGCAAAAGGTGATTAAAAAACTTTAAACCTGTTATTTTTTTTTGTGAATATCTATAATTTTTGAAGAAATAATCCAATATTAATTTCTCCTTGTTGGGAAACTCCTGGAAAACATTGGAGAAATCTCAAATGAGAGTTGAGCTAAAATTAATATAACAGAATTATATTATCTTTAGTTCAAAATCTTAAAGCATTATATTTATAAGTCTTATTTCTTATATATTATTAAATAATTTTATTTTTACTTAATGTTAAACTTAAATTCATATTTGGATATCTAACAATCTCTCTCTCAAGTGAGTGTCTCTTTCATATTGATACACTCTCCTTCAAACAAACCTCTATCATAAAATTTTTCGATACATGAATCAAATTATACTCGTCCAAGTCGCAAATCATCGATTCTGATACTCCTTATTGAAAAAATCAATAAAAAACACCAGAAAAATCTCAAATAATAAAAACAGAATCAAAACCCGCATAAAAAATATCACTACCTTTACCAAAAACTTTAAAACATTAAATTTATAAATTTTTTCTTATATATTACTTAATAATTTTATTTTTATTTAATATGCATTTGGACTCAATATAAATGATATGTGTTCGTATATAAAAAATTAAGGATTTTATATCTAACATTAGAGAAAATAACCATTTCTTTCTCATAAATGGAATAATATAAAAAATTAGAAGTTATGCTTTCATCTTGCTAGAATTTTCTGGGGTTGAGCAGTATTTGAAAGTTGAGGACATGTAGATGATAGATGGATGTAGAAACTGAAAGAGAAATAGAAGAAATGATACGTTTCCATATAAGGAACAAAAGCGTTGTCTTTAAGACACGTCGTATTCGAGAGGCTCAACCTTATCAGCTTATCCACTTTTGTTTGTCCCAGATCATCTTCTTCCCCCTGCAACTTTTATTATGTCATGCATGCCCAGTTCAATGAATCAGACTGGGGACCCTCCTTCTTGTTTTCTTTTGAAAACCATCAACTTTCAAAACCGTTTTGTAAATCCATGGTGAGTATTTGATTTGACATTTAGAACACTTAACTTATGATTTAAAAATAAAAGCTATTTAAAATTGTTTTCATTACAAATTTTTTCAAATTTTAATTAATTGATATAAATTATGTGATTTAGTAAATATGTTTTGTCAGTGGAAAATTAACGACTTTAATAAAGAATATTAGTTTGCCTCCTTCGGAGATAGTGAAAATCTTAATAGTTATTTTTAATTTAAAAGTATGATTGTGGTCCCAATATTTGTTGTTCATTGTTTAAAAGAAAAAACTAAAGAGAAGTAAACAAAAAATTTAAAATAATTCTGCAAGACTAACTAAATTAATTATGGGTGGTAGTGAATTAAAGTAAACTGTTTATAAGTTTAGTCAACCATATCTAGATTGAAAAGATAAAACAAACTGTTATAACTATTGAATATTACAGTTATTAAATTATATCTTTTATTAAACTAAAGTTAAACTGAAAATTAATACTTGAATAAATATGCTTTTTTTCTTTGGTAAAACCAGTTACTAATTATACTTAATTTTTGCTGAACTAAAACATGACTAAGCATAACTTCAATAATAAATGTATAACCTTTTCTTAACAAATAAATGTTGGTAAAAGATAAAAAATAAGAAATTAAAAAGTAATGAATACAAAAATATGCCTAAGTTGTTTAATAGAAATTAATGAGATGAACTGAATTAAATTATACAAAAACTGAACTCTGTAGAAAAATAGTTTGCTAAAAATAAAGTGTATAATAGATCAGAAAAAATTAAACCGAACTACGTGCACTATTTTATTTTATTTTGTAATTTAATTAACTATATTATACATTTAAATAAACTTTTTTTTCAAATATTAAAGTAATTTAATTATCTGAACTACATTTTTATTACGCATTCAATGAAGAATGCAAAAAAAATGCGATTCTATTTATTTCAGCTCAAATTTATACATGAATTTATTTTAAATATATGAATTTATTTATTTTTCAGCTCAAACATATAATTTGGTAGGTAAATATTTCATCATTAATTTCTTTTCTAAGTTTGAAATAGATTGTTTAAAAATATTACATAATGCTTATTATTCCATCACCATTGTTTAAAATTTTCAATATTTTTAAATTTTGTTGTCAGGTGTCATTGGTATTATCATTGTCTTAAAAGTATTAAGACGTGACTCATTTTTATATAGTTTAATCTGGATGAATTATTAAATTTTATCCAACTAAGTTTAATTAATTTGAATTAAAATAAACACTATTAAAAAATTTAGTAATTTGTGATACTTTTTCTTCAAATGTTGTAAATTTTAATTTCATAAAATATTATAAAAAGTTGTATTAGGGAAACTAAATTTAACTCATACTTCAAGTCCCTTACAAACAATTATTTTCAAATTTAGAAATAAATAAAAATAAATAAAATGTCTGTATACTTCAAGTCCCTTACAAACAATTATTTTCAAATTTAGAAATAAATAAAAATAAATAAAATGTCTGTATCTACACACCGAAATGACTAGTGGAGCTCGAATTTATGAGAAAGATCTCTCACAATACGGTAAATTAATGTTAAAGATACTTACATTTTAGTTCTAAACACAGATGCCTTAAACACACTTCTTTACATAATAGAGTCATCTATAAAATACAAAACTACCATACAAACAAAATAGTACTAGTATAATATATATTTTCTTTTCTTCTTAAATTAAGATGATGGATGTGTATGGTCATTTTTTAAATTATTTTATTTTCTATAATGAAGAAAAAATTACTTAAAAAAATAACCGGAAGTGAATAATTACAGAAAAAAGATAAAAAAATTTAGTTTCCATTATTATGCACACTTTAATCATCATTAGGCTTCACAAACAAACCTTAATACATGTTAGGTAATTAATTACAAAATATTTGTACAAATAACAGTAAACAGTAAATAAATACACGTACTATCTGTACTTACATGTGGAAACACAATTAAAACTTTTTTTTTACAAATGATCACATGTAAAGAAGAAAAAAAATGAGCAAAAAGTATGCAAACGAGAAAGAGAAATAAGTAGAAACCTTATGAAAATGAGAATACAAGTGACATAAAATTATGCAAAATAGGAAAGTAAATAAATGAAAAAAATCATCAAAATGGTAAGAGATGAGTAAAATAAAATCATTTAATTGAGAGAAAATAACATATTATTGAAGAAATAAAAGAAAAAAGTCATCGCAAATAATGCATTTGTACTTGAAAGGGATTGGAGCAATGATATTTTGATCACTCACTTTATTTAGTTTTATATGAATCAATAGCTTCACATTGCCGTTGCTGACTCCTGCACCAAATTTGCGTCACCGTTATATGCTTTTTCTACCATTTCTGCAACTCCTACTTACTTGTTTCAAACCTACATATATAATTTTAATTTTAAAAGTTAAAGATAATATTTCTCTTTTCAATTAAGGGTCCCTTCAGTATCTCAAGGGCTTATTTTCCCTAAGTCAAACTTCCAATTCAAGTGCTTCTTCTTCAATATTCTCAAAAACTTAGACCAGCACTCATCATTTTTATTTAATTCCAATATATTAATCACTATGACATCATCCATTTTTTTAATTATCAAATTCATATATAATTATGTTTAGAAAACTTTCAGTAAGCAATTCTATAAAAAAAAAGAAAAGAAAAATAATTACGTATAAGTCAATTAGTATAAATTCTCTCATATGGTATCTACATTCTTAATTTTAATTTTATATACATTAATTTAATTTATATTAATTTCATTTTTTCTCTTCAATAGGTATTAATTAACTTCGTAATATTTTTTTATTTTGAAATGAGTCATATTTTTTTAGAATAAAAAATGTTATCATTACATGAACATGATGGTATTCTTTTATTAGAAATTTAAGTGGTATTTCAACTATGCACTAAATTAAAACTCTTTGTCTATATTATGTACACAGTTGTATACAATCTCATAGCTACTATTAAATTGCAAATTTTGAGCCATTAATAATCACAACCCTTCTTCTGTGATAATACTGTTTTAAAATATATTCATTATCTAGGTTTGTTGATGACTAATATCCAACTATTTCACTTTCTTTAGTGTTTGCATTATTTCACTTCTATAATGATTTCAGTTCAATTCTCAACTTGACTTTGATTTTTCTTTTTCTTTTTTTTTTATAGACAAGCAAATATGTAATGCAAAGTTTCTTAAAAAGGAATACTTCTCTCTAATTTGAAAAGTATTTCCTTTCAATATTATGAAAATTAATATTTAAATTAGTTATAGAAAGTATTTTTTTTAATCGCCAAATAATAATTTGATAAAAAGAAGTTGTTAAAAGATCAAATTCAATATAAGATTGTAATCAAACAAGATGAAGGCAAAGTTTTATACCATTGACAAAGAAAAATGAAGAAAAGAGGAAACGAGTGCAAAGAATTTAGAGAAAAACGATGACAAAGTTTAAATAATAGTGTTTACGTTTTTTTTATTAGCATAAAATGGTATTTAAGGTAATGAAAATGAAAATAAAAAGGAGTATGAGTATTTGTATACTCAATAAATTATAATAATGAATAAAAATAATTTTTGAATGATAAGTATTACAAATAGAAAGTAAAATTTCCTACTTGTAATACCTCCTATTTGTAATATTCATAATTTAACTGTTTGTTAAATTTATGTATAAAAATATACTATTTTTTTTTAGCCTCTTAGATATAATAATGATACAAAATATATAATAAACTAAAGAATATCGGAGATTAATATAGGGATGACAATATAAATATCTTTCTGTATTTTTTTTTATAATAAGTATGGTTTCAAATATTTTGTTTAATTGTTTGTAATAAATGCATAAAAAAAAGTAAAATGAGCTAGCTGATTGTTTGCTTTAGATTGTTGACATACAAAAATTAAACAATTTAAAATTATACCGAGATGCATTTAGATTTTGTTATTATAAAATGTTTTATAAATTATTTTTCAATAACATTGTAATAATAATACTATTTTTACTTTAAAAAATCAATATAAAATATTTTTTTAATATATTTCTTATTCCAAAACTCTCCATCCTAAACATCATGATAAGTTATATAAAAATGAAATTATATATCAATAAATAAGTTATTGAAAATGTATTTAATTTAAACAATACTGAAGAATAATAAAGTTTTAGTATACAGTTTAGAATATATTTCTATGTATGAAATTTTGTAACAATCTTTCTAATGTATTTTTATTAGTATGAAACCAGCATCTAATAGATAATTATGATCAGTAATTTTAACATTTAATATTATCATTTCTATCAATCACACTATCATTTATTATTGGTGGGTAGTAATTTTACTGTTGTTCTAGAGCATGGGATTTCCCACTATAGAGGATGTGAGCTATTGTTTTTTCCATTTCTCTTTTCTTTTTTTCCTTAATTTTGTTTAAAAACTAGTGGAGTATATATTTTAAAAAGAATTAAGAACTTTGTGGGTGTAAAGTTACAGGATATGTATTACTCTTTCAGTTACAAATCTTTAGAAAGTATTTTGAGGTGACAGAAATTTCTTATAAATGTACACAAATTATAGGATATCAAAATTGTAAAATATACTACATTTTAAAAAAAATAATTATTTATATATTAATTTTTTATATAGAAGTAAAAAAAAAAATGGTTTCTCACACACCACTATACTCCGCTAGGACTCTTAATTAGTGTATCATGCTATCCCTATTTGTTGAATGATTCTTTATTCGGAACCAAATTTTATATAAAAAATTATTTTAAATATGAATTCATATTTTATATTTTTTAATTTAATATTTGTAAAAATAATGTTGTAATCTCAATTGTATTTTAAAGTATTGAATTATAAAGTTCTTATTTTTAAAAAATTTATATAATAAATCATAACTTTTGTCTTGAACAAATAAATTAGAGTCATTTGAAATAAATTAATTTTCAAATACCAAACCAAGTAATGTGGAGTGATGTAATGAAAACATCTCATACATTGTATATAGCAACCCATACATATATCATCATGTACTTCTCACAACTCATAGCATCCACATATCCTTTAACAGTAACCCCAATAAATAGTCTCAATTAAAACTTTTTCAATAAGATGTCAAAACTGTTAATCATATTTTTAATGTACAGTATAATATTATAATATATATATATATATATATATATATTAATTTATACATTTATTTTATTTTATTTTATATATAGTAATGAGTGAGATCTACCAAAAGAGTATAAACTAAATTTATTTTGTGTTCTCTTTGTTCCAAGACTAATCCTAACGCTTGATCTCCTTGCCTATAAACTAATTTTGTGCTCTCTTTGTTCCAAGACTAATCCTACCGCTTGAACCATATAAACATGTTGGATTGGATGTCTACAAACAAGTTTCAAACAAGTTTCATAACCTTAAGGCATCTCTTCATCTGAAGATTCAGTGATATGTTTATAATTATTTCTACCTTTTAATCTCAATATAGACTAAGTTTTCCTTAGATATCCAATCAAATGTAGTTAAGTTTGGAAAAATCAAATCCTTATACCAACAATATCTTTCTAAACAAACAATAAGAGAAAAAAAATATAATTATAATTACTGAAATAAAATAAAATAATTAGTACAATCTTATATTGCCTTAGAAAAAGTCCAAATAGAAAATATTTTGAAAAGAAATAATTTTAAATAAACAATAAATATTTAATTTCTATTTATAAACTTTTAATTTTTATTTATTTAAAATTAATCTGAAAATAAAATTCAAATAGTATTCAACTTCAAAACATTAAATTTTAAAGAAGTGCAGCATTATTAAACACTTTAAAATCACATGATTTTGCTTTTTTATTTAAAGAGTCCAATTGCAAAGTAATGTTTTCCTTTTTACCATGAGATATATTCATCCCATGATGTTTTTCTTCTTTTGAGGGTCAAGTCATTTTCTACTCCAATTCTTGTGCCGAAGGTCACAGTGCCATTCATAATTTCATCCAGCCACTCGCATGAAATGAGATACAGTGTGTCAATCATTCTATTCAGGATAAAGATTATGTGTTTTACAATCACATAACCCTTTCAACATAACTTTATCCTGTTTTTTGGGCCCAACCCAATCCCGTTATGCGTTATCTTGTTCCATGTTGCCTCCCCCACTAGCCACCCAAATCAATATTCCCTGCAAAACAAACAATTATTTAATATCAAACCGCCAAACATAAATATAAATAAATGAATTAATTCATAACAGAAAATAATTAATACATACAAGAATACGTATTCACACCCAGCAAAGCAAATACATACATAAAACAATACAACAAAATAAAAATAAAACAAATACATACATAACAATACAACAAAATAAAAATAAAAGACACAGTTTCAAAAACACATCAAGTTGATAAAAACACAAGACTAACAATTCAACAAAATAAAAATAAAAGAAACAGTTTCAAGAACACATCAAGTTGATAAAAACACAAAAGTTGATAAAAACACAAGACTAAGACGAAGAAGTGACAAGTGAATACCACGGAAAAGTTGATGACAAACTTCACGTCACATGATAGTGATAAAAAATTTAACAAAGAAAAAAGAAATAAAACAGAAAAGCTATTCTGAACAGAGCAAAAAAATTGAAAGGCAAACAGGATTTGTTATGAACCAAAATTTAGACTAGATCTAGTATTGAATTTTAATTTAGGATTGGTTGTTTGTTTCAAATTTTGGATCAAAATTGTTTTCTATCAAATTAGGTCCAGAAGCTCCATGAATGGCCATCAATGGCTGCAACTGATTAATATAAGTTTTGTATTATATACACGCAGATACCGACGCACACAGACAAAACACATAATCAATTTTCGTTAGGTTTTGAAATATGTCAGATCCAAAGCCAGCTCGGAAGGATCCGTCGGTCGCTGCTGTCCGCCGTGGCGGGGAAAACGAAGGTAGCCAAAGCTTCGTTCAGTTCAAAGATCCTCTGCTTTTGTCATAACGGAGAGCCTGCTCGGCCTCGGGTGAAAGTCTCCGCGCCGTCTCTGCTGGTGCGAGGAAGGTCGAATCAACGCGGCTAGAGCTCGCTTGACGAGATCTCCCTCAACGCCGCGAATTCTCACGAGCGAGTTCGTCATAGCGGATCTGCGCGCGTTGAGCCGGTTCGGTGAGTACGGCGCCGGCGCGTGGCTCTTCTTGTGGAGGCTGCAGCGGAAGGAGCCAGGGTGCGTCGTAGGCGAGCACATGCATGTCCGCTTCGGCTGGTGCGGGTTAATACTTCCCTGTCTGGACGCGGCGGTTCGCGGCGCGACCGCGATGGAACGGTTCGGGGAGACAGAGCGATCTAGGGAGAACCGCACGGAGGGAGCGGAGGAACCGCAGAGGTTGACACGTGTGGGAGAGGAAGAGCGGTTAAAAAAGGTGGTTGAACGAGAGAAGCTGGAAGTGGAAGAGGCAAAGCCTGAGGATGAAGAAGAAGAAGAAGAGGGAGAGGTAGTGTGAGAGCGAAAGTGAGAATTGTAGAATCTAGGCGTAGAGGAGAGGGATCCTATTACAGCACTTCTGGATTTTCTAGAAGCTGCCGCCATTTTTTCTCCTTTGGAAAGAGGGAAAAGAAGAGTGAAGGAGTAGGAAAAAGTTTTTTTTTTTTTTTTTCTCCCTAAGGCCGCGTTCGGCTCTTCGGTTTGGCAAACCTAGCTTTACTCGAGGGATGTATATATAGAATTTTGAAGAAGAGCAATGGATACGCATGAATGTGTTCGGCGGAGGCAAATATTGGAGATATTAAAATTTTCGGTTTGGGGCATTTACTTTGTGGAATTGTATTGGTGGCCCCTCATTCTTCTTTTGATTCGCTTGCGTGTCTCTTTGCAGTTAGCTGTCAAAGCCTCTTGTTGAAGTAAATATTTTTTTCTAGAGACCTGTTAATTGAGATTAATGCTGAAAAAAAGATGAGGATAATTAAAACAAGTAAAATTTTCTTTAAATTTATTAAAATATTGGAATGGTTGTAAGTTTGAATAAAAAAGCAAAAGAAAGGAAAGGGGGTTAGTGGGGACATTGTGAATTGAAAAAAGAGAAAGGATGGAACAGCAAAAGTGAAAGATAATGTAGGGGAGCGGTTAACCAAAAGTGGTGATGGGGTTGGGTTAGTTAACCAAAAGTGCAGAGGAGCCCTCGGAATTGAGATCCAACGGCTTTGAGTTTCACAAAACTATGGGCAGCACTGCCTGTAATGATAAAAGACGACAAAAAATTATATAGAACCGTTTTAATTCCACTGACACGTCTTTTACGCTTCCCCTCCTAATTCCTTATCCTTCTTCCACGTGCTACTGGCACTTATTCCACTCCCTCCCTCACTTGTAAGTCACCAAATTACCCTTCTCAGTTTTTTTCTTCTTTCAAATGTAAAAAAATAACTCAAACTATTTAATTACCTGTCCATAATTCTTTTATCATCATAATTTCATAAATAATAAAATTTTACACCTATCTTATATTTTTTTATTTTTTAAAAGTGAATTGCAAAATAATTGATGAGCCATTCAAAAAATCATTTTTTTTTATTCCAATACCACTTTCATACTTCTTACAAAACCACTGTTTTATACCTCTATTCCTTAAAATGTCACTGTTTCAGATCTATTCACTCCCAAGTGTCAATCTTCTTCATACACAGATCCGGTTCACTGACGCTAAGCAACAGTCTTTTGTTTTTAATCTAAAAATTGATTGAACTTTTTCAAATTTTAGGAATGATTGAATTGTACATTAGGTTAAAAATTAATTATTCTAGAAAAAAAATTCTTTTAGTAATTTGAAGGAACTTGAACATCATAATGGAATTTAAGAAATATCGATTTATTACTATCTATCAAAACTCTTTTTTTTTTCTTTTTTTCTTTTTTTTTTTTGTATTTTGGCATGGTTCTTTTGAATTATCAAACACCACGATGTTTGGTTTGAAGTTGTTTATTAGTCATAATTGGAAAGAAGTTGTTGAATAAAAAAATATTTTATAAAACTTATTTATATATTACATTTTTATTTAGTGCTGATTTGGTTTCACCTTCTAACATTTGAAATTTCTATTTATGGTCTGGATGAGAAAAATAAAATAAAGTTACTCAAAGATTAACTTATATTTGGATGTGAATCTTCACCTCCAATTTAGTTTACCTGAAACTATATGATTGGTATTTTCAATTTACCAATACTAAATTACTATTTCTATTGATAGATCAGAAAGGAAAATTTACCAGAGATTGAGACAGGTAAATAGGAAAGAAGTACGAAGAGACTAATAAACTAATCCCTCCATTCCTTTTTTATTTTTAACTACTGTTGTATTTTTAAAATATTTTTGTTTATATTTAATTGTTAATTTTAAAGTTTAAAATAATATCAAATACTTTTTGTCATTTGTACTTTAACCTTCATATAATTCTTAATTAGTTTATATAATTTATTATGATATAGAAATAAAAAATGTAAAATAATTTTATTGTAAAATATTTTATTAAAGTGTTACAAAGTTTTTGTGGTATCTCCAAAAATGAATCGCCATTTTAGAAAAATTAACAGAGTAAGTAATTGTGAAGTAAAAAGATAAAGGAACTTAGACTTTTCTACTTGTGTGCTTTAATTTTTTATCTATATTTATTCAGCCAAAAATCTATAATGAATATTTTTAATGTGATTTATATAATTTCAAAATTCAATTTTATTTTTTTCAACTTTTTATTGAGCATAGTATTTAAGTTTGTTATAGTGCTATGTTTTTTTTCTCGTTGCGAGTAACAATACTCCTAAAATAAAACTTGTTCCATGTTAAAATTGAATAAGTTTGCTATTGTCATTCTTAGGAATAACATTGGATTTAGAACAATTATTTTTAAGAGGTAAATGTTATTTTGAGGGACCAATGTCATAAAAAAGAAATTTTGTGTACTGAAATAAAATTCAAAAGAAAGAAAAAAAAATGTAGGAAGTGATTTTTTTTAAGTGTGTTGGAAATAATTTTGTTCTAATCAGCCTAATGTCAACCTACTCTTTCTTCTATATGTTTTGCTTAAAAAATGAAAAAAAAAAAAGTTAATTCAAAGTGAGTAAACACAATATCTCATTTACAATCCAAGCAGTCTGGTATGGAAAGGAAAAAAAATACATAAAATTGTTCAGGATTAACCTAAACAAAACTAATAGTGCGAAATGGGGGAAATAATTTAAATTTACTCACATGGATAAATCTTTTAAAACTTGTATATTTCCGTAATTTTTATTCAAAATTACACAAAACCTAATTTTTGGTAGCATTTAAGAGAGTTTATGATTGATTCATGGTATATTTTTCTTAGATTTTATATTTTTTTCTTCTTGCAATTTTACGCAATTAATTAATCAAGAACATTACACGCAAGGAGGCTAAAACTTTTTCTTAGCAGAGTAAAATCTCAGCAAGGAGAAGAAACCTTCCTAATTAAGGATGTTACGTATGTAGATATCCCTATTCGTATATGTCTATATCACTTTCTTGACCTTTTTTTTTTGTTTAGTGAAAATTTGTCGATTTTCAGTGGCCGTCTTGTGTGGAGTTCTCAAATTTGGATTGAATTGAACATCCAAAAATTAATTCGACCAATTGAAATAGCTGTTTGTTTGAACAATTCTTAGCACATAAACCAAACTAGGACCCTCTACGGGCAAAGGCAAACCTCCTCCACTAAAATAGGGTTTTGATATTGTAGACACATGGGTCATGGCTACTCTTATTTATGAAATTTGTTGATCACTATGCAAATTGCTGAAAGGCATGTTGGAGTTGGCTAAAGAGGGAGAAATGATTCATATCAACTCTAGCCAGCTGCATGACACTGAAACTTTCCTTCTACCCATACATTGTGCCCTATTTTTCATTTCGGAAGATTCTCAAATCAAAATCGAAGAAAAAAAAATACTATAAAACAAATAACGAAACGTAGTGAATGGGAACACTGAATATTGGACTACGATGGCTTTCAACAATCACATTAAGCCTTTATTAGCCAAGCCAAAATACATAATTAGGTCAATTTTGTAGTTGTGAGTATGAAAATGTCGTGAAGCAAAACCTTATAAAATTGTGGTCTCCAATTCAAGAATAAAACGTGTTATAAGTGATGAATTCTGATTTCCATCATTAATTTAAAAGACGAGCTATTGAACATAGTTTTTTTGTTAGAAACACGGAGTATAAAGGCTGCTACGTGATATTCAAAGATCTTATACTCTCATACAAGAGACATTTAATAATTGAATTTTAAAGCAAAAACTAATTAATAATACCTTTAAGCACTTCTTATCCATAAAATATAGAAATTCAAACAAAGGATTATTTCGTCGTGCCATAAATAACATGCTTTAATTATCTTCCGTATTGGAATTGGCAAATAAGTAGCGAGTGTTATACTTTGAGATAAGTTTTAATATTCAGAAGCATAGTGGATTATGAAGGATGAGAAAGAAAACAAAAATCATTATCTTAAACAATACGATTTGTAACAGTGACACAGAGTCAACGCTTATCTGAAAACACACAGTATTATTGATCTACGGCACGCATTATCTCTGCAAATCTTCTTCATTCGTGTTGTTCTACTATTTTATCAGAACACAGTTCACACAGGTGGAATCCACTTCACATTGACCCCACCATGCTATTGCAAATCAGTGTTGGTGGCATGTCAAACATTTCACTATAGTGTTACGGTTCAACAGAAGGTTACGTTTTAAGAAATTTCTTTATTTTTAAAAAGGTTATTTAAGGCTAAACTTTATCTAAATCTGTTTTTAACATCCATCTTAAATATTAATTCTAAGAATTCAATCAAAGTGGAAAATTACTTCTCTCTTCTCTTTATTTTTGCTTTATGTTGAAGAATGACCATAGAAAATGGATTATCTTATGCCATGTTGGTGTTTTTTTAGCACAAGATCGAAAAATAAATCATGGGTAAATGACAGGGACAAAAAAGAGACATTCGATTCTATCATGTCTTTTCACTCCCAAAATGTAGTACGCGGAAGAGAAAGTCGCAAAAACCCATCTTATTTGTCTGAAGGAAGCATGAAATGAAAGAACGGTTTGTCACACTATTTCTCCTAAGAATTGTTCAATAAAACATTGCACTAACTCGTAGAAACGTCTACAGCAACTACCAACCAGCAAATATTCAACAAATGTGAAGGCAAAGATTCAAGTGTTGTGTAAGAAGATTCACAGCATTAGTCATGAACATGTACCACATCACTACTTATTTATAAATAGGGTTAGTAAAAGCAAAATGTAACATCGATATTTCCGAGATATTTTCACTTTAATTATTTTTTTCATCGCCTTTTTTTCTCTCTGTAAATTATATAATTGGGCACAATAATCTATTAACATACATCCACTTGTGTGGTGGCTAATATTGGTAGAAGGTTGAAATGATAGATAGATCAGAGGTGAAATGGTAATAACGGAATCGTGTGGTCTTGTTTTCAAGAATGGTGGCGTGGCGTGACAGATGCAAGAAATTTGGAACTTTTTGGTTCCAATTATTGGTGTAGAGAGTTAAGTTGCGGCTAGCAGTCATCTTTTCTCAGCTCAAGGTCAACTTGCTTGGGCTTAAGCTACTCATGTTCAAACTTCATCTATTATAACTTTTTTTTTTTCAAGTCAAGTACTTTTCAATTTCATTAATAGTTACTATTTATTAAAATATCTTAGTGGTCGTTTTTAACACTATTTTTTAAGTTAAGGGGAGTATTTGTGTTTGTACAACCTTTTTTTTTTCATTTTTGGAAATCTCATTTTTTTAATTTGACCTGTTTTTTTTTTCATTTTCCTCATTTCTCTCTGTTTTTTTTTTTTTACTTCTTCGGAATATAAAATTTAATTCTACCTGTTTTCATAAAAAACAAATAATTATTTAATTATAACTAATGAAAAATAATAATGATTTTTTTTTCATCCCTAATGCATTGGTATCAATTTGTCAATTTACATGTTGATCATGCTCAAGTGTGTGAAAGAGTGATAATTTTAATTTTAATAACTATTTTGGTTTTAAAATATTTTAATACCATAATTCGCCAAATTCCTACACTCTTTACCTATTCTTAATCCATTTACGCAAACTTATTTCTCAACCATCAGTTTAATCAATTTTACTATTTTAATTGTCTAACTGAGAAACTTCTTGAAACATAAGAAAGTCTCTCATTTCAATTTAAAAAAGAAGGTTAAAAAACGTCTTTTTCATTTTACAAGGAAGTTTAGGGATCTGTTTTGTACATGTCCTAATTTTTTTAACTTGTACATAATAAATGAAACAAATTTATATCACCTAACTTTTGGCACAAAAGTAGATACCAATGAGTAAAACTTCATAGAACTGCTATAAATTAGCACTCAGTGCAAATTGGCATATATAATAGTTATATATTAATGTCCTTGATCTTATCTAAATCTTGTAAACATCATTGGCCTGCATCTGCTCCTGTTCGATTTTGATGTGAATATATTTGGATTTAACAGGGTAAAGTCACCGTCCCTAGAAGTGACATCTATTCTGTGTTGAAGAAAGTGAATTAGGTTTGAAGTTTTACACCAATAATGTTAGCTGATCAGTCCAATTTAATATTAATTATGATCTTATCCACCATGACATTACCTATATAAACCGACTTTAATATATAAATATATATAGATATATCTGCCAACTGTAGTAACTGTTCTGTTATTTTCTCTCTGCTTTTGTTTCTGTTGTCTTAACTTACGGTTTTTCGTTCGATCCAAAAGCAGGGTTTCATTGCATTGTGAAATTTTCAATCTCAATCTCAGTAGCAATAAATTAAACCAATTGAAAAGATTTTTGTGGAAAGGACAAAATGGAAAACTACATGTTAATACAATTTTTTAATTATGTGCAAGTGCAACTTGATTATACAAGATCTATTAATGTTACAAAAAGAACTCCGAATCAAAAATGGGGTATTTTATGGTATTCACAAGTACATAAATTACATAATGACAGACGACCAAAACCTTAAAATATGTTACACATACGTTAGACGAAACCGAAACGGTGGAATTTGTGATCAATTAACAGCAACCGCACCGGCGTCAGCGTTCATAAGAGAAAACCTCGTTGGCTTTGGTTGGAAACTCTTCCTCTTAGGAAGGTCATGGTTAGAGGGTTTAAGCATTTGCAATAGAATTCCCTTCAACGAGTTGGCTTTGGCAGCCATGGATGGGTCCCAATGGGGAGGGGTCCGAGGCAAGGACCGAGCCATGGCTCGGGGTAGCTTCTTGTGCTTGCTGCAACGGAAGGAGCCAGGGTGCGTGCTGGGTGAGCACAAGCACGTGCGCGTGGGTTGGTTGGGGTGGAAATGTTGGGACCTTGATGATGTTAATACAGTTCTTGAAGCCATGGAAGAAAACAAAAAAAGAAGGTATGAATGGTTTTAAGGGCAAAGAAGGTATGAACGGTGTTGTTATAATAGGTAAAGTGATTTATGGACTTCTATTTGGGTGGAGATTCTTCATTTGCTTCCCCTATTTTATAGGACATCCAATCTCATTCACCTCTTATTCTCCAATTTCCCAAAAAAACTCTCTGTGCAAGGAATATTCGGTTTTTCTCTAAAGCAACAGAAACAGATTAGAAAATTAAGGATCCAAATAGGTAGTTTTAAATACTATATTATTTCCTTTTAATAAAATTATTATTTTTTAATTTGCGATAATCAGAGTTTTTGTTTTTGCTTGGTTGAAGAAGTCATTCATTGAACATAGCTGCACCACGACTTAGGAAGCAATGGTGGATGGTCCAATCATTAAGTATCCTTAGTTAATGTCAGGACTTTTTGGTCAAATTAAGTGGACTAGTCTTCTTTCTTGCAGGAGAAGATGAAGAACAGGTCCAAATAATTTCAACGAAGTTACTTTTGTAGATGACAACATTTATGTGATCGAAGGGTCATATGACATGAACGAAGGTTGATTCGGCTTTTAAGAATGAATCTCAGTTTTCATAAAACATTAGTTTAAATTTATGTTTAACTTAAAAATATTGTTAGTAGATAATTTATAAATATTTATACAAATATTTCTTGAGTTATAAAAGCTTACTAATTCTAATCCTGACCCACAACTACTTCTATCAATCAAGCAAAATAAATAACATTAAATATAGTTTACTCTTAGTTTCAAGTTCAACTTATTGAATCTTATAATTGAGTGTAGAAATTAGAAACTAAAATCGTAAATAAAAATAAAAGAAATGAAATTATGGATAAAGATTAAGGATGATCAAATTTATAATTGAATTTTTTAATCTTTTTGCGACCAAAATTGAAGAGTCATGTTGTTTCAACGTCAACTTCCTTTTTATCAGCAATAGTTGTTTCAACATCAATTACTCATTTTTTTTTTAACAACAATAAGAGAATAAGCGGAAAAAAAGAAGATTGAAATAAAATAAGTGGTGCAGTTAAAATAAATCAGAAAAGTTAAAAAAAATAAAAGAATTACATTAAATGGTCATTTTGATTTTACTATTAGGATAATTTTTCCAATTTTGTCTTGTCAATTTAATCTATTTTAATAATTTGTTTTGTCTTTTAACAAATGTGTTAATGCTATTTTTTGTGTTAAATTTATGACGACGATGTTATTACACTGACATTCATGCTATGCATTATAGTTATAACATCGTTTTTATTAATTTTATTTGATGAAAAAAATCTGTATTTAAAAAAAAAACGAGATCATGAAACGAAATTGAAAAAAAGAATGAGATAAAAAGAATATTTAATCAAAGTATTATATGGATAATATTGTTCTTTAAGTAAAGGAAAGCCAATATTGAGGTCCAAAGCAACCAAGACCACTTAAGGGTATGGATCAAGTCACGTACAGAAGGCCAATGTGTATTTCTTATCCATTTTTTATTTGACAATTACTTTTTGCATCGCCCATTTTTAACCTGCACCCCTAAACCCTATAATTGGGTGAAATGCCAAATTGCCTTATCCCTTCTCCTTTACTGTATTTCATCACCTTTGTCACTGCCATTATTGCCGTATTATTACTTTTGCAAAATAATAAGAGAAGAAAAATGCTGTAAAAAAAATTATTCTAAAAATCTCATTCCAAAAAAACATATTTCGAAAAGTATTATATATTGAAAAGTTTGTTTCATAAATTTTATTATGGAAAGTTTATTCTAAAATGTATTTTATTTGTAGAAATTTTATTTCAGAAATCTTATTATATTTTGAAAAATGTGTTTTAGGATTCTAAAAAATATATTTTAGAATTTTTTTTAAATAAATAATTCCAAAACCACTTAAAAAAAGAATAGAATAGTTATTTTAAAATTTTGGAGGTGCAGAATTGAGGCGATTTAGGAAGGAATTGCCTTTTTATTTTTAAATTTTATGGTCAAACCTGATTCAAGATAAAATCATCGTTGGACCAAGCCCATACATCACCAAAAAGAAGTTATGCTTTTAAACAAACACGCTGCCTGATCCAATAAAATGAATCATGCACAGATAATAAATAAATAGTAGAGTAAATTATTAGTTTACTTTTTGAAAATATATGACACTTCACATTAGGTATCGAAACTCAAAAAAAAAAAAAAAAAAAAAAAAAATTAAAAAATAAAAAAAAAAAGAAAAATTAAAAAAATTTAAATAGAAGAAATAAAAAAAAAAAAAAAT
>Ga0099825_1004416_pt1 | contig 18445 bp, 10 predicted proteins | sample SiratroredBW_FD_76838 | JGI IMG/M metagenome (GOLD analysis project Ga0099825, IMG submission 76838) | Root nodule microbial communities of legume samples collected from California, USA - Siratro red BW | ecosystem: Host-associated > Plants > Roots > Nodule | place: USA: California | collected...
ATTTTTTTTTTTTTTTTTTATCATCCATTCATATTTTCTTTTTATTTCTTCTCCTTACTAAACTTATCCTTTACATTTTACCAATGTTTTTGGAACACTGATTACCATTACCTTATTAAAATGTATGACGTTTGCTTAATTGTCAAACAAACATGTTCATAAGCTCCACCAAAAACCATCACGAGATGTGAAATTTTCCTTGAACAAGTTTTGCTTTGGACCAACTCATTAGACACTCAAACTTGCCTTTTCCGCAAGAATATTGGTGTAGCGTGGGTGGTATAGTAAGAGAGGCATGCTTCCACTTTGTACTAGGCACTAGCTATTAGAGGCTATGAAATTCATGTTGGGTATCCAAGTGTGAGTCTAAGTCTCACATTGGATAAAAATGAGAAAGTTAAGCAATATTAAGAAAGAAGACGCATAAACCTTGTATGTTGGGTCCATTTCTCATTTTTATGAGATCTCCTCGGTTATGCCCTCTCGAATTCTCCCAACAAGTGGTATCAGAACTGAAGGTTCGTGCCGCCGTTGTCGACATGACAGTGACCGGCTCATATGAGATGAGGAGTGTAGAAGAGGGACTCTCACTTGAGTGGGAGATTGTTGGGTATCCAAGTGTGAGTCTAAACCTACTACCTTAAGGTTTTGGGTTGACGGTGTCATTCCCTTGTATGTTGGGTCCATTTCTCATTCTTATGAGATCTTTCCGGTTATGCCCCCTCGGATTCTCCCAACAATTCCATATATCTTTTTATACACTTTGATAAGAAGCTTTATCGAGACATACATGAAGACAACTTCATGCATATTTTGCTGCAAACGATCAAGAGTCTATCAATGTCTCAAATGTTTGATATTTACAGCAATAATGGAGGGGGTTTGCTTATGTGCATATAGAAATTGTCTTATTGGTAAGAAAATCTGGTTCTAGTTATGGTGACGGAGAGATCAAGAAGTTCATGTTCCTTCATGGAAATTGTTTCTATTCTTCTTCATCATTTAATATCAAGAACTTTGGTCGTGTCTATTTCTTTAACTTTTTTGTTGTTCATAATTATTCTTCCTTGTTCTTGTATTGTTCTTAGGAGCTTGTGATTTTGATTTTGGAATCTTAAAAGTTATATTTAGAGTCATGTTTATTTCTTTTATATGTTCAACATTCTTCTAAGTTGTTCTAAAATTCTTGGTCATTTTACTTACATATAAAAAAGATTTAGCACCAATTATCTTTGTTTCATGTATTTGAGTTCATGTTTGTTACAAAACCATTAGCAAATTTTTAAAGTTAGAATCCTAATTGTTTTGTGTTGACTGAGACATATGATCCTTTTTTTTTGTGTTCTTGATTGAATCTACTTATTAGAACATGATGAACACAATTGTTTGTTCAATTCGAAATTGAATTAGTAAAATCATTGAGTTCCTCTTCAAATGTCAAAATTAGAAGGCATAGTCTAAAAAGGTAAATAAAGAAAGCAAAGGAAAGGAAAGAAAAGAAAAACAAATAAAACAAGAAAAAAAGTGGAAAGGCTGAGCCTCATACATACTAAATGGCAAAAGAAAAAAAGCAACTAATACAATGCAATGTTTTTTATGCGAACTTTCACACTTAGTTAATCTTTTGGATTAAATTCATGTCCAATAACAAACATTTTAGACTATATATAAACTAAATTTCCAATTTATGTTGCATTTGTGTTCTTAAATTCAACTTGCATTTTATTTCATTTTGTTAATAAATTCTAGAACTTTTAATCATGAATTTCTTTTTTGTGTGCTAGCCTTTAAATTACATTTAATTGTAGTCTTTCTTTCTTTGGAAAAGATAATGTAGAAGATTATTTATATTGGGAGATGAAGGTAGAACAATATTTTACTTTACACCAAATTCACGAGGATAGAAAAGTATCCATGAGACTTCCATGGAAAGAGAGAAGAGAATTCAACATGAGCCTCCAATTAGATATTGGAATGAGCTTAGGAGTGACTTAAGTAGGAGACATATGCTCTTATATAATGAGAGGGAGTTGATGGACAAACTCCAAAGAATCCAACCAAAAAAATATGAGTATTGTGGAGTATAAGCAACAAATAGAGTTGCTCATGACGAGAGTTGGGATAAGGGAATAGGCAAAAAACTACCATTGTTAGGTTCCAAAGTGGTCTCAACCTATAAATTAGGGATGAAATTGAACTTTTACCTTATAGAGATCTAGGTGAGTTAATTCAACTTTGTGTGAGGGTGGGACAACAAATCAAGAGAAGACCTACCACTACGATGGACTACCCTACAACTTCAAAAGCTAAGAGGGACTTTAAGAGGGAGGGTTAACCCTCCAAATTAACACTAAGTACGAGAGGTCAAAAGAAAAAAAAAAGAAAAAGAAAAAGAAAAAAGAGAAAGAAAAATATAAGCAAAAATATAAGAGGGAGGACATATCTTATTTGGTAGGTCATGACAATATGATCATCAATCTATTCGTGACGGTCTCACCAATGAAATAGGTTTCATTTATAAAGAAAAGTCATAAGAAGTAAAATTTAAACCTAACTCAACCTTACAAAACCAACTTGTAAGGTGAGGTTTGTGCTCACTTATATACTACAAATTGACCTTATATCTAGTCGATGTGGGATCTCCAATGCAATCTAGTCACGCCGAGGCTTCCCAACTTATGTATGGATTAGATATTTAGTCCAATAGTGGTTTGAATGTGGGTGGTATGATAAGTCTATCAAACCTCATTAGGACAAACTTAGATATCATTTTAAGAAGTAGACTTTAGGTTTAACTCAACTTTACAAAATTGTCTTGTAAGATGAGGTTTCCATTTACTTATATACTATGAATTTGTCTTATCTCTAGTTAATATGAGATCTTAAAAAAAAAAAAGATAATATTGTGTCCACTCACACCTTAACAAATGAGATAAGACTAAATAAAATGAAAATAAAATTAAAAAGAAAATGAGAAAAAGGTTAAAATCTCTCTCTACAACCTAAAATAGAGAAAGACAAAGAATTAAGTTTCAGGCATAGTGTCTCCTATGATAAACCTGTTAAAAAATATTTGAAAAATAAAACTTTTACTTGAGCAACCTCTTTTCTTCATTCTCTTGTGTAAAAAACACTTGTTGACACTTGGTAGGAACTTGAATCTTTACCAAAAGGTAATACAAAACTATTAACAACTTTATTCTTTTACTTTCTCTTTCTTTTACTTTTATGTATAACTTTTCCTTTTATTTTGCTTTTATTATTCTGCCACTTTTTTTGCCATGCCCACAGTTGTCGCTATCTGATTATGCTATTCTCTTTTGCTACATGCTTTTCATCTTAACTTTTGTATTCACATTTTCCTTTTTTTCTCCTAGCCACGTTAAAAAAGAAAAATGTTAAAGAAGATCTTTTGTATTGGCATTTTCCTTTTTTCTCCTAGCCACGTTAAAAAAGAAAGATGTTAAAGAAGATCTAATGGGCTGGGCTCAAGAAAAATCATTTTTTTTTCTTTAAAACGAAAATTAAAGGTAAAAAAACGTCATGTGGATATTTTTAAACATCAGAATTCTTTAATCAAAAAGAAAATATCACTTTTTTTTTTATTTTTGTAATATTTTTAAAAAGCAATTTTTTTAGTTTTCTAGTTTTCTCGTTTTATTGATTAAAAAATTTTCATTTTTTTATTTTTTAAATTAATTTTGAAAACATTTTTTAATTTTTATTTGATTTTTAAATAATATAAAATAAATATATAACAAAATAAAAAATATAAAAATATAAAAAATTGTTTTTTAAAATATTACAAAGCTAAAAAAAGGAAGTTGTATTTTATTTTTGATTAAAAAAATCCGAACGAAATTAAGTGTTGATAACTATTCTTCTCCACTTAAGTTTTACTAGATAATATGAAAATTTAAAAATTTTGTACTATCATAATAAAAAATAAGTAAAGATAGAAATATCAATTTCACTCAAATTGTGGAAAATAAAAATTTAAAGGTGTTAGAACATTGGGATCAAGGGAAAGAGGTGTTGAAACATCGATGTATAAAAGAAACAATGTGACGAAAACTTGGTGCAAGGAACAAGGTGCCAAAACCTTGATATACATAACAAATAAGAAGTCAAAATCTTGGAATGCAGAAGAAACTATGTGTCAAAACCTTGATATGCAGAAGAGACAAGGTATTGAAACCTTGGTGTAAGAAACAAGGTGCTGAAACCTTGATATGAAGAAGAAGCAAGGTGTCGAAACCTTGATGTAAGAAACAAGGTGTTGAAACCTTGATATGTAGAAGAAACAGGGTATCGAAACCTTGGTGCAAGGAACTAAGGCGTCAAACACATATTATTTTAATTATTATTAGAGACAAATTTTATTTACCTAAATGAAATTGAGTGTTGACATTGCTGAAAAATTCAACAAGGTACAATACTCCAAGAGTTGTATAAAAAAAGCCTACTATAGCCATTGAAGGTTTTCATGTTAGCAGACTTAAATTAGAAGAGTGATTTCTAACTTTCAACATTGCATGGCATATACACCTAGGGGCAGTAATCATGCTTTATTCAATGAAGGTGATATGGTTCAGATGTACTAAAAAATTGAGGTTAACTGGATATATGTCATCGAGGATCATATGCTAAAGTCCAAGCACCTTCCATATTACCATTTTCCTTATGTTGTTCTGGTGTCCCAGTTTATATATCATTTTGGAGTTAATCTAGAAGGAGAACTAAAAGAAACTAACAAAATCACCAGTGTCACTCCAAGGATGATAACCACTGGACCTCCAAGGATGATGATGAGCATTTGCTACACCTGGTGAAGCTTTTCCAAGTAACATGAATGCTGATAATCACATCATCACTAATATCATACCCTATGTACCTCATGTAGATTGTGGTACACCTCTATCCTAGTATGAATAGACGTTGCTTGCTAGAATGGATTTAATGGCACCTGATAAGAGGGATCATCATGATTTTTGCACAACAAGGTTTCAACATTTAGACAATCAGATTAAGAGCATTTAGGAACAATTGGTTGAATTCCATTTTCCTGACGAACATTAGGATCATTTGCAAGCCTTTTGATCATTTTATTATCCATTTTTCACTTGATGTTTTATTCTTATAACTGAAAATTTTCACGTGTTGCTTTATGTTATTTCCTAATTTGATGAATTCAAAGGGGGAGCAAAAATTTTATGTTTATTTTGTTTTTGCTTTGGTGTGAGATTAACAATTGGAACATACTATCTCTAATCAACACATACCACACATTGATCAAATATTAGTAGATTGTTTGTGTTGTGTGAGATTTGATGAATCTAACTTTCCTTACAGATTTTTGCAAGATTTGGTCATCTTTCCTTGAAGATTCTATTTCCTGAACCAATAATTGCTATATAAATAGCTTAAGATATAATGGAAGATAAAGAAATATATAATACCTTAAAATGATGAGGGGAGAAAATGTTCTACAATTGAGACATGAAACTTTAATTTGGTATTTTATATATGTATATATAATTTTATTTCAAATTCTATTTTATAAGGTAATAATCGTAAATTATATATATAATAAATTCCGAGCACCTTATATATATGATAATATATATATATATATATATATATAATTTTTTTTTCTTTTATCGAAGGTGCTGAGATGAATGGTCGAGACCGAGATGGTTGGATGTCGAGTGGTTGAGAGGCCGAGTGTTGAGAAACCAAGAGGTCGAGAAGCTAAGTGTTGAGTGACTGAATTGCCAATTTATTTTACTTTACTTTTTATTTGTCTACAAATTTATATTTTATTTATAGTAAAAAAAATGTAACAAAAATAATTATATAATTACAAATTCTAGAATATTACATTTTACATTCTAAGAGTGGTTTTGGAAAACTTAAAATTGGATTTAACAATAAGTGTATCATATAGATTTAAAATCAATTAAATTTATATACATTAGTTTAATTGTTTGTGTAAGAATATGATCGAGAATAGTCTATCACCACTCGGATAATGATTTCAATGAGGATTAGAAATGTAGACAACAATATTAGTGCGTCTATGCATTCTCAATAAAACATAAATCTATATTATATCGAGTAAGATTTTATAATATTATATATTACATTACTATAGTACTACATTAAACTATACATCTTTCCTACTTAATATACATTAAACTTTTGATACAAACTTCACATATTACAGTACGGGAGAAAAAATATTGTTCAAGGGATTATTATAGGCTGTTGGCAGTAAGAAAAAAATAATGACTACTGGACCATCCAATACTAAGGGAATTTTCGGACTCTAGGTGAAGGTCATGGTTGAATGAGCTATCCCTCTAAATGATACAGAGTTTTCCACCATGTTGGTACTTCATCCATTTCAAGAGAAATATGCAGAGATGTCAGCAGTGAATGAATGAGGAAAATTAGGGGCATCCATTGCTTTCTTAAATTAAAGAATCAAGATTAACAAAGGAAATAACAAGAAAGTGATATATATATATATATATATATATATATATATATATATATGTTTTAAAGTAATCTTATTTTAAAATAATAGAAAATAATAAATTATAAACATTTAAGATAATTTAGAAATATCATTTTTTATTAAATAGATCACCATGAGAAAAATTATAAATAACATAGGAATAACAATTGTAGTTAATAGTCAGGCTAAATAAGCAATCATGATATCATCCTTCAACCAAACAATATACCATGTCTACCCATTTAATCCTCAAGGATCTAATCCTCGAGCCACAGGTATTCCAATAAGGCACAACATGATCATGTGTGGAAATTAAAATCGGAAGTCACCACACAAAATGCAATGATATTATAATTTAAAATTAGTATAAAGATTAGTATTGAACTTGAAAAGAAATAAATAAAAATGTTAAATAATTAGAAAATTGTGAGGCTTAGGGGTACCTCATTGGAAGCTTGGAAATAAATAGCAATATACATATCTCCTTTTCCTTACATTGAAGAGTTGTAAAAATCGTGTGGGACTTCTTACCTTGTCACTATTTTTCTATGTTTAGACTTGTGACCCAAGATCACAAGATTGACAAAGTGATTAGTCAGCAAGAATCACATGTAAATTTGGCAAGGATTATGACCAAAAGACTCAAAACAGAAATGTTATGTAAGTGCAATATAACAGATCTATGAATCAAGAAATCAACTGAGACAATTTTGATAAAAACAGTTTGGTAAAATCTGAAAAACCAGAATTGAAATAAGCACTTTAATTAGAACAATTTTCCAGTTTGAAAACCTTTATAAAAGCACCTTGATTATACAATAAGCCACTAGTTTATCAAATGCAGAATCATAGAACTACAATTCACGAATATAGCTGTGTATAATGAATGAATGAATGATGTAGAACAGAGTAAAACGTAAAGAGAAGGGTAAAGAGAAATACACAAGTCAATTATACCGGTTCACCCTTCCTCAAGGGCTACATCCAGTCTTTCTTGCAACCCTAGTAAGAACAATTTCACTATCAACACTCAATTGTACACACTTACAATCAAGAACAATTCTTGCACCTTACATGATCACAAATCACCTTTGAATACCTACATTACCACCTTGCAGCTCCAAATATTCAGAATAAACCAATGCTAAACCCTGTAGCATCACCAATACACAATTTGAGTCAAAGACTACAATTATACAAACCAAAACACAACACTTGAATCACACAGGTTCAAGAATTGAGTAGTAGAAACCCTTGATTTTCAGTGAAGGAGATCCTACGCAATGCCTCGAAGAACACCAATGGCATAGTACAGATTCAAGACTTTTGATTATTCAAGAACACTTCTTCAAACTTTGAAAAACCAAACAACTTTGTTTCTCATAGAATTCTTTTCAATCTTGTTCGCATGTTTCTTCTCTATATTCTTCACAATTTGCTCTTAAAAGCCCAGCTATTTAAAATATAAAATACCCAAACCGTTTTTCACAAAAACAGTTAACATAATTATGTGCTTAGCGTGAATAAGTCGATTTTGCAAAAATAGAATCGATTTATTTTATGTTAAAAACTGAATTTCAAATGATTCATCTCAAAAACCTTTTTGCTCAGTTTTATTACTTTGTTTTAAGTATGTTTCAACTATGCCAGTGATTTTCTTGTCAGCTGTGCTTAGGTTCACCTTCACCTTCAATCACACTCACTCACACCCATTAAGACAAAGCCTAAGTATTCATCTTCAACTTCCATGCTTTGTTTTTCCTTTGTCTAATTGCTTGACTTCATCAAATACTGAATCCTTTAGGATTCTTAACACTTTTCTCTGCCTTCTCTCTAAAACGTCGCTTTCCTTCCTTATCAAACTAATGATCAAATGTCACCCATAGATTCTTGACTTTGAGTAGAGCAAGAGTTAGGCTATCTCTGAGATCCCTAGGTTTTTGGAACTCTTTGTTAATTCAGGTAAGGGAAGCTACTTTGAATATTTTTAATAGATATTGTAATTACTTATTTTATTAAGTACAAATTGAATGAATGTTTATGTATTGTATGATATAGTATCAATGTTTCTGAATGATGTGGTGTGCGATCGAGACATAGTATCTTTAGGAAATGAGATACCCATGTTGAAATTGATTAAGATGTGCATTGTTGTAGAAGAATGTATCTTGACTCTACTAGTAGATTGGAATCATATAGATGAAAATTACTATGTGGTGAGAGTCGAAGGAGGTTCATATGACTACGTCATGGTATGAAAAAAAATCAGTTGTGACCAAATCATATAGATTAACAAGTTTAGATGTATCAACAACCAATTTTGACCAAACAAATAAAATTATTTCTTTAGTTTTTTTTTATAAATAAATAAAAAATAAAAAAATTCATCCATTTAATTTAAGTTTGGAATTTATTGTTCTTTTGTTTAAAAAATGTAGAAAATATAATTTTTTATAAAAACATGCAAAGAAATATGGTTTAGGTTTTTATCCTTTTTCTATAGTCATTGGCTTTATCATTTTTATTAAAAAGTTTTGTCCCATTTCACTTTTATGAATAAAAAAACAAATTTTTATAAATAATAGAAAAATTAAACAAGATAAATAAATAAGAAAATAATAATTTAAAAAAATAAAAAAATATATAAAAAGAAAAATTGATGTTCTTTGTTATTAAAGTCCAACACAACAAGGTTTCGGAGAAAAGTAATATGTACTCATTACACAAATCCTTTACCCTTCACCCATCCCTCTCACGTACTCATCCATGTTCGTGATGGTGCTTTTCGGTTTCTTCCTTTTTCTTATTTGAGATAATTCACTGTTCTATTTTTTTTTAAATAACTAGAAACAAATTGATTTAAGTTTACCATTTTGATTTCGAAAATAGCTCGAAACAATTCACTGTTTTGTATTTGGAAATAATTGGAAATAAATTGATTTGAGTTTACCATTATGATTTTGTAAATAACTTGAAATAATTCACTGTTATATTTTTGGAAATAATTGGAAACAAATTTCTTTGAGTTTACTGTTCTAATTTTGAAAATAACTGGAAATAATTCATTGTTCTGTCTTTGGAAATAAATTGATTTAAGTTTATTGTTCTGATTTTGAAAATAATTGGAAATAATCCATTGTTCTATTTTTTGAAATAATTGGAAACAAATTGATTTGAGTTTACCGTTCTGATTTTGAAAATAATTGGAAACAATCCGCTGGATTTTTTTGAAATAAATGGAAGTTAATTAATTTAAGTTATACGTCTTGATTTTAAAAATAATTGAAAATAATCCATTCTTTTGTTTTTGAGCAATTCACTGTTCCATTTTTGGAATTAATTGGAAACAAATTAATTTGAATTTATCACTCTATTTTTGAAAATAGTTGAAAATAAGTTGATTTGAAAGTAACTCAGAATGAATTAAAGTTGATTGGAAACACAGAGCAGAATCCATTCCAACCATGTAGCATTCAGTTTTAAAAATTGATTTAAGGTTAATATACGAATAAACAGTCATAAGAGAAAAAACGGAAAGGAATTCATTTTATATAGACCACTGTGTCTACGATGAAAAGGGGAGGAATGCACAAAAAAGTGAGAACCAAAAGAAGGAGAAAAAGATAAAAAAGGAGAGGACTAAGGATAGACGTCAAATTCTTCTACGTGAAATTTGGAGGAAAAGAAGAATAATAAGAAAACACAATTTAACTTCATCATCACAAAGGTAATGTTTGATTTTTCTTTTAGATCTTTGCATTGTTTTCACATTCTGTTGTTAGATCTTATAAATTTTATTTTCAATTTCAAAATTATTTTCATCCATGGTTACCTTCTTATAATTTTGGTATCCATAATCCATGTCATAATAATATTGTAAAAATCCTAAATGATACATTTTGTACTCCAATGGATAATTGAAATATTAAACTAGAAAAAGAAGGGAATATTTATTGTTTGGTCTAGACTAGTATTTTTGGTTTACACCTAAATTTAACTCCCAAGTCATGTGATTGTCCTGTTTCTCTATCGCTTTCATGAGTCAAACAATGTTACTGCTAGTGCTTTCGTAGTGGTTATTACTGCATATATGAGCGCCCCAAAACCAAATGCCTCTTGATATAGAGGCTCCTAGGTGCTTTAGCTTCTTGAACATGCTCCAATGGATGTAGAACATGTAGAAGCCGTTTTGCACTGAACAAAGGTCATGGAAGGAGTATCCTTGATGCGGAATCAATGGATAATGGAAGAGGATCCATGGAGAAGGAAAATATGTTGTAGAAGTGTTGTGATTATGGTGAATTAGGTGATGAAAACCTTTAGAGAGGTTAGGCCAACCTTCAAGAGAGAGCTTCTAGCTTCTTGGAGAAGAAACTCAATGTGAAACTTGATCAACGTGCAGAAAATTCAGCAGCATTTCATTAAGATAATCAAGCTTACTTTACAAAGAGTCCACACACTTATTTATAGAAGTAAAGAGCGGAAGAAGCTTGTAGGAGAAGCTATCTAAACCTAGCTTCTAAGACAAGCTTTTAACCCTAGCTTCTATGACAAGCTTCCCAAACCTAGCTTGCACTCAAAGGCTCTCACAAGGTGGTGACAAGTGGCACAAGGAGAGAACTCCTAGTGCTACTTGGACTCCTTGATCAAGCCCAACATTATTTATGGACCTCAAGGCCCAAACTTACACTACATGGCCCAAAAAATACAAGGCCCAAATTTATTCTACTTGGCTCAAATACAAGACCCAAGTTATTCTAGACTATTCTAAACAATTTATACCAATTAGGGGACTTCTCCTTAATACTCTATTTTCTCCAAAGGGATTTCTTCATGTTTGCATTTGCCCGAGCAATTGATTAAAAGCCTAAATAGGTTGAGATGGATCCAATCTTCTGAAAAGCTCTTAATTCTCCCTCTGACTCTTTGTCCTCTTAATTCTTTGATTAATGTTGTTGGTGTGTTCTCCATCATCCCCTCCCTTTTGAAAGGGATCTGTCCTCAGATCTTGCAATGTGTTATAGACAAAAGCTTTATTATTATTTGTTTATTCTTACTACCTTCTCGGGTCAAACATAATTATGTAAAAACATGAAAATAGTAAAACTGGCATATGTACAAAACATTTAAGAATGAAAATAAAATTTCCAAGGAACAAACTCCAACGGTCAAGATACTCCTTACCAAATGATGGACACAAATATCTGACCCAACTAACACTTTTATTTTTATTTATATTTTCATGATTTTCTGCCTATGAGGTAACCTAATCTTTTGAATATCCAATTTTTCTCTGGGAAATTCCTCACAAGTTCTTTCTATGAAAGAGGAGTTTATGTCAATGTCAGATTCAATCCTAAATAGAAGTTTCTCTTCAATAAACTTCTCACAAGATATTTCTGTTGGAGAGAATTCAATGTTTGGTTCAGTTTTGGCCAAGGGTTTTTCTTTTCTTTCATGTTCTTTCCTCTTTTTTCTTTCGCTTTCTATTTCTCCTTCAATCTTTCTATCTAATTTTTCATGTCTAAGCTCCATACCTTGAAGTCCTTGTCCTAATTGAGCTAGACAATTTTCTATTCTCTCTTCTGTTTGTAATTGGTCTTCTACCATTTGAGAAGGTGATAAAGAGCTGATCACAAACTTATTATTCAGATGAATGAAAGTGATTTTGTTAGTACGACTGTGGTAAATGATGTTATGTTCAAATTGCCAGGGTCGTCCTAACAAAATATCACAAGCTTCTAAGGGAACTAAATCACATAAAACATTCTCAGAGTATTGTCCAATAGATAGCTTAACTTTCACTTGTTGACTCACAATCAGATTTCCATCCTTTTGAATCCAAGAAAGTTTATAAGGTTGTGGATGGACTTCCGTATTGAGTTTCAATAATTTAACCAACCAGATACTACAAAAGTTGTAGCATGATCCACTATTCACAATGAGAGAACAATTTTTGTTAAAAATTTGACAGTTTGTTTGGAAAATGTTCTCTCTATGGGTAGTACCTAGCGGATTAGAATTTCTCATCAGAAGGAGTTCTCCAGAATAAGGGTAAGCATCCTCACAATTCTCACACTCAGAATCTTTACTAGTGTTTTCCTCAATTATTTCTTCTTCACTGATATACAAGTTTTGGCCTCTCAACAAGATAGTCCTCATGGAAGGACACTGGGATTTCACATGACCTTGTCCCAAGAACTTGAAGCATTTGATGTCACTAGATCGATTAGAGGATGTAGGTTCTTCTCTTCTTTTACCACTCTTTTGAACTGTGGCTTTGGTGGGATTTTCTCTTGGTTTTTCTTTTAAGGATTTTTCCTCTCTCTTATACTCGGACTTGGAATAGTAGTTAGAGTAAGGACTTTGACTTGGTCCTTTTCTCAAAACTTGTTGTTCAACTTTTATACAAATTTGAACCAAGTCATGGAAATCCCTATAAGGGAGAAGTTCTACTTTATCTCTTATTTCAAGACTCAATCCACTCAAAAATCTAGCCACAGTTACACTTTCATCTTTTCTAATTCCCGCCCTCATCATATACAATTCCATTTTCTACCTGTATTCTTCAATACTCATGTTATTCTGATTAAGCCTATGAAGTTTTCCATGAGTTCTCTATGATAATAGGAAGGAATATGTCTTCTTCTGAGGACACTCTTAAGATCATTCCAATAGGCTATGGTCGGTTCATGATGAAGAATCCTGTCCCTCACTAACGCAGTCTGCCAATGTAAGGCATGTCCTTGGAAGCTAGCTAGGGGAATTTTTCTTTCTTCACTCACATTATAGCATTCAAATAATTGTTCCACTTTCATCTCCCAATCTAAGAATGTTTCAATGTCATTAGTGCCATAGAAATAGGGGAGATCTACTCTAGCTTCTTTGGGCTTTCTTTCTTTCTTGTGGTGGTGATAAGGGTTAGGCTGATAGTGTTCGGTTGCTCTCATGCTATCCCACTCTGGTTTTTCATCCTCACTATCAGAATAACATTTTTTTTTATGAACTAGTTTTTGATTTATACTTATGATCCTTCTTCTTTAAGGTCTTCATTTCCTCCGCCATAATGGCAAAATGTACATCAGTATTTATTTTCATAATCCAAATTTCTTCCAAAATTTTTCGCAAATATGATGTATTGCGACTCATTGCCACTATGGTGATGGGAATGACGAGACATCTTAAATTTTGTGAAGAAGTGCTCTCAAGATAAGACAAACTAGTCTAGCACACTAGGGGGTCTCCCAAGAAAGTGAGGTGCGTCACTAGGACGGCTTAAGTACCAAGACTTTCCTTGCCAGAGCCTGACCCAATGTACCTTTCCAATCGTTCTTACAATGAGACCACTAAGTCACAAACAAAGGCGACTCAATGAAAAATAAAACTAATCGGATTGCACAATTGAAAGAATCAAAAGAAAGTAAGAATAGTGCTTGAAAACTTAAATCTAGGCAAATCCTAAGGTGAAGTTCTTTGACACCAAGGACCTTAGACACACTTCACCGTCTACATGTTTTGAACTATTTCACTATTGAAAACGAGTTTTGCAATTACACTCAATTGGATACAATGACAATTTTGCTGAAAAATTAAAATTCTTAAATTATGCACTCTATCTGTTTGTAAATTTGCCTCACTAATGTATCACTCCTTTTTGGTGTACTTTGATCAATGAAGCGTTTCTACAACATGACCGCATCTCCATTGTGATTCATCCTCCAATATTGCTTGGAAATTCATTTCTTGATGTGTTGGTTCCAACTTAACTCAAGTGCTTCATCAAGGTGCTAATTCACTGTGGGGTCAAAAATATAAAGCAATAAAGGCTAATTTGAATAGAACAACTAAAGAGATTATAGAACGACAAAGTCAAAGGAATGTGATTAGAAGTGACAAACAAGAGAGTTTAAGGCTTAAAATAGAAATGCCGCACTCAAAAAGATGATCTATGAATGACTCTAGGGTAGATTAAGAAACAGCAAAATAAAAACTAGAATTCACTTGTGGCAGCAATATGTGTGTGATTTATGGTAATCGGTGTAGTTCTCCTTTTGTCTCGAAATTTAATCACAAACTCACAACACAATAAGGATCATCCACTCCAAATTTCATAAATTATGGACCAGTATTGCACTCGCAATAAATTCAACACAGTGAGCAAATTCCAACAGAGTAATACAGTTTTTCCAATTTCAATAGTTCTTTGGCAGTAGTGTTTGCAAAATTTATCACGGTGCGATTACTTAGAATTAGGTCACCAAATTTTTATCATACACTCCAAACATATCAAGCTAAGGTCATGCAAAATTTGAGGTCCAAAAGGTCACGGAATTGTTCCCAGTAAATCAAACACAGAGGCGTTTTTACACTATCATCAGTGGTTAACTAGCAGCGAGCATTCGACTTTTACAATTTATCATTATTTTTACAGATTGAATTAGAATGCGCTTTTTTCAGAGTATCTTTACAACATATCAAGGTAGCCTCATACAAATTTTCATGCACAAATACATAGTATTCTGTTCTAGTAAATTTCTCAAGTTTCAGTAACCTTCATCAAACAACAACAATTCTGGAAAATGAAACATATGGATTCCAATGAGTTTTAGAACAAACTACAAGACATATAGGAGTATTATGACTTGAAGAAACTCACTAATGATCTAATAGTGAACTAAAGAACTAAAAATTGCAAAATTAAAAGACACACAAAAGCACACTCTATGACACAATACATCAAACACATTCTGCTCATAATTTTCTTGCACAAACACCTAATCTACAAGTGTAAGCCTAAGGAGTTTATGAAAATTTAGAACCATACATGACTTTGACATATACTATGATCATCAAAATGAAAGCTAGGACACAAATCATCAATTTCAACCGATTAAAATCAACAAAGACTCAAGCAAAATAAAGATAGCTTGCGACACACACAAGAAACACCTAAACAATGTGTTTTTGGAAAGTTCAAGGAGATTGATGTATTTTAAATTGTTTAAAATCATCAAGAACACTTTTCAATCGGTGGAAAACATTGAAGACATGCAAAAATTGATGGAAACAACACGGAACAGCTGAAATAAGTGGAAAAAGATCAAGAACTTATCTCTTGTAGACTTATGCTCTTAATACCAAATGATGAGAGGCTCAAAGGTGCTTTAGCTTCTTGAACACGCTCCAATGGATGTAGAACATGTAGAAGTCGTTTTGTATCGTAACAAAGGTCATGGACGGAGCTTCTCTTGATGTGGAAGCAATGGATAATGGAAAAGGATCCGTGGAGAAGAAAAATGTGTTGTAGAAGTGTTCTGGTTATGGTGAATTAGGTGATGAAAACCTTTAAGGAGGTTAGGCCAACCTTCAAGAGAGAGCTTCTAGCTTCTTGGAGAAGAAACTCAATGTGAAATTTGATCAATGTGCAGAAAATTCAACAACATTTCATTAAGGTAATTAAGCTTACTTTACAAAGAGTCTACACACTTATTTATAGAAGCAAGAAGAGGAAGAAGCTTGTGGGAGAAACTATCTAAACCTAGCTTCTAAGACAAGCTTCTAACCCTAGTTTCTATGACAAGCTTCTCAAACCTTGCTTGCACTCCAAGCTCTCACAAGGTAGTGACAAGTGGCACAAGGAGAGAGCTCCTTGTGCTATTTGGACTCCTTAATCAAGCCCAACATTATTTATGGACCTCAAGGCCCAAACTTACACTACATGGCCCAAAAAATACAAGGCCCAAATTTATTTTACTTAGCCCAAATTATTCTAAATTATTCTAAACAATTTATACCAATTAGAGGACTTCTTCTTAATACTCTATTTTCTCCAAAGAGATTTCTTCATGTTTGCATTTGGGCCCGAGCAGCTGATTAAAAGCACAAATAGGCTGAAATGGGCCCAATCTTTTGGAAAGTTCTTAATTCTCCCTGTGGCTCTTTATTCTTTGATTAATGTTGCTGGGGCGTTCTCCATCACCTCTAGCCTAAAATCGAATGCCTCTAAACCAAAACCGATTATCTCTAACCTAAAATCGAATGCCTCTAACCCAAAATCGAATGCCTCTAACCCAATATCGAATGCCTCTAACCTAAAACCAAACACCTCTAACCCAAAATTGAATGTCTCTAACCCAAAACTGAAGGCCTCTAGCTTGATACCGATACCTCAAATACAAAACTAAATGCCTCTAGCTTGACACTGAATGCCTCTAACTTAATGCCGAATGTCTCCAGCCCAAAACCGAATGTCTCTAATCCAAAACTGAATGCCTTAGAACCAAAACCAAATGTCTTTAGTAACCGAATGCCTCTAATCCAAATCTAAATGCCTTAGAACCAAAACCGATTGCCTCTAATCCAAAATCGAATTCCTTAGAGCTAACATTGAATGCCTCTAATCCAAAACCGAATGCCATAGAACCAAAACTGAATTCCCTAAATCCTAAATTGAGTGTCTCTAATGCAATACCAAATGACCCTGACCTAATACCAAATGCTTCTAATCAAATACCGACTGTCTTAAACCCAATATCGAATGCCTTTTCCCTAAAAACCTTAGTCGAATGCCTTTAGAAAACCAATACTGAATGACCTAACCTAAAATCGAGTGTCCTGAAAGCCTCTTCCGAAAACCTTTTTTGAAAGCTTCCTCCAATTACCTTTGGCCAAATGCCTTTTTTGAATCATTGTATTAAAATTTCATATTTATTCAATTTAGTTTTTATTTTTAATTTTTGCTAAAGGATCTAAAAAATAATAAAAATACAAAATACAAAATTTCCAATATATATATTAAAACACCAAACAAACAATTTGTAAATAAGGTTTAGACCGAGTTCAAGAGGGGGGTGAATTGAACTTTCAAAATCTTTTCGCAAATCTGATTTGTTCTTGAAATAGAGAATGAAAATTCTTAATCCAATCAATCAACTTGTGTAATTCTGGACTATCCAGTAAACAATCAATTGTGCACAGCGGAAATTATCAGAGATAAACCCAGAAAACAGTTTTCAGTATAGAAATGTATTAATCCAGATTCAAGATGATTAAGCACAATCCAGTAGATTAGAAATAACCCAGAAACACAGTTGATTCAGATATATGTAAACAGATTCAGTGAACAGTTTATTAATCGAAAGAAAGCAAATAATAAAAAGATCAAGAAGAGATAAGAGGAAATTAAGAACACAAAGAATTATCCTGGTTCACCCTTCCTCAAGGGCTACGTCCAGTCCTTTGTAAACTAGCAAATATTTCCACTAAAAAGATCACAAGATCAGTTTATAACTCTTGCTCCCAGCAACTTACAAACTGCTCCCAACAGTAAACCCACACCTCACTGAACCACTCAGCTAGTGTGTAACCTGTGTAGAAACCCACTACACCACAACACTTGCAATCCGCAAGCAACACTGCTCCCCACAGCACCCACCCTCTACTGAACCCCTCAGCAGATGTGAGACCAGTGCAGAAACCCACTGCACCAACTCAATTACAGACCCAGTAATTGAAACACAACAAACAAATTACAAAACAACAAGATCAGCAATTGATCACACAGTACTTCTACACATAATAGATTATAGAGAATGAAGATTAGGTGTAAAAGACTTGGCTTTGGTCCAGAACCAAAGTTGCAAGAACCTCACTCAAAGATGCTTAAAGATTCACGTTCTTGGAGGTTTCTTATTTTGAAAAGCTTTGTGAAGGATGATCGCACAAAAGGGGTATTATATCTCACTTAGAAAATCTTGAGGAATGCTTTTCGAAAATCTTAGATGTCTTAAAATGATAGTGTCAATTCCTTTAAATAGCCAAATCAGTTTTAAAACAGCTTAGCTGTCACAGTTCAATTAATTGAACAAACCATTCAATCGATTGAATTGACCGTTAGTTGACCCAGTCAAAGATTCCAGTAGTAAC
>Ga0099825_1004417_pt1 | contig 18445 bp, 20 predicted proteins | sample SiratroredBW_FD_76838 | JGI IMG/M metagenome (GOLD analysis project Ga0099825, IMG submission 76838) | Root nodule microbial communities of legume samples collected from California, USA - Siratro red BW | ecosystem: Host-associated > Plants > Roots > Nodule | place: USA: California | collected...
AATAAAAATTACTAACGTGATAGAGGAAGATATGGAAAAGGCCTCATGAAATATATTGATGTAGTTTTGGTTTTTCTGGTTTTTCTTCACCCCAACAGATTACAGAAGAAGAACAATGGTAAAGGAAATCTGTAAACAGTAGTAAAGACTACAGAAAAAGAAAACATTTCTTACCAAACATTTGAATTGAAAGAATGCATAATCTATAAATGAACCCCATGATGATGCTAAATAAGATAGTAATTAGTTCCCTAAAAATGCAGGAGTTATATATTCCTTCTCCTCACTGCAAGTTAGAAACAGAAAACAACACAAAGCGACCCTTAATATTACAGTGGGGTGAATATCACTAGGCACGGTTCACACAAACACATTGCTTTTGGAAGAAACTACAGAAAGATGGTGATGAAGCCTGGGGAGAAGAAGCCATAGCTGGATGCTCCCAACCAGTGAATGGAATCCTATCCTCATTCATGCCACCACTGCCATTATTACTATTCTCCTTATTTTCTGATGTTCTAACATGAATACTGATATCTTCATAAATGGGCTGATGGGATAACACAAGTGGAGATAACAATGGAATGGCCTTTGAAACCTCCCCAAAAGGGTTAGAGGGTCGATCACAGAGAACCTTATCAATGTCAAGAGACGCAGGTGCATGCATCTGTAGCCTCGTAGGGCACCCTCCACCTCTTCTGCTTTTCATCAAGCTGGCTTTGCATTCCATTTCCATCAATGTATATAACCTTTTTGATTTGTCTCAAGTTGCAACCAGGAACAAGTATAAGCTCTATAAGTTGATTCCCTCTTTGTTCAAGACACCAATAATGTTAACAACGTGAATGAATTAGTGTCATGCAGGTTTTTACTCGTCCATGCACTTATAGAGATTTAGAAGGAATGAAGGAGAAGAATATAATAAGACAGAGAGGGTGGTGGACTTGACTTTCCTTCCTTAGGCTGGAAAACAACTCAGAAACAAAATGATACTACTTTTGGGTGGTTTGTAGGTTTTGTAGGAGCACATGTCCCTTTATTCCTACATTCAAATTTTTGTTTTTTAGTTTATTGTTCAATGTTTTCCTCCGCAAAACAAGGAGGAGAAGAATATTGGGGAACGCGATCCATGAATAGAAACATTACAGCAATTGCTGATATACATATGTAGTCATTTTCGAGTATGTAACTAATAAAGTTTAGTTGTCTTAGCGAGCTAAATATATCAAGACATTTTCGTCTATATATTGCATGCTTTTGTGATCCAACGTGTATAATTTAGTTGTTAAGAGATTATAGATTTATTTTATTTAGATTTAAATTGGGATTCACGATGCTTAAAAATGAAGTATTAGATATAAAAAACTATATAAACATTTGTTTGAGAAACTATCTTTAAATTGTTCCTTACCACCTTAAAAAAGCAAAAATTATATATATGTTGAATATACTACAAATTATTCTAGATATCAGAGTGAATATAAAGAAAGCTCCAAAAAAGTAAAATCTACAAGGTATTCCAAGAGTTAAGAAATGCTACAATAGTCTAAAATATATATATATAAAAAATGTTCTCTGATATTACATTTGAGTGCCACACATCTTTATAAAATCTTGTTCAACAATTCTTCAACATTTCCAACTATTTAATGCTCTTTTGGTATTCTTCAAATATAAAAATAAATAGTGACTTGTTCTTGAATTACATAAGTTTCTTTTTATCAATTAAAAGAATATATTGAATGGGAGGATTTGGGTACTCCAACCCATTTACAAACTAATGCTAATGTATTTCTAAATCACTACCCTTTGGATAGATGAACATCATTCATCTAGACCCAATGAACAATGTTCCAAAACTAATCTTTCTACAAGCATGGTATGTCCCAAAAAGAAAACAGATTTCTAAAATACATCTATAAAACAAGCAGACCCTGGTCCAAAATAATGCATCCCAAAATGGGCATTTGTTTACTATAACTCTTAAAAGATCTAATTGCGCTCCATCTTCGGTATTTCATATGCAGCTCTGTGTCATCTCCATGAAAGGTGTTTGTTCTTAGACCATTTGGATGCTATTTTCTTTCTTGAACCTAATACCTAATCCATAAAAATAACATAGGCTTGCTGGCAGTAGCTTAAATCTGTAGCAGAGTTTTAGAACAACAGAAATTGAAACATAGGAATATTTGTTGCTAATACTGATGCAGGATATCAGCTCAAAAAAATAAAGTTTGCATGAATAGAATTATGGAGTATTCGCTTGAAGTCAGGGAAAAAAACGTCAATGATTGATTAGAGGGAAACATTCAAAAAATAAATTTCTCAGTCTGAGGGCATGCCCAAACATATGTTATTAAAGATGGTGTGAATATATTTACCAATATATATTATCAAATAAAAAATAAAATCAACCAAGTTAATATATATGTTTTTTAACGTATATTGCTGACATCTTTTGGTCATTATTCTATTACTGACTTAACATTCTAATGGCATTATTATCATATTTTGTTCCTGCTTCATAATTTACTATTTTCAGTTATAGGTAGCTTTATTTGATTCTATAATCTGCTCTGAGTTGTGTGAATTTTAGGGGATACGGAGCTTTTCGTATAATCAATTGCTCGGCTACAACTGTTCTTTAGGATCATTTAACCAATTAATTTATGCATACACCAACATTTAAGTGTGAGATCTTTTCACAAACATAAAGATGTCATTTATTTAGCTGCATAGCTAATAAAAAATATAAAATAATAAATCTATCTTCCTCACGAAGTGGTATCTATCATAAAATAATTTTTTCTAAACCTGATTTATTCTCAGAAAACCTACTGTTAAGTATGATTTTATATAATTTAATCTTATTTCTAGTTAATATAACATTTTTAATAATTATTTTTTTAATTTATTAACAAAAGCTACACGAAAAGATCTTTAGTGTAGTAATTTTGTGCAGTGATTTCCTTCTCTTCTCTTGTATTCTATTCTTTAGAGTTACTGATAAAGAGAAATACATTACTGATACAAAAAATTCTATTCTTCAGAGATCACATACCATACCACCAAACAGTAAGCCATAAATCAACCACAGTCGCAATGACAGTACACTGTTTTTCTGCTGAATCCTTATATATAAATTAGTAAAAGTACAGGGTGCACACTGCACACATTTCTGTGGATAAATGGTACACAGTTTATTCCATATATTGAATTTTACAAAACATTGGAAATGACCTTTCCAGTCTAGTTATTATTATATACATTCACGAAATGGCAAAAAAGAAAGCATGTAGTCATATATATACAACATTGTATGAAGGGCATCCTTGGAGGATTTTAATTTGCCTGTAGAATTCTCCCACGGTTCTCATCCTCTTGAGCAACTGCAAAATGTACAATGATATCACATCAATATTATGGATTTCATGTAGTCACAAAAGAGCTTTGCATGAAAAAGAGAAGATGATAGTATCAAACAGATATGATATATAGCAAAATGGTGCTTATGTAATGATAGTGTTTTTTACCTTGTTGAGTTTGTGATGAAGTGCGTGTAGTAGGAACTTTGACTCCATATTCTTGTGATGATGGCTCCTCATTCCCCAACAATGAATTTACAGCTCCTCTCACCCTGTCCATCATGCCTGTATTACTAGAAGTTCTGCTTGGAGCCCTTCCTCCAGATGTTACCTGAGACGCAGTTTTTTCATCATCCCTTGACTCAGACTTGCTCATTGAATAATCTTTGGCTGAAGCACTCTTTTGGGTTGTGTTTTTCCCACTCATTGAAGAAGCTGACAAGGATGATGATTTTTGAAATGGAGTCCCACTTCTGGTCTGATTCCCTTGTTCAGACCTGTTCATCGAATTATGTTTGAACGAAAGACTCTTTTGTGTATTCTTCCCACTCAGTGAAGCAGATGAAGATGATAAGTCTTGCTTTGAAGACACAGTTTTGGCATCAATATCATGTTCAGACTTGCTCATCAAATAATCAGCGACTGAAGGACCGTTTTGGCTTGTATTCCTCCTACTCTGTGAAGCAGATGAGGAAAGTGAATTTTGCAGCCGAGATGATGGAACAGATGAACTTTGGGAGTGCATGCTGTTGGCTGTAAGGGGGTGTTTGGAAACTACATCATGAATTTTGGAGGATATAGAATTGGCTGCAAGGGACCCTCCAGCATACACAGGTATCAGTTTCTCAGCTAAGGTTTCAGAGGCGTTGTTTGGAGAAGCTGATGTTGTAGTAGTAGGAGTTGCTGTTGCATCAGGTTCAGGTGTTGACATGAGCTTCGGAGTGACAGCAGAACAAGGGTTTTCTAGATCTTGCTGCATTCCTAGTTTGACATTGTTCTGCAAAACGTGCTTCTCAGAGATTACTGGATTTGCTCTTGGATGTTGCCTTGCATTTTCTTTGTATGCCTCAGGTGCCAGCTCCGATTCATACACTGAAATGTAAAGTTCACACCAATTATATTCACACACACCAAATGATGTAAAGAAGAAAGTACAAGTCCTTGTGGAAAAGAAATTATTATATGATCGATCATATAGTACTTTTCAACGAATTTATGATTGCAAATCATATGAATATAAGCGAGGACTATTGAATCCGAAACAATATAATAATTTGTGGATGGTGTGTATTAATTACTAGGAGCTCCAAGGTATTCAGGGTCTTCTTCTTCTTCCTCCTCTTCATCTTCTAGCCTAACACCCCAAGAGGGTGTGACGTTCTCGTCCTCCATTCTTCTCTTGCTGAGGCTGCTGCATAATTTCCTGGCCTTTTGCTTCACTTTGGTGAGGACTGATTTCTTCTGACAGAGGCTAGGGTCTTCTTCCGCGTCCTGAAGCCTCATAGGAGAGGAAGGGGAAGAGCAGTTGGAAGAGTAGGTTGGTGACATCCTAAAAGAATCCCCTCCTGAAAGAAGAGAGAAAGAAAAAAATGTTCATGTGCACGTGTGAGGAGGTGAAAAATAACAGGTATTTCATAGAGTTTATGATATGTGAAATAATCCAATATCAACGCTCAATCCTTAATTACTAGCATTGTCAAATGCATGTTGTTTTTGGTGGAAAAATCGAAAAGAAAAGACAAGAATCAGAATGAGTCCGACTCACGAAATAAAATTACACCACTTTCGATTCAAAATCTTAAATATTTTACATTTTTATATATTAGTTAACTTTCACACTTTTATATATTATCAACTTTATGATAGTTTTACAATGTAAATTAAATTTATAATTAAATTCAGATTAGACTCACAATTAAATACATAACAATTTTATCAAAGATAGTTTCATATCTTTTTGTTTGTAACTAGCTTATGTGACATAATTGAGCTGTGTATGAAGCCATGATATATTGTTGACTGCTGAGAAATTAAAGATTACCTCGGAGGACTTGTTCCACGCTAGAGACGCTGGTAGGACTTCTTGCAATATCAATATGTTTGTAGGTACGTTCAGGCATTTTCTCTGACTGTTTTCCTTCCCTGTGTTTGCAATTTGCCTCAGCTTTTTGAATGACCCTGCTTTTATATTTGTTCTTCAATGGTTAACAATAATAATAGTAGCAGAAATTTAACACAGAATGAAGCGTGGTAAATGGATTGGTTCCGCGGTTCTTGCACACCATGGATACATACTACCCATTTTTCTTACTACTAAACCTCAAATTATCACTTGCCTGATATAGTAAGTTGACCAGGCCAGCATGACAAAAATTGTTGGTGAAAAGCAAGACCTTAACTCTCAAATCAAATTCATAAATAACAAATAAAAATTCAAAATAAAGATTGGTATGGATTAAAATGTGCTACAACACTGCAGAATTATATAAATATATGAATATTAAGTAACAAAATAGGTGTCAAGATCAACCATCTTACTTATTTAGTATAGAAGTCTTTATATTAACAGGGATTCATAAAGCTCTACATTATTGAATTATTTGTTATGGCATAATATTTTTACAAATTTTTGAGAATGAGAAAAAAAAATTATTTCTATTGACAACATGACTTTACAAATTGAACTAAAATTATATTATATCAGCATCATTTCAGAATAATTATTCAGAATAATTATTGTTATTAATGCTACAACTTGCAATTAAATCATCCTATAACAATACAATTTTATCCTAATTATAAATTATGTCATCCCAATACACTTTGATGATTGCTTTTATTCCTTACATGAACCATGTATTGACTTGAATAAATACTGGTTTGATGGTATTTTTGTGTATTTTAAAATATTATACCTTTTTATAAAATTAATATTTTTGTATAAAAAAATTGTAGAATGATGGTGAGACATGTAGATGATAAATAGAGAGGTACCAAGGAACATAGTGGAATGAAGAGAAAACAAAACATAAAAACCAAACCCATCAAAAACCCTTCTTCCTCACTCCTTTTCTCTCTCTTATCCAATCTGCTGCTACCTTGGACTCAACAATGTCGTCCTTCGCGGCCTCTAACAATCTCAGCACCGCCATTTTACCCTCTCGCCACAGCAAAACCTCTCGATCTTCTTCTTCCGTAAAATGCAATCTTTCACCTTCCAAACCCAACGAGTCAAATCCCTCTGCGCCATCTCCTCCGCCGCTCTTCAAAGCCATCGCCATCTCCTCCGCAGCCTCCATTCTCCTCCACTGCACCCCTCTCACCCCCTTCCTCTCTAACCCTCTTGCTGGTGGAGGTAACAGCGGCGGCGGCGGCGGAGCCGGGGGAGATGGAGGATGGTTCGGCGGAAATGGGGGTGGCGGCGGAGACAACGGAGGGTTTTTTTCTAGAATGTTCGCTGCCATTGCAGACGAACCTCAGTCTCAGGAGTGGGATTCGCACGGCTTGCCCGCCAACATCGTTGTGCAGCTGAACAAAATGAGTGGGTTCAAGAAGTACAAGGTTTCCGAGATCATGTTCTTCGATCGGAACCGGAGAGTTAAAGTGGGGTCTGAGGATTCGTTCTTCGAGATGGTTTCGCTGAGGCCTGGTGGGGTTTACACGAAGGCGCAGCTTCAGAAGGAGTTGGAGACTCTGGCAACTTCTGGCATGTTTGAGAAGGTTGATTTGGAAGGGAAAACGAACCCTGATGGGACAATTGGGGTTACCATTTCGTTCAGCGAGAGTACGTGGCAGTCTGCGGATGGGTTTCGCTGCATAAATGTGGGGTTGATGCAGCAGACAAAGCCTATTGAGATGGATTCGGATATGACTGATAAGGAGAGGTTGGAGTACTATTTGAGTCAGGAGAGGGAATACAAGAGGAGAATCGACAGGGCGAGGCCGTGCCTCTTGCCGAGTTATGTGCATGATGAGATTCTTGACATGCTCAAGAGACAAGGCATGGTCAGTGCTAGGTTGCTGCAAAGGATCAGGGACCGAGTGCAAAAATGGTACCATGATGAAGGTTATGCCTGTGCTCAGGTGGTTAATTTCGGGAATCTTAACACCAAGGAAGTTGTTTGTGAGGTTGTTGAAGGGGATATCACCAAATTGGATATTCAGTTCCAGGATAAGCTTGGCAATGTTGTTGAAGGGAACACTCAAGTGCCAGTGATACAAAGAGAGCTTCCTCGGCAGGTATATATTGTAGGATACAAGTATCTTGTGTTGTATTGGAGTTTTCTAGTTAATTAGGGTAGGTTGTGAATGTCTGTTATCTTTGCGACTGATGTGTTTAGTGTGATCAGCAGCTACTTTACACGATTATTTTCTTGTATAGGATATAGTCTTGGAGATTTCATTTCAACTAATTATATACCAATTGAAGTGTATGTGTAGGGGACAATCTTCACCTTGAAAACCGGTTTTGTAAGATTGTGATAGACCTAAACCCAAATACTAAGATGGTATATAAAATCTATCTAGCTATTGTTGGTGAGCCTATTGAGTTGTTGTTAATCCTCAACTTGAAGGGGTGTTGGAAATTTTACACTGACTAACCATATAGCTAAATTGGAGTATATAAGTGAGGGTGGACCCTTACATTGTGAGATTGAGTTTTAAACCCAAATTCTAATAGTTACTGTGTTATATGATTACCAGTGTGTTCTGAGGTTGTTCTTTCTATTTGGTTTTGTGTTGTTTTATCTGTTCATTGGTTTGTGTTGCTAACTTGATGGATGTTTTTGCGTTGGATTAACAGCTACGCCCAGGTTTCACTTTCAACATTGAAGCAGGGAAGCAAGCTTTAAGAAATGTGAACTCCCTTGCTTTGTTTTCAAATATTGAGGTGAATCCAAGGCCTGATGAGAAACATGAAGGAGGTATAATTGTTGAAATTAAGCTAAAGGAGTTAGAACAGAAGTCGGCTGAAGTCAGCACTGAGTGGAGTATTGTCCCAGGACGAGGAGGGCATCCCACCCTGGTATTTATTTCTGTCAAACAAATATCAATTCTCTTTAACAACTGATGAATTATTTGTGTCCAATTAATTTGTTTACTTTCTATTCAAATTTGTGTAGGCTTCGCTTCAGCCAGGTGGTACTGTTAGTTTTGAACATCGGAATCTTCAAGGACTGAATAGATCTATTAACGGTTCTATAACAACTAGCAACTTCTTGAATCCTCAGGTAGGTAACCTTGATCCAGTCCTATGAATTCCTTAGTTTGATTCTGCCAATAGTTGTGTTATTGATGTTGGCATTGGTATCACAATATGCCCCATTTATTGTGCTTCAGGATGATCTTGCATTTAAGCTAGAGTATGTGCATCCATATTTGGATGGCGTGTACTATTTACGTAACCGCACTCTCCGCGTAAGCTGCTTCAATAGCCGAAAGCTGAGTCCTGTATTCACCGGGGGTCCAGGTGTGGACGAAGTGCCCCCAATTTGGGTTGATCGTACTGGTGTTAAAGCTAATATCACAGAGGTAATTTCACTGGTTCTTTTTAATTATACGCACCTTGGGTTGGCCATTTGGGCCAGTGGTAATTTTTAATTAATTAAATTGTGTTGTGTGCCTTGCAGAATTTCACACGACAGAGTAAATTCACGTATGGACTTGTAATGGAAGAGATAACAACACGAGATGAAAGTAGTCATATATGTTCAAATGGTCAAAGAGTATTACCTAGTGGAGGAATTAGTGCCGATGGACCTCCAACCACTCTCAGTGGTACTGGCATTGATCGTATGGCATTTTTACAGGCAAATATCACACGTGATAACACACGTTTTGTGAATGGAACTGTTGTTGGAGACAGAAATATGTTCCAGGTGACTCTCTACACTCAGTGCCTTTGTAATTATGCGCATGGATACATTACACCGTCCCATCAGTTTTGTGATTTTCGGGAACTTTCAAAAAGTTATCTTTCTTACTTTTTATAAAACATGATTTATATTGATCCAACCATTAAATTATAACTGTATGTTACCTTCGGTGTCTGTCAAATTTTGTCAAAATTAGACAATTTTAAATAGTCAGGTGAATATTTTTGTTTTTAGTTTTAAAAGTATATATTGTGTCAATTTGAGGTATATGAATGGAGTATTAAATAATTTTAGATTAATGTAGAATATTTTATATGACTTATCTTTTCTCTATCCAATTATAGATTTTGAGAAAAAATTCTCCAATAAAAAGTTATTAAATTAGTTGATCCCTTCCCATTTATATATCTGTGTGAAGATGCTCTTGGCATTTTGTTTGCCAAGACTGAGCTTGACTTTGGTGGGGAAAAGGTTATCCTAAAAGTTTGAAGAAGACAAAAGGATGGCATAGTGTGTGTAAATATGTGCATCAATGGGGCAGAGCCTATAATTTTATGCAGGTGCCATAGTGTGTGTAAATGTGTTTCAAAAATTGTAAGATTATATATTTTCTATCGGATACGTAAGATTTGGCCTCTGTTAATTATTCCCTTTGGCCTTGGAAACACCACACTGACACATTCATGGAAGCGGAATCTACCAGAGTAACATCCTCGTAGAAGTAACATGGTGCAAATTAAATGACTTTTTTTAGCTGCTCTTCTTTTTACCTCTTTTTTTATCTGATTGTTGACTTAATGTATTATGTGTCTGGTAGTGCTGTTTTTCATCGACCATTAAGAAAACTTGTCTTGCTAGGAGTGAGTGAAAGCACAGATGGATTAAGGATGTTCCAAGTTTTTCTTAAGTATAGCTAATCTATGCTAATTAGTGCAATCCATGTTAGAGGATGGTATCGAGGCTGGGGTTATTAGGGAGCTGTCTTTTTCTGCCTTGGAAGTATTTTTTTTAACCAACAACCAAGCCTTATCCCCATAATTTGGTATTGGATATATGGATAAATCAATGCCATGGAGTTCCATCCATAACACATGTTCAGCCAAACCTTCTAGTGAAAGCCCGCGAAACTTATTGCACCTTAAGGACAAGATATTGGTGTTTTCTGAATTTCTGGATTTTGAATATGTTATGGCTGTGTTTTCTGATAATGCATTGTTAAACATATGCAAACTACAGGTGGATCAAGGCCTTGGCATTGGCAGTCAATTCCCGTTTTTTAATCGTCACCAGCTAACTGTGACACGATTTGTCCAGTTGATGTCCGTGGAGGAAGGGGCTGGTAAACCACCGCCACCAGTTCTTGTCCTCCATGGCCACTATGGTGGTTGTGTTGGTGATCTCCCCAGCTATGATGCCTTTACTCTCGGGGGTCCCTATTCTGTAAGGGGATACAACATGGGTGAGATCGGAGCGGCTAGAAACATCCTCGAGGTAGGAACGAGAAGACTGGACGCAATTTATGATTCTCAGTGTTGATTTTAGTTTTGCTAATAATCTATATGTTTAACCATCTGATTTGTTTATTTCTGCAGCTTGCTGCTGAGTTACGGATCCCTGTTAAAGGTACGCATGTGTATGCATTTGCAGAACACGGCAACGATCTGGGGAGTTCAAAGGGTGTGAAAGGGAATCCTACAGAAGTTTATAGGCGACTTGGTCATGGGTCGTCTTATGGTCTTGGTGTCAAACTTGGTCTAGTGAGAGCAGAATATGCTGTTGATCACAACTCAGGAACTGGTGCATTGTTTTTCCGTTTTGGAGAGAGGTTCTGAGGTGCAAATTAGTGACATTAGTATATTGCACAGCCGGCTTTCTTCTTTTGGTTAGTGGGGTTTGGAGGTTATAGATACTCAGAAGTTACGTGTACTAGACCAGTAGACTTGGTGTTTTTGTTTGTTTTCCGTAAAATTGGTAGGGGGTTCTGTGAAATTATTACCATGGTGATATCTGTTATGGATTGGATTTTATTTTTGCGGCCAGTCATCAATGCACAGTCCGTGAGAAAAAATTGGATCCTTATATTCTCTTAAATAAATTATATCTCTGTTAAATATGATTGGCAAGTTATATTTGAGGTTAAAATGTTGTCTTTTTGTTTAATATAGTTATTAAAGGGTTTTTCTTGTGGTTTTAACTTGTAATCCCAGTTTACAAAAAAATGTTGATCTTTTAGTTGTATTACATTTAAATTTTAGTTGAAGCAAAACTATGTTCTGTACATAAACAAATCGAGTCCAGTGTCTGGATGGAGTCTATGATTTGTTATAAAAACCTAATGACTTCTAAATCATTCTTAATAATTTTCTTTATATATTTTTTTCTTTTGTTTAGTGGAACCAATCTTTATTGGGTTGTTTACCAATCTTTTCCACGAATGCCCGAATTATTTAACATGAAATTTTAAAATTGGTCTTATTCCAACTCTCTGTAATAGTTTCACTTCAAGTCTGATCTAATAGGTCTGTACATTCAACCCAAAAGTCTAATCTGGTGTGTTCTTAACAATTTAAAAGTATATCAGTAGGATAAATTGATTGTTTATTAAGTTCAAGCTTGTAAGATCACGGTTTATATTCATTGCAAATGACTGGTATTAGAATGCTTGCTATATATATAGAAAAAGAAATGAAGCTAAAAAGAATCCAAAACGAAGTGTATCCTTCACTTTTCTCTCGGTTTGTAGATGTTATATTCAAATAGTTTGTCAATGTTGCATGTTCGAGCTCCGTATAAATATTTTAGTTTACAAACCAAATGCATTTAATAATCCCTTTACATGTGTCTCGGTTTCACCTACACACCAGCTACATCCATGATTGATCTTTTTGGTGTTGCTATTTTCTGGTGTTTGAAGTTCCCAAAGGCCACCCGAGATATGGCTTTACATAAAGCCCTTGACTTGTGCCAAGAATGAGAGGCAATGAAATTTGGCTTCTGCTCTTCAACCAAATGGAGGAACCTAATCCTTTTATGCTACAAGCCTAATTCCTTTTTCAACTGATCCAGAGTAGCTTCTATTTCATCGAGGTTATCCTCAAGGCTTCTGTTTCCCTTTCTGTCTTCACCTGTTGGTGTCTCTCTTCCAGAAAAGTTGGATGCATTTCCTCCATTAGGTGTCTTGTAATCATCATTTTGATCTGTAATATTGAGTTCTTTCTCAAGGAACTCCACAAAGTCTTCTCCTATTTCCTGAAAGGAAAAATTTCAAATATTATGATCCCCATGTAGGCCTGTTCCCATGGCTCATGTACGCACATTATAATTAAAAAATAAACAGATGAAGATGTAAACAGGAAGTCTCACCGCCAATTCCTCCCATAGACTCTTTGGCTTTCCTTGTGAAGCAGCGTTTGCTTCCCAGTTCCTGAATTCTTCTTGAAGATCCTTAAAGAAGTCCTCTGTAAAAATAAAATCGGACAGGTCTCAAACACTAAAGAGAAGGGAATTACAAAATTATGTTGCAATATACTAGAGACATACATCCCTTTTCCCTTGTTGATAGATTTATATGGGGCAATCAATGCCCTGCAGAACTTGTAATGAATACAGGCTAAACTTAGGGTCAACATGATCCATGATGTCTACCAGAGAATATATATCTACCTATTGTTATTTGAACATCCCTCAAAAAATTACCTGCATCATTAGTATGTAGGACTATAAGAAGATTAAACCAAAAAGTAAATAACTTGATAAAATGACAGGACAAAAAGCACATAAAAAATGAGTACTATAGCTGTTTAAAATTCTTTTTAATACCTAAAAGAATTTGCTTTCTGTTGACTCCTCGTTTATGGAAATGTGTTAAGGTGTGGTTTCTATTTCCATAAACAATGGACCAAAAAAGAGACAACTTTGAATATAACACAGGGACCACGCTTGACACAGTTCCAAAAATGAGAGACCAAAAGGAGACCATTCTCATTTTGGGATTAAAAGCAAACTTTTGCATATTTATAGAAACTAAACATTTAATCCTGAAATGTAAATTACTGCAAGACAGTTTTTGATGGAAAATTAGCATTGGAATTTCGATGAGTGTTTTCAAAATCATCTCAGACAATTAAAGAGAAAAAAATTAGTGTGAGAAGGGTGTGCAAGAATGAAAAGAAAACGGAGAGAGCTGTGGCTTAAAGGTTTAACTGAGATACATCTTGTATAACCAGAATAAACTCTAGAAAACAAAAACAGAATCAACCATGATCCAATATGCATCCTGACAACATATAACTGCAGAAAATGTAAGAATGTTCTAATGACTACAAACTTTCCCGATATCTTTCAATTGAGCAGTTTCTAAGTCATATATCTTTACGAGCCAAAAGCACTAAGCCACTTTGTCATTCTTATAGAATATTTAAGACGTACTTAAAGTATCTTACAACTTCTTTTTGGATTTGTTTAGGCACTTAGTCTTATGGTTAGGTCTTGATCGGGTAGTATTATTGATCACTAATCAATGTAATTAATAATATAAATAGGAGTGTTAGATTAATGTTTCATTCACAACATTACATACTAACAGTAACATATTTCACTTTGGTACTTAGAGCTGTCCATTTTCCTTTTCCCTCTTACCTAATCCTAAATCTATAATCCTTTGATATGGTATCATAGCTGTATCATTCAACTTGAGATTATCTCTTTCTGCTATTTGATAAAAAGGAAAAAGATTGCAGATGTGCAATAGCAATAATAAACATGAAGAACGTATTCAAAAGTAAAGTCTTGTAGATAGATATTCAAACAACATTGATGTGATTATTTCAATCATTACCTAGTCCATAAAATTCTTCTTCAGGTTGTGCATTCCTACTCTGGCTTCCTTGAGAAAAATCATAATCTCGACTTCCAGAATCATATTTTTTGCGGGAACTGGAATTTAGCAATGTATTGTATGCGTGTTTTATCCTCATAAATTTCTCCTGTGCCTTTTCCTGTGAAAAGAAAGTCATACATATGTAAGAACTAAAGACTCCAATCTTCCGGTGGTTAATTATTAATACAAAAATCAATGTTCGTGGTTACTAACATATCCAAAATAGAAGGGTTGCATCATTGAATGCTTTCAGCATAGTGCATACAATAAAATTTTACTACTTCTTTGTCCTTTTGGTCATGCTTACATTTTCTTTTTCTAGTTTATATTTTTCCTTTTTGGGGGAGCAGGGACATCGCTACTATTATAACTTTTGCCTTGAACTTAAAGTAAATAAAGTAAAACAAGTAAAAGAACACGAGAAAATCCAAGATTGGAAGACAGTGAACCTATCACAAAGTGCAATACATGAGGATCATAAATTGTTGTCACTATCTGGTATGTGACATTTGGTTTATTAATCATCATAGATCCACCTATTTTTCAGAATTTTGAGAACAAATATACTTGTAAAGGGGATGAGTGTTCTTTCCTGAAAAGGACAGTCAACAATTACGCAACGTAGTAATGTGGACCTAGACCAGTAAATGCCCGTTTACAAAGTTCTGGGAAAACATGCAATTTCTGATGGCAATTGACCCACGGACACAAATTACTTAAACCATGTAACAGCCAGACAGTTTATGTGAATCTTCTCTTCACTGAAGAACAATTAGCCATATAATCAACATAGTGGCCGTGTTCATAAAATTGAGAGTGTCAAACAAACAAACACCAAAATTTTGTTCGCCACATTTGAAATCTTGCAAAAACTGTAAAGAGCATCAATATAGAATACCCAGTAAAAGAGAACCTGACATGTTGCAACGGAACTGTACCTATCCATTCTGAGTTAATTTTTCAATTTTGCACAACACAAACAAATCAAAATTGATGGGCACAATTTGGCAAAAGCTTCCACCAGAGACAATGAGAATAAAAAACAGATATGATTCATGTGGAGGAGACCAAGAAGGCACGGATTCAATCCATGAAGAAGATGAACAGTACCATAATAACAAACAAGGTTATGAGAAGCCCAATTGGATAAATATTAGAGAAAATTCAAATCGATTAACATCCTCATGAAGGTAAAACCCCTATTTGTCAAAAGCTTCCCCAAATTACAAGCAATGTCTATGTTTCTTTATCACAGATAATACGGGGAAAATATTTACTTTTGCACTTAAATTCCGATAACTTAAACAGAATCACAAACCAACAATTGTCAAATCTCTTACATCTCTGACCTGCTTCTTAACCTTAACATTTTCAAATCCACCACTGTTGAGAAAACAACAACATTAATTAGCGTTAAACAAAGCAATCACCTCTTTATTGACATCAGGGTGATACTTAAGAGCAAGTTTCCGATACGCCTTTTTGATTTCGTCGGCGGTTGCGGACGGAGACACACCCAAAACTTCGTACGGAGACTCGCCACGCCTTGCTCTCACCACCGTCATTCTATTGCCCCATCTTTCTTTCTTCTGCTGCTTCCACTGTGAATGGTGAAAAGTACTTGCATAGCTAATTTTACAACTGGGTAAGCAACAAGTGGGTTGAAGAGATCTGAGAGAAAGGTGAGTGTTGGCACAACAAAGAAAGTTGTTGGCAGTGAGAGGGAGAGTTGTTGTGATTCCATGCATCTTATCTCCAAAGCTTTGTTCTCTCATCTCTTCGACTCATTCATAGGATTCTCCAACAACCTTTTGAAACACCAACATCACTCTCTTATCACCCAAAGTCCCAAATTTTGGATTCAAACTTCTTTTAACTTCCTTAACCACCGACAACATAAAATCAAAATTAAATCCTCATTGTTAATTACCTTTCTCTCTATTAACTTTATCCGCTAAATTTAGAAAATCCATAATATTTTTTAGGATTAATTTTAAAAAATTCAAAATATCAACAATTAACAAGTTGAAATTTCGTATTGGAAATATTATTTTAACTATAATTATAAATATCCCAATATATTTAAAATTAATTGAAGAAATGTAAGGAATAATAAAAATAATTAAAAATATCAAGTAGGCAACTAATCAAAGACAAACTATTAGATTAATTTGATTTAAAAATCTACAAGCCATATTAAATAATAAATAAAATATATAATTATATGGGAAAAATAAATATAAAAAACTCCCAACGTAAAAAATCAAATATAAGAATGTTATCACCCTGTATAAATTGCAATTTGAAATATTTCCTAATAGCTTACTCTAGCATTTAAATTTATTTCTTATGTTATATACAAAAAGTGATTCTTGAGTAGATATTAAACTTACTAAAGAAAATTCGAATATATTTTATTTTGTGAATAATAAACAAATTTTTACATGTTGTTGCATTTGTATATGGGCTTTCATGTTTTGGGCCCATAACAAACAAAGCTTATCTCACAGAAAGCAGTGGTATTAGAACATCCAAAATCGCTTTTGGAGAAGTTCTTCCACCAATCCTCACAAAGTAGTGCCACGTATGAAAAGAAAAGTGATTGTTGGAAGCTGAGGCTGTGGTGAGGATTGCAGCAATGGCCACTGGATTTGCATTTTCCTTAAGCTCATCTTCCCCACACATTGCAACCTTCCTCTCTTCTTCTTCTTCTTCTTCTTCTTCTCTGCACTCATACCTCCCTCTCAGAACAACCACTCTTCCATCTCTCTCTTCTACCTCCCCCTTCAAAAAATCCCTCCTTTTTCACAACCCACTCCGACCCATTATTCTTCCTCCTCCTGCCGCCGCCGAAGATGTTATATCCACAGCGGAAACCGCCGCGGATGCTGTGGAGAAGTTGTACCCAACCACCGATAAAGGGGTGGCCACAGTCGTATCCGCTCTTTTCTTTCTGGCTTTCCTTGGCCTATCCGCTATCACTATTGGGGTAAGTAAAATTCTGCAAAAAAAAAAAAACAAAAAAGATCCTTTTTTTTTGGAGTGAGGTAAAGCGTGTATTGTGTTTGTGTTGCATTGCAGGTAATTTATTTAGCAGTGGTGGATTTCCTGCAGAAGAGAGAGAAAGAGAAGTTTGAGAAAGAAGAAGCGAGTAAAAAGGGGAAGAAGAAGAAGAAAAAGAGTGTGGTGGGAAGAACCAGAGCTGGACCTAGAGGATTTGGGCAAAAGTTTGTGGAAGAGGAGGAAGAGAAGGATGATTAGGATAAGATAATAGACACCACACAATAAAAACCATTTCAGGTCATCTTTCCTTGCATTCAAATCCAATTTTACTGTCACCTTTTTAAGTCTTCACACTGTGATTTTCAGTTCTCAAAACAAACATGTTTTGACAGCGGATAGCGAGTAATTTACGTTGTTGTCGGAATTAGTTGAAGAAATTCATTGCAACATATCTTTTAGGAAATGTTGGATTGGCCTTTCATTTGTCCTTATTGTTCATTATTGGCTTTTATTTGATGAAGATAAGTAGTGGATAGTCTTTTATTTTTTTTTATTTTATGAGACCAGCATGTAGAAATTTACCTTCTGCTAAATGATAACATGTAGAATGGGGATATAATTGAGGTTAACTTCTAATATAGCTAACTAGTGTTAACATGTTTGGGAAGCCATTAAAATTTATGTAACTCACCTTCCAATGCATTCTAATGTAAGTAAGGCCTGAATTATTTTGACAAACTTAATTTTGAAAGAAGAAAACACTTACTGGTGCATATTTTAGAAGAGTGATGATACAAAAACACCCCATTTTCTACTCAACACTTATCAAATACAAATAAAATAATACTTTTATTTTAAAATATAAAATAATTTGGATTGAATCAGGTAGAAAAGTAAAAATAGTATTATTTTATTAGGTGTTAGAAGGGTGTAGAAAAACTGAAAGGTCTACGTGGTAAATAATATAAGGGATAAACCTAAATCCTAAAGAATAAACAATAGTTTAATTACTATTACTGAAAAAATATGACTAATTAGTGGTTTAACAGCAAATTATCTCACACATAAAATAAAGAGAAGGAGAGGAATAGATTTTAAAATTATCAGTTAAATGTTTGTAATATCTCACACATAAAATAAAGAGAAGGAGAGGAATAGATTTTAAAATTATCAGTTAAATGTTTGTAATAGAAAATTACGAAATAGACATGACCCTTTTTTTCATTTCATCTATTATAAATTTGAATCAAATATGTATTTATCTTTACTTTTAATGGTTAAATAATTTTTTGATAACTTCAAAATCACCCTTTATTGAAATT
>Ga0099825_1004420_pt1 | contig 18434 bp, 7 predicted proteins | sample SiratroredBW_FD_76838 | JGI IMG/M metagenome (GOLD analysis project Ga0099825, IMG submission 76838) | Root nodule microbial communities of legume samples collected from California, USA - Siratro red BW | ecosystem: Host-associated > Plants > Roots > Nodule | place: USA: California | collected...
ATAGTGAAGTATAAATCCATTAGGATACTAGTAATTGGAAACTTAACTTTAAATTCAAATAAATGAGTATCAAGATTGCATTCTTACATTAAGACTTGGAAAATAACATCTATAGAAAGAAACTAGAAGAATTTGTAAAAAGAGAGAAAAATATTATATTGTAAACTAAATAGGATCTAAAACAAAACATTCAAAGAGGATTGACTAGTTTATTGAAAAAAAGTACAATACTTATATCTAATTTCAAATTTATAATATAAAATTATACTTTGTAATATTGTTGTTATATATTAATAACATCCTAACATTAAACAATATACCTTAGATTGAAAATGTTAAGATTAAATCAATATCAAATGTGATATAACAATTTTAAAACTATTAAGAATATCATGAAAATTAAAATCATTAAACTACATTATTTAAAAGGTCTTAATATTTATTATAATATTATATATTACAAGAGAATATTTAAATTTAAATATTAAAATTATATTGTTAAGGTGGAATGGATGTTGAGATTGAACCCAATTAAAAAAAAAGTCCAAAAATTAATTTTACAAAATTTAGCTTTTATTGTTTTTTTATTTGAAATTGAATTGGATCATAGTCCTATTCTACCAAAATAAGTTAAATAAAAATTAAATTAAAAATACTTTAAAAAAATTAATGGTGAGATGAGGAATCCTTTACATATATGGAGATTAAATCAATTGCTAATCCTAACTTAAAAATTAAATTACCTTAAACTTCGTATGAATAAAGGTTTTGCCGTGGCAATGCCCTTCAAACCCATTTTTTTCTCCTCCATTTTCATTCATTTCGTAGCATCCTTCGCACTCCAACCACACTAGCCCTCTATTTCTTCGTCAAGTTTCGTTTTTGATCAGTGCCCAACTCCGCTCAGGCGTTAAATTTCGCGGGTTCAAAGCAAAAATGCTTCCTCAGCGCATGAAGAAAGCCATCACTGACAACCCTAAGAAGCTTGCCGGCTTGATCGACCTCGTCAACCTCCCATCCACGCTCAGAGAATTCGTGGGTCAGTCTCAGATTTCCCGTTTGGGCTGCTTCAAGTGCGTTTGGTCCTACATCAAAACCAAGAATCTGCAGGTTCCCCCTCTTTTCTTTAAAAAAAATGTGATGTTTTTGTTGAAGTTAAGTTCAATCCTATCTTGTTGGATGTTTGATTTTGCCTTACTTTTGCAGTTTGTAAATTTTATGTTAAGGGTGCTTGTGATGACAAAATTATGTGAATTGTTTGTCAATGGATTAATGTCGAAGAGGTAGAGTTCAAGATATGGCTTTTGAGCTGAGAGTTTTGTTAAACAATTCAAAAGTTTTGTTTTTGAAATAAATATTGCCTTCTCTTTTGGAGTGGCAGTGTTTAAAAGAGGTAGGAAGTAGAAACTGTAAAGGATTGGAATGGGACCTTTATAAGGTTGTTGAGTAATTCTATATTGATACACCTAGCCCATTTTTGAATATGTAATTGGGAATGGAATGGATTTGAATAAAGTTATCATTCTATTGTTTGGGTAATTTTATAACGGAATGGGAAAAAAGGGTGTGATTCTATCCCCCCAAATTGGAATGGAAGAAAGAAAGGAGTATTTGATTGAATGGAATGCATTCTTTTATGTTTCATTCCATTTCATCCTATGTTAAACAATGCAAAAAATGGAACTTGATATTATTTTGTTCATTTTTACTGTACTTCATTATTTTACATAAATCCAAACACAGCCCTATATATGGCTGAGATATGCTTCCTTGCAGCTTTAATTTTACAGTAGTACTTAGCAAAACTTTGTGCACTTTTATACATGGGTTGAGACAAGACAAGAAATCTCTAGTTTGTGCTGTGTATTTTGTTTGAGCTATGATATGCACTATCTACATATTATATTATTCCTTTCTAACGTTTTTGAACTCTTATATAATCTTTTATAACTACTAAATTTGTGATTTTATTTATAAATTTGTAAAATGCGGGTATCGAGCTGTCAAGTTGGCTTTGGTGTTTTATGGGCTGGGGGCATTTATTTTGATATATTGATATGCAGCTCCCATGGATTGATTAAGATGAGTTGTTTCTTTAATTGAGCAGGATCCAAACAACAAGAATGTGATCAACTGTGATGATAAGTTAAAGAGTATTTTGTTGGGGAAACCTCAGGTTGAGTTAGCAGAACTTCCTGCACTTATCAAGATGCATTTTCCAAAAGAGCCCAAATGACATGGGTGATATAATCACGATGCTTGTTTTATCAGAGAGTGTAGCCTTCCTCAAGACGGGTTTCCGAATTTGTTTCCTTTTTTTGCCTTTTCCCCCATACTGTAACGTCATATGTGTAGGAATCTAGCTTCAGAGCCACCAATTGGCAGTTTTCTTTGTGCTGTATGGATGGGTTAATCTTGTTATATGTGATTCAACTTAGAATGTCCTGTTTCACAGCACGCTTTTGCCGCTTTCTAAACTTTGTAATTAAAATTGTTGGTTACATATTGTTTTGTATGAAAATATATATTATGCTTTTATCATTTATGCCAAGTCACTTTACGAGTCCTTAGAATTGTTTTTTTGAAAAGGGATTATCAGAAAGATAGGGTATCTATTATAATTTGTAAATTCCAGATCTATTCTGAGTTACTTTGTGATGTAAGTCATGCTATCTCCATTCTGGACTGTGCTATTCTGATTCATGTAGCCTCTATGAACAGAAGTGGCGATGCTATTTTTCACCAAAATCACTGCTAAGATTAATATTCATGTCATGCCATGCTTTGTCTAAAGTGAACACTGATGATGTGGCTACAAAGGAATCGGCAGTAGTTATGGGTTGTCATGTGAGGATAGCAATGTGAATGAGTTAAAAAAAAACAGATTCATATAAAATGGTTTGTCTTTTTTAATACTTCTATTCGTAATAATTTTCAGTTTCAATCTTGCAGTATAAACCATCTTCTGCAGCATGTGACTAATCTAATATTAGTCATTGCTCTCTCACAGTCAGGTGACGAGCTTTGTGATTGCTGAAGCACATTTAAGTTAATATTTGTGTTTTGAAAAGTTCTCATATAGCCTTAAGGAGGGAAACAAACACTAGTTGGATCCATCTATTTTTTTTTTTTCTTCCTAATATTGTTATTGTGCACATGTTTGTCTCTTGGAGGATATAGTTCTATGCAACTTGAGCACTCCCAAAGTTAAAAGTTTATGTTTCTCCCCAACATTGAAGAGAATATCCCAAGGTTCTCAATTGATTATCATTCAAACTTAGCATGTAAGTTTCTGCAGGTCAATAGTGTTATACTATGAGAAAAAAAATAACATTTAATTACTCAATTTGTCCCTATAGTTGTCCATGTTTGACCTTTCACTCCTCATATTTAAAAATAATTCATTTTAGTCCTTTACATACCATATTTAGTCCATGAACATGCTATTTTATGGAGAAGTCCTCATACAACAACTCATAAAAAACTTTGAACATTGTGCTTCTATGAGATAGAAAATTGATATCCTCTAGTTTTTGTTTTTCATCTTGAAATTTGGTTCCGTTGATGCTTTATTTTGCTTTTGTTAACCCTACTTTTGTTTCTCAATGTTGATTTATGCTTTTGAAGTTGGAAGAAGCCTGGCAATGTTTTTTATTTATTTTTTTTATTTCTTTGTTGCTCATTCTATATGGTTATTTTATAGTGTGCTTATATAGTTATTCATTTCTGTGTTAAGTATTATTTGTTTTTCTTTCTTGTACTTGGACATTAGTTTTTTATTGTACACCCATGAATGGTGACAACACAAGCAAAGGATTGGGAGGAGGAATATATCTATGGTGAATCAAGGACTGTTGGTGGCTCAATAAACAAGTCTCTTTAAGATTTCCTAGTTTCTACTTTGTGGATCATGTAGAGGGAAGCATTTGATGTACCTTATGGAGACTGTCTGGTGCAGACCCTATTATGTTGGAGTGATTAGTGGCGTGATTAATAGAATAAGTTATAATTGTTTCTTGTATGTAGACAGCTTGTATAAAATGCATTGAGATTGATTGGTTGATTTGTCTGAGGGACCTCTCAATGTGAATTTGAGAGAGTAATGATTGAAAATGTCTGAAGTTTTCTCTATAACTATGTGAGAAAGAGGAACTCTGTTTTATAGTAAATTTTTGTAGATGTAGATTAAAATTCATTAATATTCTAATCCTTCTTGTGTGCTTTATTTTTTTTATTGTTTGTCAATTATTTATCATGTTTGTTTGATATATTTTAAGTGAACTTGGGTTCAAATTCATAAAAATAGTTTTATTTGTCCTTGAAATGATTTTAAGGTCTTTATTCTTTTGAGTTATTACTTCCCATTCATGAAAAGTTCATCCCTTGACTTTTTGTCCTACTGATAATGTAAGGTATGAGGGTAACTTGTAGTGTGTGGGGTAAAATGGATAGGTGCATTGCTTAGGTGTTGTTAGAGTTGGGTTAAATATTGAAATTTGATTATTTTAAAAAACATTAATAGATTGAGTAAGTTGTGTTTGGCAGATTCATATTTTGAGAATTCTTTGTCCCCAAGCTGACACCTCCTTCATTCATCAAATTGTTATATGTAAAATAAATCAAACAATAACAAATAAAATCATCTTTGTATTGTATTATGAAATTTCGTACAAAGAATAGAAGGTTATCCTATCATAGAACTATAGAGAGAAAATATCTAGTAATAGAAACCAAGAGCCAGAAAAATGATGAAGAAATAGAATCAATCCATTCACCCTGTACCTATAAATGTGAAAGGCTAATATTATTTCTTATTCTGCACATAATCTATGAAACATGAGTTTATTATTTTGATTATCTTACTTAGTCTCTTTCCCATATCACATGAGTCTTCTGCTACCTAGTTCATTACCTCACTATCCTCATGTGCAACTTTTGTTTTTCCCCATTTGTCTTCCGCCCATTCTATTCATGATGATAATTCCTCTCCAGTAAAAGTAACATTGTCTTCAAGATTCGGATAAGTTTCTTACAAGATTTCATGAACTTATTAATACCCTCCCATTGAATGAGATGTTGTTTCCTTTTGATGATAACTTTTTGATTGTAAAATATTAACAGACCAAATTAGATTAGATTCAATCTGAATAATTGGTAATGGCATATGGCATTTAAGGCAGAGAGTGATTAATTGTAAAACATGGAACACAAGATCCATCTTGATGGTTGGAGGTAAAAGTAGCTAATAAGTAACTTGTCTAATTGTCAAACATGCCATGTTCTACTTAAGTTTATTTTTGTTTTCTTAATCTTAAAAGAATCACTTACCAAATTTAGGTGTTTTGGCTTATTCCTAAGATCATGTTGTTAGTAAGTAGTTATTTTTTTAAGTTTTATAAATTATAAGACTTTTTATATTAAATAAAATAATTTTTGTCTTTCAATATATTATATTTTTATTTTCTCTGTGCAATTCTGATCTTGATAATCTCTAATAATTGATATCATAGAATTTTTCTTCTTACCGGACCTATAGCATGGATTCTGAACCAAGTTTCTTCTAAACAACTTTTTTAGTTTTCAATTGAAAAACTATTATATTTGAATTTTTCAAAATGAAGACTTACTTATAGGTTTTAGACTTCTGGGAAGTTGTAGAAGAAGATTATGAAATTCTTTCACTCCTGGACAATCCCACCATGACTTAGATCAAGAATCATAAGGTGAAAAAGAATTGAAAAACTAAGGCAAAATCATGCCTTTTTGCTGGAGTCTCTAATACTATATTTATTAGGATCATGACACTCAAATTAGCAAATATAGTTTAGAATTATCTAAAGGCGGAATATGCTAGAAATGAAAGAATTTGAAGCATGCAGGTGCTAAATTTATTGAGGGAGTTTAAACTTCCTGAGACAATAAAGAAATACTCAAAAAAATTGTTGGGTATTGCCAACAAGATAAGACTTATTGGGTAGAGATTTTGCAAATTCCAGAATTGCTGAGAAAATTCATATTAGAAAGATATGAAACATCTATCGCTTCATTAGAGTTAGAGAACACAAAAGATCTGTCTAAGATCACTTTGGTAAAAGTGCTACATATCTTGTGGATCAAGAGCAACAAAAGATTAATGAGGGAAGATCATGTTGTTGAAGGTGCTCTTCTAGCCAAGAGCCAACAAGCTAAAAGCTGTGAGAAGAATAATCCAAGTAACAATCAGATCAACATTGTGGCGAAATGGGTTATCCTCCATTTAGATGTTGGAAGAGACCTAATGCTACATGTATCAAGTGCAATCAAATGGAACATAAAGCAGTCATATGCAAGAGCAAAAATCAGTAGCAAGAATAAGAAGAAGAAGCTAAGGTTGTTGATCAAGAGGAGAAAGATAAACTCTTTGTGGCCATGTGTTTTACAAGCAGTGAAGAGAGTGAGAATTGGCTAATTGGTAGTGGGTGCACCAATCATATGACCAATGACAAGGAGCTTTTCAAAGATTTAAAGCCAATCAACATCACCAAAGTTAGAACATGAAATTGTGATTATATTTCAGTCAAAGATAAGGGAACTATTGCAATAACTAGTTGCTCATGTATAAAGTTATCTCAGGTGTCCTTTTCGTACCAGAAATTCGACAAAATTTATTAAGTGTTGGCCAATTGATGGAAAGAAACTTCAAAGTTACTTTTGAAGACAAGTTTTGTTTGATTAGAGATGCAACTGGTTAGGATATCTTTAACGTAGAAATGAAAGGAAAATTTTTGCACTAAATCCTAGAAGAGGAGCAAGCTGCATTTCCAATCAAGGAAAATATCACACAAGTTTGGCATAAGAAACTCGAGCATTATCACCACCAAGGGCTGCTACAAATGAAGTCCAAGAAAATGGTAGCTAATCTTCTAGAACTTGAGGATCACATACCAACCAGCAAAGCTTGTCTATTTGGAAAACAAAAAAAAAAGTCTTTTCCAAAGTTAGCAAACAAAGTCACTTGTAAGCTGCAACTAGTCCAAACATATATCTGGACATCAAAAAATTCCTTTATTGGCAGGTAATCGATATTATGTTGTCTTTATTGATGACCTCACAATAATGTGTTAGATTTTTTTTTCCCAAATATAAGTAAGAAGTGGCTGGTGCATTTTAGAAGTTCAAAAACATTAGTGGAGAATCAAAGTGGCAACTAAATTGAAACTCTAACAATAGTTAAGAATACATGATGGATGCTCACTTGGAGGACCACGCATAAAGTCACTTACAAGGTCCATCGTTAGAAGAATGGAGGAGGAAAAAGGACTTAAAAGACTCTTCTCTTATGTATATATATAAAAAAAAAAAGAGCTTAGGTAGGCTAAGCTTTGGACCTAATTGAGGGTTTGAGCCCTAAGGTGCAACTCTTCTCATTAGAGAAGTGAAAACATTAATTGAGGAGGTCAAATACAACTATCACAAGCCTACATGGCTATGCACACATCAAGAAAGCTTTGAAGCTTATAAACACTTGAAAATGCAAGATTGAAGCAATATGGGACTTAGGACGTGTGTATGTACGACGCAGCTGTACCTAAGTCCACATCCCCTTGACTAATGAGTGTTAGAAGCTCCTAAGTCTATCCCCACTCTTGTAATCACTTTAAATTTGAATATGATTTTTTAATTGTCTTCTTATTCTTTTAAAGTCACTTAATTTGGAGTAATCTTCTCCTATGTTCACCAGCAAGGAAACTTCTTTGAAAGTGAGCACCTTTCAAATTTGAAGTTTTATTGGAGTATTCGGCTGTCTGCAAACTAGATTTGGTATTAGAGTTCCTATACTCCACAACAAAATGGGGGAAATGAAAGAAGAAACAAATACATCTTAGAAATGACTAGATAGAAACTCATTTAGAGACAGTTGGAGACTTCAATAAAACTTTAAACTTTTTCTCAAAAATATTAGTCCCAAAATAAAATGACTTTAAAAGAATAAAAGGACAAGCAAAATGCATAGTTAATTTTTCATTCAATTTCAAAGTAATTGCAAGAGTGTGGGTAAGTTTTTTATAGGCTTCAGAGCTTCTAACACTCATTAGTCTAGAAAATATGGGACTAAAATGTTCAAAGTACAATTATACGTAATTTTCGTACATGCACATGTCCCTAGTCCCATATTGTAAATTTTTCATTTTTAAGTGTTTATAAGCTCCAAAGCTTCCTTGATGTGTGCATAGTCATGTAGTCTTGTGGTAGGATGTGTTTGACTCCATTTGGACCTCCTCAATAAATGTTTTGATTTTCCTAATGAGGAAGGCTGCACCTTAGGACTCAAACCCTCAATTAGGTCCAAAACTTAGCCCACCTAAGCTTCTTTTTTTATTTTATACAAAGAAAAAACTAATCCTATACAAAATATTCTACCTTCGATAAGAGAAAAGAGTCTTTTGATGTCTCTCTTCCTCCTCCATTCTTCTAACTATGGACCTTGTGAGTGACTTTATGTGTAATCCGCCATCAAGCTCATACAAGTGTTTTCTTATAAAATAGACTCCCTACAAAAGCAGTTAAGGATTATACACCATAAGAGAAAAGTCTTTTGAAGTTCTTCTTCCTCTTCCATTCTTCTAACCATGGACCTTGTTAGTTAGTGATTTTATGTATGATCCCCTAAGTGATACTCCATCAAGCACATACGACTATTTTTTTACAAAATAGACTCACTACAAAAGCAATTAAGGATCATGCACCATATGAGGTTTGATATGGTACAAACTCTCTAAATTTTCTTAAAATATTTGGATGTTTGTGTTTCACTCATGTTCCACAGAGCATGCATGACAAGCATGACAAAAGAGCATCACCAAACATTTTTATAGACTATAACACTATAAGCAAAGCCTACAAAAATTTTCAAGCACAAACTGGAAGCATTGTTATCAGTAGAGACGTCCACTTGGTAGAAAATGAAGAGTGGAACTGGGATGAGACAAAAATAGAGGATCAAATTGTGACAGACCTACAGTTTAAACTCCTTACTTCAAGAATCAGAGTAGAAGAGGATTGGCAAAATGAATTGGTAGATGATGCTCATGTAAGAGATATTAGGCCATTGTCTAATATTTATGAGAGATGCAACATTAATTTTTGTGAACCTACAGATTCTAGAGTAACAGAGAAAGACCAAAATTGGATGATGGCTGCAATGAAGGAGGAATTATTTATGATTGAGAAGAACCAAACATGGGAATTGGTTGATCGACCTAAGGATAGAAAGTTGATTGGAGTTAAAAGGTATACAAAACCAAGCTAAAAGCTTATGGTTCTATCAACAAACACAAGGCAAGACTTGTTGTGAAAGGTTATGCTCAAATTCCTAGCATAAATTACTCAGACACCTTCACACCAATTGCCTGTTTAGACACCATAAAGCTTTTGCTTGTGGTAGCTGCTCAAATGAATTGGAAAGTGTATCAACTTGATATAAAATCATCATTTTTAAATGATATTTTACATGAAGAAATATATGACTGAAGGTTTTGTGAAAAATGAAGAAGAGGACAAGGTCTATCTTCTCAAGAAGGCTCTTTATAGGTTGAAACAAGTTTCAAGAACTTGGTACAACATAATAGATGACTATTTACTGAGGCATCGATTTAAAAAAAAAAAAAACTTTTTGAGGTCGCTCTTTATGTTAAACACTGGGACAATGATGTTTTAATGTTTTCATTTTATGTTGATGATGTTTTGCTGATAGGAAATAATGTATGGTTGGTTTAAGAATTCAAACAAGAAATTATAAAGGTCTTTTATACAACAGATCTTAGATTAATAAACTTTTTTCTTAAATTGAAATTAAGCAAGTTAATTATGAAGTCTTCATTTTCCAAAAGAAATATGTCATGAAGACTTTGAAAAAGTTTAAGATTGAAGCACTCCTATGAATTAAAAGTAGAAGTTGTGCAAGGAAGATGGGGCTGATAAAACTGATGAGGGATACTTCAAAGTTTGATTGATTGTTTGATGTATCTTACTACAACATATCCTAATATTTTAAATTTTATAAGCATCTTTTATCTTTTTTTCTAGGTTTATACATTGTGCAAGCAAATTGCATCTCAAAGTTGTCAAGAGAGTGATTCAATATGTCAAAGCTACAAGTGACTTTGGTGTTAAATTCACAAGGAGCAAAGAATTTAAGTTGGTTGACTTCTCAGTGACCGAGAAGGTTCCACTAATGATATGAGAAGTACTTCACGTTGTTTTACTCTTAGTTCTAGTGTTTTCTCATGGAGTTTATATTGTGACACAATCCACAGTTAAAGCAGAATTCATTGCAGTTACAACTACTGTTAATCAGGTCTTGTGGTTGAGGAAGATTTAAATGAATTTGAATCTAGAATAAAGTTTTTTGTTGACAACCAAACTGTAAATACTATTTTCATAATTCTGTGTTTTGTGGAAAAACTAAGCTTTTCAACATCAAGCTATTTTTCTCAAGAGAAGTGTAGAATGAAGAATTTGACTTTGATTTACTGCAAGTTAGAAACTTAGAGTTAACAGATATGTTCATAAAACTACTTTCAATCAGTAGATTTAAAACTTTAAGACAAAAAAGAAGAATGGTGTTTGTAGCTCTAAAACACGAAAGAGTGTCAAGAAAGTGTTTAGGATTTTAGGTCTTTGGGCTTATACCTAAGACTATGTTGATAATGATTAATTATTTTTTAAGTTTTATAAATTGTAAGGTTTTTTACATTAAATAAAATGATTATTTTTATTTAATATATTATATTTTATTTACTCTGTGCATTTCTGTTCATGATAATCTCTAACACTAATCTTCTCACAATAAAAAAAGTTCAACAATAACTATAAATTCTTTTTTCAAAACACTTTGATGTGTTGTAAAGATGAACAAAAATTAATATTAGAAACTCTGTAGCTATTTGCATTTAAGATGCTTACTAATTGTCTTATACATTCAAATAATTATTATTCTGTTAAAAAGATAAAGTCCTTGATACATGATTTATTATACATTCAAATAATTGATGTGTTATACATTCAAATAATTATCTTATAAACACCCACACACACCCATCTACACAACTTGATATAATATAATATGATAAAAATATATACTAAAAGATAAGGTCACACAAACATATATATAATGGTACGCCTACAACAAGAAGGCAAATTTAAACTCATGATTTTTTTAATACGCATGCTTCTTTTTTAGTTGCTCTCTTATTCACTTACCAACTTTAATGTCACAGCATCCTTCACGTGTGGATCTTTATGCAATGTTATGCTCAACCTTCATTGCAGTGGACTTCTCAACTCATACACCAAGAGATAGGAGATTTTGACCTTATAAAGAGCTCAATTAAAATATGTTCATTTACTAATAAAAGAATATATGAATGTCATATAAGAATATATCTAGGTAGGTATAATTTCTTTTTTTATATATACCTAAAATTACATTAACAAATACTCCAATGTGATTCTGGAAAGTACAACATTCAAGCAAACACAAACATAGTGATTTCAGAGCATATTCCTTTTTGTTATAGTGTATTACATAATTTCACTTAAATAACACAATTTCAATCACAATCACATTATAATCATTATATACACACTAACAGAGGATTCAATTATGCTATAGAAAAACAAAATAAGAAAGATGAAGTTACCTTCCTCAGCTTGATGCAAGGTATATCCTCTAAGAGTGTACCATTGATGAACTTGTACACAAACTTCATTGTAAAATAAAATTAACTAAATGACTCCTTTCTGGATACCTGAATATACAAAAACTCATAATAATGTAAATATTATTTAAAAGTTTGAGCATAAAACAAATGAAAAATATCACTAAAACTAAAATAAAAAACAACTCTTTGAAATAATAATAATAATAGAAAACTATTAAATTGTACTAACTAATGCTCTACATGATTTTGAATATACTACATTCAAACAAACACATAATAATTTTGAGTAATATAACATTCAAACAAACAAAGTGATTTGAGAGTATATATCCTTTTTGTTTTTTTCCTACTTATTAATCTTATTCAAATAACACAATTTCAACAATTAAGCAGTTTTTATATACACTAATAGAGAATACTAATATGCCAGAAAAAAAAAAGTATAAGAAAAAATGTAGGCATATTATTTAGTGTGCAAATGACTGAAGACTTCTATAAATTCATCAAACATTAGCATTTGTTAGTTAAAAGATCAACTAAAATATACTCCAAAAATATAACATAAATAAATATTTGTGTAATTTCACTGTATATTATAATTTAAATGAAAAATTCCCTTCTTTAGAAGTAGGAATACTTAGATATACACAACTTATAACAGCTTATAACAATGTAACATCATATTATCAAAATTTGAAGAGGAAAACAAAGAAAAACACTCAGTAAAATCAAAATAAAAAATGACACCTTAACATTAAAAAAAACATATAAATCATTTTAGCTAATGATCATGTGATTTTGAATAATACAACATTCAACAAAATATAAGTATAGTAATTAGAGAATATATACCTTTTTGCTATAACAGACTTTTTTTTATTTTACTAAAAGTGCACAATTCAATCATTCTTCAATCTTTATTCTCGTTAAGAAAATATCCTTATATTCTAGGAAAAAAAAAATAAGAAAAATTGAAGTCAGCTTCCTCAGCATACAAAATTCATAGGATTCCTTCTATAAATTCATCTGACATTATTACTTGTCACGTAAAAGATTCACTGAAACAACTTCTATGAACCTCTAAAGGTATATCATGAATGAATCTATACACAAATTCTATTGCAGAATATAATCAATGAAGAGGCGGTTAGCATGCGCCTTTTTGTTTTAGTGTACAATTTCTTAATTTTATTCAATTAACATAATTTAAAGTTTAGGAATTACTATGCAATCCTTATACATATTAACATGACCTCCTAATATATTAAGAAAAAAAGAAATCATTTTCATTAACTGGCAAATGATAAAAGATTTCTCCTACAAATTCATCTTATGTTGTTTCACATCATCTAAAATTCATAATGATACATAATAAACCTAAATAGAAAATTCATAATGAAAGCTAATGGATGTCATTAGCTTCTTAATCTTACCCATGGCTTCTTGATATGACCCATGACTTCTTTGACACTATTACTCATCATCTATTTCCTCTTTGTGGCTTTTAATCTATTTTTATTATACAAGTCACTCTATCTTTGTAGTGTTGCGCTCATGATCATGGTAAGGCTTATCATAGGACTCGTCCTTCGTACTTGAGAGTGGATGGTGAAGGACCATAGTGTTCTCACTTCACTACGGTAGGTACGAGGGCAAAATTGAAGGTAAGATTGAAAAAATATATGAAGGAAAGAATTGGAAAAGCGAAAGTTAGGATTTCTTTAATTAGGTTATTAGATTGGAAATTTAGGGTAAAGGGACTTGTATAGATAGACTTAGAGTTAAGGATGCTAGGTGGATTTGGATTAGAATAACTTTGATTGTGGTTATCTTTATTAATATCATTCATTATAATTATTAATTATATCTATAAATATTATCATAAAGATATTAATGTTACGGAAGCGTTTTCTAACATAATTTATGTTTATGATAACATAATTTATGTTTATGAGTTAAATATATTTGGATATGACGCGGTTTGACAATTCATTACTTAATTCAATGTTTATTTTATTTAGTTTTATTAAGTGAGTTGAAGTCTCACATTAAATATAATAAATATAATAAAAAAAATATTACGTATAATAGAAATAGTTAAGAACAATAACATACAAGATAAAAAAAATACTCAAATTTATTACCTTAAGGATTTAATTGAAAATGATATGATAATCTTTTATATAAGATTGTTCATAATTTATCTGATATTTTTTCTTGAAAAAAGCCAACAAAATCATATACTTAAAACTCAAATAATATCCATCAAAATTATATTCTTACCTACAGTTGGACTAATTTGTGATCTATACCATGTTTAAGTACTGACAACTTTTTACATTATAACCTTGTACTGGTTCTTGAACAAAACTGTCACAAAACTTTTTTTAATTCATTTTATATAAGAAGATATCACTAATAAATATTTTCCATCTCAAACTTCATCACTAAAATATAAAATTTTCACTCCTAAATTATCAAGGTTTTTCGTCAGAATACCAGTGTCCTGATTTTAAATTTTCCAATTATAATCATGTCTATCATCAAAACTTTTTATTAAAAAGTTGGATCTCTTAATTACGATATGATGATTAATTTTTATTATTTTTTTCTTTCCTTAATTCTTCCTCGTCTACTCATTAATTCTGATAACTCGAATTCGATTCTTTATTCGTTCATCGTTATCGTTTGGTAACATTCACAGAGATTATCCACCCTCGATTTCTAATAAAGATAAAAATAACTTTTTTTATAAAGATTATGCATCTAAAAACAAGAACATATGAAATATGAGATATACATCACTTGTTCTTCATACACACCTAAAGATTAAGTGATTCTATAGCTCACTTTTTTATTTAATTCTCATAAATATTACATAGATGAGAAAACTATGGAAGCCCTCTAATAATGATATTGCATGATGGGCACAGAATGATTGGCTCTTGCACAATGTAATAAACAGGTATCTCATGAAGGCCACCAATGCTAAAGAGAAAAACTCTTGGCATTTCTTCAGCAAGTTGATACTCCCTGATCAATTGATGAACAAGAAGTCGATGGTGTTCAGACATGTAACTTGTTAATGGAGAGTTCTCCACGTAAACACCTCCTCCAACATTCACTGGAGACCTTGAGTCAAAGACAATGTCACCACTCTCATTCTGCTTATAGTAAACAATCCTCTCCTGTCACCAAAACAACCACAAGAAAAGAAATCAAAGCAACAAAAATTGTCATTAATATTTTAACAAATCAAGAAACAACAATTCTTAATTCTTTAGAAACAGTGATAGATTTACCTGAACATCGAAAACCCTTTCCCATGGATGAGGGATTGGGGCATCTGGGTTGGCCACTAGGAAGCTAAAGAAGTTTGAGACTTCTTCCATTGAAGGGAAAATGAGAGCACAAGCACCTTTCAGAAAGCTTGTTATTTCACACTGAAAACTCTAGATGGTAACCCCATATTTATACTCAAATTCCTATGACATGAGTGTATTTTTTTATTAAATTATATAATAATATTCATTTTTTTCTTTACTAGCTGGCCATGTTTAATAAATTTACTTTCCTTATAAAACAAAAATGTGAGAAAGTCATTTAGATATTATAATATATAAAATGACAGATAGATATACACTAAAATGTATATTTATAATACTCCATTCCGACTTAATTATAAGCAGTAAAAAAATTTAAACTTAAACTCGAATATAAATAAATTTTAGCTACTTTCAATCTAGTTGATGTATTTTCCTAAAAGTATCTTCCAAATATTTGAGATTTTCAAAATCACTTCTTGTTATACTTTGTATTAAGTTCTAACTAAGGATACTTTAAGAAAGGAAAAAGGAAAACAAATGTAATTATAGTTAAATTATTTTAACTAATATTTTTAAATAAAAAATTTGGTTAATTTTGCTTATACTTCAATTTTATAGGAATAATTTTCAAAGTGGAATAAGGAAGTTTTCATATAATTTAATTAGTCTGATTAAAAATTCACAAAATAAATGTAAAGTGTTAGAAATTCCACATTTATATAAGAATTTTTAATAATTTATAAATGATTGTTTTTGTAAGGTTGAGTTAAATTTGAAATTTACTTATTAAGATGATATTAGAGTCTATCTAAACAAGTTTATTGTATCTATTGCATCATCTGTTATTGAGTCTCTTTTAAATATACTTAAATATATTGGTGTGAGTGAGTGTATTAGAGATTATATATTGACTAAAGTTAAAGTCTTTTAATAATTTATAAATAAATACAAAACTAACCTTACAAACCAGTTTTGTAAAGTTGAGTTATGCTTTAAAGTCCACTTCTTAAGATAGTTAGATTTATATTAAATTTAAATGTTATTTATAATGTTTTAATTAAAACTTAACTATTAAAAATATGAGAAAAAAAATTATGTTCTTATAAAATGAAAAATAATTTTACAACGGTATCTAATTTTATATTGCGGTGTATGATAATTTTATTGATTTTTATGATAATTGCTTTAAAAATATATCAATAATTTTTGTAATTGAATTATACTGCAAAGTTATTTTAAACTGATTTATAACTATTAACCTATAAATTATTGCTCTAATGAATAACATAAAAATGTTTACAAATAACAAATTTTGGTGATCTATATTATTGATAATATCATATAACACTTTGTTGCTAGTATTATATATTTTTTTATGAATGTAATTGCAAGAAACCGTTATTATTGAAACCGCCTCACAAAAGTAAATGAGGCAAATTTAAATATTATGATTTTTAATAATAATATTGAATTTAAATATAAATATTTTCTGTTGCAAATATTTCTCTGAGGAGTACTTCAAATCTTGTTTTTAAGTTTTTAGTTATAATTTTGATTGATTTCAATTTGTAGAGAGAACAACTTGTAGCAATTCTTTCATAACTAACCAGTAATATATTGTTGTAAATTCTGAAACAACTAAAGAATTTTAAAGAAACAATCACCTTTAATATTTAAAAAATTATGCTTTTAATTCTTTAATTATTCGTACTAGTTCACGACATAAGATTAATTGATGAGTTATTGAAAACATGATTTACACCAAAGGTTGTGTTTTCAATAAATATATTTATATTTAATAAATACACATTAATATTTTATAGTAAACATCTTGCTTTAAGACAATATTAATATTAGTTTACTACTACTATTTTAATAATATGTTTTTCATATATACAAAGTCATACAAAGAGTCGCATGTTTACTATATATATATATATATAATATAGCTTAATGAGTTGCTTGCTATTAGATTAAAAAGAAAATAAAGAGTAAATTTCTTCAAAGTTATATATATCCTTGCAGTAAGTTTAGGTATTATATTTTGTAATAAATACATTGCATTCAATAATATATTAAATTAAATAAATTATTAATTATATTACATTTATTAAGTCTAATAAATACATTATAATAATGAATGCATCATTTAATATTTTACAAAATATATTAATTAAAGTAAATGTTATATTAAATAGCAGTTTGTGAATGGAATGCAATATTTAATGTATATAAATAAATATTTATGTTTGTTATTAATATTAATTAATAACATATTAATGTCACGTTCTTCCAAAAACTTTAGTGAATTTAAGGTCAACGTTATTAAACATAGTCTAATATTTTATTATATACAACTGTTAACGAAATACTTAAAATATAGTCTAATATTTTGTTAACATCTTAAAATTAAATATAGTTGTATAATTATATTAAACATAATGTGCAAAGGCAGACTATCAAACATTGAGCTACTAATTCATATATGTTTCAATTTTAAATGTAAGAAATAATTTTTATTACATTGGGGACGATATTAAACATATATTATATTTACTAAATTAAACAGACATATTACGTTTAATACTAAATACTGTCTAATTCTCGCTTCTTCCATCAAAATGTGTTATTCTTTTATTATTATTGTTTAAAATTTGAAGATGCAATACTGTTTTCGCCATTTATATGTCTATTTCCATTTTTACTATACATTTGAAACTTTTTTTAACATTAACTGGAGAATTACAAAAAACTAAAAAAATAAAATAGATAACTTATTAATGATGAAGAGATTCGTACTTATCTGATTTTTTTCTTTTATTATTTTATTTTTTTAACATAAGTAGTACCCTTCTTAGTTTCTTTTTGTTTTGTTTTTCTATTTATTCATATTATCTGGTTTGAGTTGTTTTTGTTTCCTATTTTTTATAGATCTATTCTAGTTTTATTTTTTAATAAATTTCATGTGATAACGTTATATTTAAACTGAAGTTAAATTAAAAAAATATTTTGAAAATATATTAAAATAAAAAAACTTAAATGATTTTCTTAATTTTAGTAATAAATATCATACATAATTGTTATATAGTTATAATGTTTAAAATTACATAAAATATATTTTGTATATACTTTTATAAATATTTTAGTGAAAACATTAAATATTGCATTAATATTCAATTTAAGTTTACTATATACAAAAAATACAAACTGTCAATGAAGTATTAATAGTTTGACTCTGTTTAATATTTCATAAATACATTTTAATGTAATTTTAATATTTATTCTACATTTTAAAAAGATCTTAACTTTAATTAATTTATAATTTAGTGTTGTGATTTATATCACTCAAACAACTCTATCAACTAAAATTTGCAAACAAAAATTCTTTTTAAATATATATATATAT
>Ga0099825_1004423_pt1 | contig 18422 bp, 6 predicted proteins | sample SiratroredBW_FD_76838 | JGI IMG/M metagenome (GOLD analysis project Ga0099825, IMG submission 76838) | Root nodule microbial communities of legume samples collected from California, USA - Siratro red BW | ecosystem: Host-associated > Plants > Roots > Nodule | place: USA: California | collected...
AAATTTACAAGTGAATTCATTGGAAGACAACTTCTCTTTTCTATACTATCGTCTTTAGTATTAGATGATCAAATATTCTGTTATACGGTATAAACTGAAAATATATTTAATTTACTCGTGAAACATTTGTAATCAAATACTTTTGTCTTTTCACCACCCCATGGGGGTGCACCTTCAAACTCTGGGGGTGCAGAATGGAATGACCTACTTTTAACCGGAAACTGAAACTTCTAGCCTTAACTTCTACTACATGAAATTTTGAACATATAAACTTATAAAGTTTCCCTAACTATTTCCATTAGTACTTTGTATGCATTTATAATCCTACACTGGTCTGAGCATGTGTGCGCATCCTACTTATAATTCTATTTCTCTTACAACAAATGCATATTTTATCAGAAGAAAAATAGATTTATCTTCAACTTTCACCTTTTATATCCCAACAGGAAACAAAAGAATGTGTGACCTACGTATAATTTCACTTCCTCACAATAAATACTTCCTTTTATCTGGAAGAGAAAAAGAGATTTATCTCCTTCCACATTTTATATCCAATTAAATCTAGTAAACCAAAACCTGAAGCCTCAAATTTTCAGGTGGGCGAGTGCATTAGTAGAAGAGCAATTTAGAATGTGTCAGGAAGAACATTGATTCCATTACGAAGAGCCGGCATCAGAAGCAGCCTTTTTCTCCTTCTGTTTTTCTCTCTTTTTCTTGTTTCGTAACGCATTCTTGCTCATTGATCTAAATTAGCCAACAAAGAGCCATTCATAACATAATATAAATCATATGAACTTAAGAATAAAACAAAGGAAGAGGGAGTGCAGGAAAGGTACTTACTCTGCAGGAGTCTCTCCGAACAACTGCAAATATATAAATAATTTTGGCATTATTAGAGACCAATCAGCTCCAAGAGTTCAAGGCAAGATGCATAAACATGTATATACTAGAAAATTTTGACTTAACACTCAGATCACATCGCAACTATAAATTTATAGCATGCTTAAGTATTGCTGAAAATTTATATTGACAATTAAAAATAGAAACAGTGACAGATCATAGATTGTGTGATTGTGTACCTGTGCCTGAATAGCAGCTGCATTCTTAGCATGTGGTGGACGATATGCAGCAGGTTTTTGTGCTGGGGGATTGGCAGAAGAGGCTCTTACGGAAGTCTGGGTTGACTTTGGTGGTCCTTGATCTGCAATTAGGTCATGGTCTTCAAAGAACAAAAGATATAACTCATAATAACTAAATGAAATGTTATAAGCATGGTACGAACCTGCTGGTTTTTTATCTTCAAGTTGTACCAAATTTAGAGACTTAATTAATTCAGCAATATCACCAAACTTACTGGGTGATTCAGGTTTCCAATCAGCCTGCAAATAGTTCACATGCAATTCAGTAACATCTATGAAAAGGTGCTAAGATAAACAAATTAATCAGCAAAAGTAAAAGACACTGCTGACCTGGTACAATTTGTCAAACATCTTCTTGAAGTACAATGACCCATCGTAGTGAAAAATCTTGATCCTTCAATAAAAAAAAATAAAATATAACAAAAAGAAAAATCTTTGAATAAGGTCATGACCACCAAAAAGGTGGAAACCAACATATAACAATCAGTAAAATGTCCTCCTAAAAATAATTTGAATTATTGCCTGATAAACCTATTAGTGTTGTTCAAATTAATCATTGACTATATATGATCAAATCAATGGAAACGGATAAAGGGGCCAATAAGGATGGCATCTTTACACTAACAACAAAATAATGCATATTTTTAGGTATTCAGAAATTCAAGGTCCTGCTAATGGCAGATAATATATACCCATTGTCAACTTGAAGCCTTGGAGCTGTTGTAGCTGTCATGAAATAGCACCCATCTGGAGACCATTCACTAGTCACAGACCATTCAGCCTTAGTGGTTCCAAGTTTCTTTTTATCTATGTAATCCCAGAATACCTAAGCACATAAGCATGAAAAACATATGAAGTCCATATACAAAGTATGTGTGTGTAATCTTGTATGCATTTGAGCCCAAATAATATGGAAGTACAGCAGATACTTGTGATTTCTTTTTCATTTCAGTTATTGTTTTAATAACTAAATACAAAAAAGCAACGTGCATTTGTGGGAACCACCAATATTTGGAAATAATCACTTTTCTTTTCAAAGCTACCAAAATCAGAGTGATTTTTTCTTCAAAACAAATTGAAGAGCGGTGCACTAAATATTATTGAAGTTGTTTACCCAAACACACCGTTGATTGATTCTTATACTCCAGAAGTGGTTGTAAGACATAATTTGTTTTTCAACATCCTAGATAAGCTATAAACACACATCAGACCTTTTCCACCGAAAGGAAAAGTCAAAACAGAGCATAATGATTCAAATAGTCAGAACATACCATATCACCAGGCAAGTTACCAAAGCCAGCCAAACACAAAACTGGAAGTTAACAATCAAGGAACCCAAATTTGGATACATGTCATTAGAATATTGAACCACTTCAAATTTCAGCTGTTACCACAACCCTCAGGGGGCCTTTAAAAATTTAAAACAGAAAGAAAGAAATCTTCCATCTGATAAGTGGTTAAAATTTATTTGACTTAAACAAAGAAGATCAATTCACCAGCCAAGGATACATTTCCCTTTTGGGTTCCAACGAATAGTGTTGTAAGGACCAGTTCCAAGCTCCAGAAGAGGATTGCACTTCTTGTCGAACAGAGTTGCCTTAGCAGGCATGACTAAAACAGGTTAAGGAAAAATACATTCAAGAGAGCCATAAAGAACCACCAAAACGTCATTAATACAACAGTATCCAAAATACCCACCATCTCATTTCTTAAAATGGTACGAATCATAAGGCATAAAAAAATAAGCAGGAAACATCTTGTCCAGTTTGGTGGCTTATCAAAATCCATATATGAGAGGGTAAGGTCTTTCAAATAAAAAAGATAGAAAGAAGCAGTTCTAGTATATTTTTCAAAAGCATTACCTAGCATAGATATATAATCATCCAAAAATAATGGTCTGTATCCAAAATGGGTTCATGACCCTGCCATAAGTACTATTATTTTTATAACGTATCAAACCTTACCCCTGATATTCCGTGTTAGCTGATCAGCAAATATCAAATAGTGGGAACTTTAGTACATGCTGCCTATCATAATATTGTAAATACCACAGAGAAAAGGATACATCCATACACAACAGCAAATTCCAAGCCAGAATATGACCACTGAGCATCATGAATAGGCCCATCTTTTCCTGTCAATTTGATTTTAAAAAATAGAACGTTATACTTATTATAGAGATTATATAACCAATTATCATTTATTTTACTAGCAAAAAGAACATACGGAGAGGCACAAGTCCTTCATGCATTCCGTCAGTAGTCAAATAGCATAATTTTGATTCTCCATAGTAACTCTGATTAGTTTTATCAACATCTGACTGCACCACCACTAGAAGCCCAGTTGAGCCACGATTCCATTTAAGTTGGGTGGTTGAACATCGGAAAAAACTACGTCGAGCAACAGGTTGACTTTGAGATGCATTTCCACTAGCAAATATCTGTACACTAGCAGGAACCCCCTACAAGGTAGAACTTCATAACATAAGCATCAAAATAAAAAGGGTGTGATAAATAATCATTATTTCTAGATGCCTGCCACATAGGATATAAACCTGTACTCTACACCTTTTTATTATTTGATCCATATTGACTATCAATAGGAAAAAAGGAATATGGAAGATTCCATATGCAAAGAAAATCATATTAGACTTCCAATAATAAAATGTCTGGAGGAGCACATTTTCATAGATAGAGTCATCAGTCATTCAAGCTTCTAATAGATCTAATAAAACCCAATCCAGGTGTTGAATCATTAGATAGTCTAAAAGTCCCTTTAGATGATCTAATTATTTAATAAGTTTTGATGATAACAATACTCCAAATATGTGTTTATATTTAATGATCTTATGTGTTTGTTACATAATATTCACAGATCTCTAAGCTAAGCATGATGAGTATGTACAGTTGCATATCTAGATAAGTGTTTATTTACTATTATTTTATTATATTAATTTTGTTTAAAATTAAAAAAAGAGAAAAGTTAAAAATAAATAAATATAAAAATAGTAATGTTTTAAATTTGTTTTGAGATATGTTTTCAATTTTATTTTGAGATCAAATCATTCTCTACAACCTTGGCCCATGGTTTTATCAAGTTTTGCTTACGATAAAATTAATTTGATTTACCATATTTTATTTACCTATATTTATTTGCAGAAACTTTTGGAAATTAAAATTATATTGCTATAACTAAATACATAAACAATTCAAAATGATTTTGCTACACATACAATTTTGATTTGATTTGTTTCTAAATTTGAAAAACGAATTAAAGTGTCTTTCACAGAAAAATCAAAATCGATTTTATAGCATATTGTACTTTAAGGTTCAAATTTATTCATAATGGAAATTATTCAAATTATTATGATATATTTTATATTTAAGATGGTTAATTGTTTTAAATCAAAGATATTTTGTGCTGTTTAAATTATTTTCATATGCAGACAAAGTCAATTTTAATACAGGATCAAGAATAGAAGTTGTTCTTCCAACGGCTACTTTCAGCCTTAGATGGGGTTAAGATTTACCTTTCAAGTATCCAACGGCTAGTTTTTACAAAACTACAAATAGAGGAACATTAAGTTGAAGAAGACAAGAAGCAAAAAGAGAAATACATTGTGCAATACATTTAAAAAAAATTAGAATATGCTTTAGGGTTATGCAAAACCATTGTGTAATTGTTCACCATTGTGAAGTAACCCTGTAAGCCTTCATTGTTCTCTCTTTTGAGAGTGTTTCTTTCAATCTTTCAGAAATCTTGATCTCAGGGGGAGATTGAGATTGGTATAACTTGTTTACTCGGATAACCTGGATAGGTTTGTGTACTCGTTGTAACATGGAAAGGTGATAATACTTCTAATCAGTAGATTAATAAAAGCTCTTAAGCAATTGCTTAAGGAGACTAGATGTAGCTCAAATTTTAGTGAACTAAGATAAATCTTACATGTCTTGGATTTAATTTTACCATTGTCTTGTATGCTTTGGAACTAAGTTTCATTGTTGCTTGTTGCTTATTTATTATCCGTTACAAATCAAGTTTGTAGGGTCCATTCAACCCCCTTCTAAAACCAATTGCACCTTCACCAGGAAAATGCAATTATCAATAATTTTTGTGAATGTTGCTATATTAAAAATAATTTTAAGAGGAGGAGAAATACGAGAGATGTATAGGAATACATGTCTTGATGACACTAGAAAATATTATTTATATTAAAAGCAACAAATGCAGGGATTAGCAATTACCCTAATTTTTGTAATTACCCTAATTTTTGTAATTAAATATTAAATAATATCATAAAATATGTAATTACTCTATTTACAATCTTTCTAACAATTTTCGTCAAGCTAGGGCATAAAGCTAATTTGTACCATGAGTGTTACATATCAAACGTAAGTTATATGCAACAATATTGTAATGTCGATAGATAAATTTTTTCTAAGGACAAAGCTATTTCAATGTGTTTGGTCCCCGTGTGAAAGATTGAATTAGAGGTGATGGAATGTAGCTTGATTATCACAAATGAGTGTCATTTGGATAACCTCCCTAGATCTACATTCTTAAAGTAAGAGGTTAAGTTTAATAGCTCAATGTTCTACTTCTACACTTTTTGCAAATAGTTGATGCCATGGATCAGGATTCTACTTTTCAAACATTTTTTCTAACTTTTCCATGAGATCAGGTTATCAACAATGAATATACAATGCCCAAACATAGATCTCTTGTTAGGAGAGGTTGCATAATGAGTATCTAAATACCCCACTACTCAAGTATGGCCTTTCTCTTCAGATTCTAGACCTTTTCCTCACTCTTTTACTGTGTTTCAAAATGTGAATTATAACATCCCAATATCTTTCTCAAGATGAGTTAAGAATTTGGGCCTACTATACGAGGTAGTAGCAAAAGACACATGAGATAATTTGATTTCCTTACCATTCTTCAGTATCTTCCAAGTTTTAAAATTGGTTCCCTCTAATCTAGCAAAAAGTATGGTACTAGGATACAAATGTGTCTCAACAGACCTAGCCTTTACCAAGATTGTTATCTCTAGAACGTCCATTGTGTTGGATCAAATGTTTACCACTAGGTCAAAAAATATAGTTAATAGTCAGGACAAACTTTTTTCTATTTAAGAATATATCATCCTAAGCATCATGATTTGATTGTTACTTAGCCCGCTGAACCTCTGTCGTAGAACAATTAATGTAACCTGCAACTTTCTTTCGCTCTGTTGGAACAATACATGCCTCACCATGGGACCATTGATGCAAAGCCTAACAACTAACTAGTGTCTACCACCTAAGAAATGAATCTAGGAGTCTGCTCCGTGTAAACTTTTTCAATGAGATCACATAGCAAAGCACTTCCCATACCAAGCTAGTAAAGAGGCTAATGGAAATAGCAACAATTGACAAGAATAATCTAACATTAGTCATTTTAGCTATCAAAGAAAAAGTGGCACCACAAATCCATAATTCAAGCCAAAAACTTGTTTATGACTTTTAGCAACCAATCTAGCAGACCATCAAGACCAACTTTAATTGTACAGTTCAAGTGGCATCCTACAACCAATTTCCTTACCGGGAAAGGAACAAGGTCCCTTATCTCATTGCTCTGAAATACACACATCTCTTCAACCATAGCCAATAACCACCCTGAATGGCAAAGGGTTTCACTTGTTAACAAACACATGGTCTAAGACGTTTAAATGAGGTGTTTGTGGTCAACAACCCCATTTTGATTAGGGTTATAAGGATGTGAAGTTTGGTGAATAATATTTTGTTATGCCACGGATATATTTGGAATTGTTTAAACATAACACTAAGTACGAATGGGAACATCGGACTGAATATTAAATTCATTTGAAGGGTTGCAAAGGTAAAGAACAATCCAAACCAACTTATCCTTTAAAATAACTATGTACATTGAGAGTAATTATCTCATACAAAAAAATTGAAAAAGTATTTATAACACAAAGTGATGTGAACATCAAGCCAAGGGCATAGTGAGGAGGATCAATACCAAGACCCAATTCAAGACTTAGGTGGATCCATGATGAAAGAAAGGCTTAGAAAGGTCCAAGAGACATTGCAATACAAGGTGGCTCATCTTTTGGAGGCCCAACCGTCAAAGGTCCAACAGTTTGAAGAGACTAAGTTGATTACATGTATAACATGCTTGGAGTGCTAAAATAAAATTATTAATACTTTTCTTGGAGTTAAGATTTGAACCCATAACTAATTAGAATGTGTTAAGTTAACAACATGGACAAAATTATTTTTTCTTCGAATATAGGGATTGTATTTTTCTTTTATTTACTTACAAAACAGGCAAGACCTACAATTAAGTTTGTATTTATACCTTTTTGGAATTCTGATGAAGGATGATTATTTTGCCAAGATAATAGTGAGAATATCTTTTCTAGAATTCTTCCTTGCATCTTGTGATCTTATCAAGAACTCACCCATTCTTGTGACGATCATCCTTAGGCTTATCAAAACTTGTTTGTGATGCCTTCTGTATCCAAGTTTCTTTGTTTTATATTCTTTTCGATTCCCGATTGCTAATTGATTCCAATTTGTATTATCCTGTAAATTCCTAATTTTTTTATAGTTTCAATTCTCTTGGAATTTATTATTCCAAAGTAACTATTGTAATTTAGCTGTGGGCCTAGCTTAACCCCTCAAATTTGACTTATAAGATGAGAGTTGTCATCCACCTATATACTTTAATTTGATCACATTAATAGTTTATGTGAAATTTTAAGCACACTACTCAAGTTGAGAACTAGACATCTTAAGTATCAAGTTTGCAAAACTGAACATCTATGTGTGACCCAATAAAGGTTCAATCAATGTGCACTCCTGCAAGCTTTACGCTCAAGATGACTAGTCTTCAATGGGAGAGACTTTGTGTTGGAGTTTTTACATTGTTATTATTGAAGGTCATACATCTGACTATCAATATGGTTAAATTAAATTATATAAGTGGAGGACAATCTTTATCATATATGCTGATCTTGAGGTTGAGTTAAACCCAAACCGAAACCCAAATCAAAAGAGCTTTGATACTATCTTATGATTTAGGTTTGAACCTGAGTCAACTCCATAAAACTGACTTATGAAGTGAGAGTTGTCTTTTATAATACTTTAATTTAGTCATACCATTAGTTGATGCAGAATCTCCATAGTAACATTGACCGTAAGAAAATTATTATCAATGTAACATATTATTTGCACTGGAAGCGACAGTTAACTACTCAATAGAAATATTACTAGCACTTAGATAAAAAAATAAAAGGATTTACTATTAGTGTAATATTATTGTAATTATATAACACTATATAATCTATAGATACCCTATAAGATTCCATTATACTATATTAACAAGCAAAATGTTGAGTCTTTGAAAGATACGACATTTCTCAATTTGGCTCCCTACGCTTACTGATTTTATAAATTGAACTATTGAATGTATTCATTTGTTTCAATTTGGTCATAGTATTCACCCAAAACCATTTACGACAAATTAAATCAATAGAACTGAACTGAGAAAGTACCAAAGGACCAAATTGTTAAATACTATACTTGAATAGAAATAGTAGTTAACTATGTAACAAGTTATTTGAGTTATCTCAAACCACTTGAGTAACTGAGCATCATAAATACACAACAACACAACAGCATTATCAGATCCTTTTATGACTGGGATAAAGAATAATATCATATATTAGAAACCTAACAAACTGCATGCCAAATGACTAATAATACCAAATTCTCATTCATTTAGTCACAGAAATATAAACTAAGCCACCACAATAAGCATTACTGAGGGACACAAACCTTGGATTCTGGAACAAATGCAGCTACATGAGAACCCGGTAAACTAGAAAGCTCAGTAGCAGCAACCCCCGGAACTCTTAACCGAATGACAACTCCTTTAGAAAAATCCCCAGTGTCAAAAAATTGAACCTCATTAGTTGCCAACCGACACGCGGTAGCTTCATCAGAACTAAACTGAATCGCAGGCCTGAATAACAGACAGACACACAGAGATAGTAACAGTTAAAACATAAGCCACAGCAAGAATGTTAGCCATTCATCCATAAACCATTTGCATTCAAAAGGACAACACCATGAACAATTCCCCGATTGTTATCCTCTACCTAAAGGAAATAAGTCACGTTTAAATAAGCGTTTTTATGTAAAGAAATTAAGAAAGATAAAAGCTCAGCCCTTTAGCTTCTCAAAAATCTTACTTTTATCTCTGCATTAACTTACAAAAATACTAACTCAAATTTTTCTTCTTTGTTTCCAGTTACAAATGTTTAGGATGAGTTTATCAACTAGAAGCATAAATTAGGTATAACACTTTGGATTACGCAGACAATGAATTGTTCACACACCAATTGCCTTTCGTCATGTTCTTTTGCGACTGCTGGTAAACAGGAGCACCGGTGTCGATTTTCCACAGCGTGACGTTCTTCTCCTGCGGCGCCGAAGGTTTCTGAAAGGTTTGCAAGTAAGTTCCGCAGGGTGACAAGGTAGCGGCAACGACATTGGGAACTTCAAAAGCCCTAATCTCTTTAGCGGTGCTGCAATCGTACACAGTAATTAGCGAGCTGGATTTGGTGACCATGAGTTTGGATCCATCGTCGCTGAACTTGGCATTGACGCAGTTAACTTTGTCGAGCTTGACGGCGGGTTGACCGTCGGGGAAGGGCGGTCCGGTCCAGAGAGAGAATTGTTCGGGTCCTCGAACTGTAAAGATGAAAAGTTAGAGAAAGAAAGCGATTGAATCGGAGAGAAGTTGAAGTTGGAGTTGGTTGATGAATACCTAATATCTCGAGAAGCGGTGATTGGCTATTTGACGTCATTAGAAGTGACTGGTATTCAGCGAAACGACGTAAAATTCAGGAGCTTCTCTCTTCTTCTTCAGTGTATCCTGGGTGGCTGCTTTTCTGCAACAATACTCTTTTAAGAAAATTTACTTTATATATGCACTTTTCTTATAGATTTTATTTTTATTTTTTTCTTTTGTCACGAATAATTTATTTTAGTTTATATAAAATTTTATTTATTTATTTTTTTCTCTAAAATGATTATTTAAACCCACCTTTTGTTATAAATAATTTATTTTAGTTTGCATAAAATTTTTAATTCTTATTAATTTAGCTTTTCAATTTTTAAATTAATCATTTTTAATATATAATTAATATATCATAGGCGTATAATATTTAATTTTTAAATAATAAGATAGTATATTGACTGTAAACTAAAATTAGTTAATTTTTAAAAAAAATTAAAAGACTAAATTTATATAGATCAAAACTATTTTACCTAATTTTTAGATACCCATTCAATGGACTTTGTTGTTTATTTATTCATGTTTTCCCTTCATTAATTGGTTTCATAGTTTCCATTCACATTGAAACGAACTTTACGCTAGTCACATTTGGTGGTGTCTATTTTTCTTTTACATAATATAAACTTTATATACTTAAAGTAAGAGTGGAATAAGAAATTATTTTTCTTACTCTTTTTTACTTCTTTATTTACTTATGTTTGTTTTATTTACTAACCATTGCTATAAAATAAGGGAAGAGTTTGGCACAAAAAATTGAAAATAAATCTTTTAACTCATACTTTGTATGAACATAAATTAATTAAAATCTTATCACTTGCATTCTACTTTACTAAATAATCTAAGACCAGTATTGTTAGAAAATAAAATTAAAAATCATCGTTTAGACTTTAAAATCACAAAAAAAAATTAAGATGAAAGATTTGTGATTTTTAAAAGTTAGTGCTTCATTTTTGAAAAGTTTTGACAAAGTAACATTTTTTTTTTAAATTATGTTCTAATTGTGATATGTATTTATTTTAACCATTTTCCCACTATATAGTGATAAGAATAATGACAAGTTTTGGACATTTTTTTTTTTGTATTTGGGTTTATTGGACTTTAATTGAAAGTTTGACTCAATTTGATGAAATTTTCAAAAAAATTTCAGACTTGTGCATGTTGCGTATTTTGTTAATAACTTTTTCTAAAGACCACATGGATTAACTTGATCTTTTTGTGGTTTTGTAGATAACTCAAAGATGTACAAACGTTGTGAGAGGTTCCAAGAACAAATTCGAATTGTAAAGTAGACTAAATTAGTCTTGAAGTTGGCGTACATTATTTGGACAACACTTTGAGCGTAAATATCCAATCGAGGATAACTAGTCATTTCATCCCCAAATGAGTTGGAATCAAAACTGTGCGTTTTTTTTTTGTTTTTAAGGGCAACATAGAGGTGGGCTTGGGCCACCTTAGGTCAAGAAAAACTCTGAATATTTTGGTGAGTTGTGTACAACAGCCACACTACACAATTGTCGTTTTTGGGAATACAATTTTTGTTCACTCTCTTTGCTTCTTTTTTGTTTCTGCACTTTTATTTTCGTGTTCATTCGATTCGTATTCGTGTTCATGTTCATACCAACCATGATGATGAGTAGCTAAAAGCTTTGTTCAATCTGGTTCCCGAAGGTTCTCCTGTTTCGTTAATCCTTAGGTTTGTGTTTCATATTTGTTTCTGCAATTACTTGTTCATTTGCTGTTTTAATTTGATTGTTGGATTTAATGGTTGGATTGACTTTGTAAATGGACGAATACAGTCTGATTGGAATGTGTTGCGGAGTTTTTGAGTCGGAGTCAAGTCGAATCGATGATGTTGCTCACCATGTGATTGCATTGGTTTGACACACTAGGTGTTCGATAAGATGCTTCACGATTGTGGAGTAGTTGGGATGTTAAATAAATGCAGGAATTCCGGTTTATTTAACCCACAGATCGAATTGGGATTATGTTTAGAAATCAGTGAGGGATTTGGGAGAACCAAAGGGAGGTCGAGTTGACTTTTATTACATGAATTTCTCTATTTCGTTTGAATCGTTTCTTTTTTCTATTTATTTTGTTTAAGCGACGTACTTGCCACCCTCTTGTGCTATCTTTTCTCTTAGTGACTGATAACGTTTGACTGGTCCTTGGAAGAATGACCTAGGTCAACTATATTGCAAAGTCTAGCATCCTAGGATAATTTGGGAATCTTTTAACGGCGCGTATCAAATGTTAGTGTCGTTGCCACATACCCTCATTGTTCTCTATTTTTTTCGTTTTGCATGCATTTTCATATATTGGGCGCATAGTAGAGTAGTTTAGTCATAAGAATAAAATTTGTTCATTTTTTTTAAATTTTTATTTATTTTTTGTCAGAAGGGAGTATATCGGACACTTCTAAATTGTTTGACTAACTATGATTGAGTTGAATTTTTGTGGGGACATAGAGGAAAGTGATTGGTGTTCAGCAAAACGACGACGTAAAATTGATAAGCTTATCCTCTTCTTTGTTATTGTGTCGTCGCTGCTGCTCTGCAACAACTCTCTTTCAATGGAAACTCACTTCACTTCCATTGCGCTTTTCTTACAGATTTTATTTATTTATTTATTTAGTTTTTCTCTACAAGATGGTTTTTTAAACCCACATTTCGATAAGATGCTTCACGATTGTAGAGTAGTCGGGATCTTAAATAGATGGAAGGATCCCGGTCTGCTTAACTCACATATCTAATTGGGATTATGTTTAGAAATTGGTGAGGGATTTGGAAGAACCGAAGAGAGGTTGGGTTGGCTTTTATTACGTAAATTTCTCCATTTCTTTTGAATCGTTTTTTTTTTCTGTTTATTTTGTTTAAGCGTCGTACTTGCCATCCCTTCCCCCGCCCCTCCCCCCTCCCCCCCCTCCCGTGCTATTACTTTTTATTTTTAGTGACTTAGAACGTTCGAGTGGTCCTTGGAAGATTGACTAGGTCAACTATATCGCAAAATCTAGCCTCCTAATATAAATTGGGACATGTTCGACAGCTCACATCAAATTTTCGAGTCGTTGCTGCGGACCCTTATAGTTCTCTGTTTTTTTTAGCATGCATTTTCATATATTAGGTGCGTAGTAGAGTAGTTTAATCATAAGAATAAAATTCGATCATTTTTTTTAATTTAATTTATTTTTAGTCAGATTGGGGTATATGGGGTACTTCTGAATTGTTTGACTAACTTCGATTGAGCTGAATTTTTGCAAGGACATAAAGGAAAGCGATTGGTGTTCAATGAAACGACGATGTAAAATTGAGAAGCTTCTCCTCTTCTTTGTTACTGTGTTGTAGCTGCTACTTTGCAACAACTCTCTCTCAAAGGAAACTCACTTCACTTCCGTTGCGCTTTTCTTACAGATTTTATTTATTTATTCTTCTCTCCAAAATGATTTTTTAAACCCACGTTTCGACAAGATGCGTCACGATTGTGGAATAATCGGGATGTTAAATAGATATAGAGATTCCAATCTGTTTAACCCACAGATCTAACTAGGATTATGTTTAGAAACCAGTGAGGGATTTGGGAGAACCAAAGGGGGGTCGGGTTAACTTTTACTACGTGAATTTCTCCATTTCGTTTGAATCATTTTTTTTTCTATTTATTTTGTTTAAGTGTCGTACTTGCCACCCCGTCCTCCGTGCTATTGTTTTGTATTTTTAGTGACTGAGAACGTTCGAGTAGTCATTGGAAGAATGACCTATGTCAACTATATTCCAAAACTAGTCTCTTAGGATAATTTGGGACGAGTTCGACAACGCCCATCAAATTTTGGCACCGTTGCTGCAAACACTCATAGTTCTCTATTTTTTTTCGTTTGCATGCATTTTCTCTGCTATTGTGTTAGGACATTTTATATCAGGTAAGGGAATTGAGGTAGATCCTGCTAAGATAGAAATTATTTATGCTTTGCTTTATCTCGCAACAGTGCGGGAAGTTCGTTCTCTTCTTGGACATGTTGGTTTCTACAGGAGGATCATCCAGAACTTCAGCCACATTGCCCAACCCCTGACCAACCTGATATAAGGCTGATGGAGACTGTTGATTTGCTTTGAAGTCAAATCAAACATGGGAGACTATTGTTTTGCCTAAGGACAAAACTGTCATAGGTCACAAATGAGTATTTAAAATAAAGTATAAGACTGATGGAACTATTGAAAAGATTGATCAAACTAAACAAGCTTTGAATAAAACATTTAAGATTAAGGATCTTGGAGATCTAAGATATTTTCTTGGTCTTAAAGTAGCAAGAATTAAGAAAGGAATAATGATGAATCAAAGTAAATATGCATTGAAATTATTAAAAGATGCAGGTCTTTTAGCCTGCAAACCTGCAAACACTCCTATGAATAATCTTATTAAATTGTCTGTTACCGGAAGTGTGCCTTTCACATATGTCATGCATATAGAAGGATGATTGGAAGACTTATGTGTCTCACTAATACCCAATCTGACATAACCTTCTCTGTTCAACAACTTTCTCAATTTCTTGATAAGCCTACAATTGTTCACTATAATGCAGCAATTAGAATTCTCAGATATATTAAAGGAGCTCCAAGTCTTGGCTTATTTTTCTCTTCCAGTAGTTTTGTCCATCTAAAAGTCTTTTGTGATAGTGATTGAGGCACATGCAGTGATTCAAGACAACCAGTGACTGATTTTAGTGTGTATCTTGGAAATTTCCTTATATCCTGAAAATCAAAGAAGCAAGGAACAATACCAAAGAGTTCTTGTGAAGCTGAATACAGGACAATGACTACTGTTACATGTGAAATTCAATGGCTAAGTCTATCTTTTTCAAGATTTCAAAGTTCCTTTTGAGCAACCATCTCTTTTATAATGTGACAATGACTCAGCAAGATATATTGCAACAAACCCAGTGTTTCACGAGCGTACGAAACATATAGAAATATATTGTCACATTGTTAGAGAAAAATTGGAAAAAGATCCCATCAATTTGCTTCCCATTTCCACTACAGAGCAACTAGCAGACATTTATAACAAAGCCTTAGGTCCTCAGTCTTTCAATAATATTTGTTCCAAGCTGGGTCTGACTCATCAATATTTGCTCCCCAGCTTGCGGAGGGTTTCAAAGAATATGGATACAAGGCTTTTAAAAGGAAACTAATATCAATTATGTGATTTTATCTTTATGACAGAATCAAATTACCATCAATTTTGTATATTTGGTTTTATGACATTATCATATTGTAATAATTTTATTTTGTTTTCTTTATTTAGCTATACCCAAAATCGGGTACATTACTTATATATTCAGTTCTCTACTTTTGATCAAAATAAGAAAAAATAGAGAATATTTTCATTCTCATATCTCTTGTTTATTTTTGTTCAGTTTTGTTCATCTCTTTATTTTCATAATATGTTATGTTAAATGTTACCTATTAAATGATTTAACAATCTGCAAGAAAAAATCTTGAGGTTCGATTCATTCCCTTTCTAATAGACACTTCACAATTGAATGTTTTATGAAGGTTGATATATTAAGATGAATGGAACTTTAACTTGTATTTTTCATTCCTATACTCTTCTAAGTGGTTGAATGTGATTATTCTTGAACATGACGTAATAACTTATTGGCAAGTGCATTAATGTATATGGATAAGAGTCTATATATCGAATCTACACAAATAGTGTCACAATGTTTATATTTCAACCTTTTAAAGAAAAAAAAAGTTTTAAATAAGAGAAGTTAATAAAAAGAAATAAGAAATTTTATGTATTGAGTAAATATAAACTTGTATAATTAATATTAAACACTTATTTGAGTAATCTTAATATGAAAATGAATTTTTTTATAAAATATTTAAATTTATATAATGTTATATGATTTACAAAAGAAAGATAAAAAAATAAAAAACTTGTGTTGATTACAATCTAATTGACCATCTTTAATTAAGTCTTCATTTCAACCAATTTTTTCTTATTATAATATTCAAACTTGGTACTTTAATTAAAAAATTGACCTCATTGTTAAGTCATTGGATGATAAGACATAATCTCTAAATAATAATTTTGATGATAATAAATACTATAAGACATAGTAAAAAAATCTAATGAACTGTCAAGTACACAAACGATGAATTAGACGAGGAGATAAAGAATTAGATGAAAAGATAGGATCATCAGACAAAACAAGAACATTAGTGCACATACGCACGATAGGGTTTCATGTGCTAAGGAGTTCAAACTAGAAGAAAAGTCAACACCAACAAACAAACAATTAGAACTTGGACCAGACACATACTCCAAGATAGTTTTGTTGAAAGAACTAAAATGCACTAGACGATGTTTAAACTCTACACTTGCTTACATGTTCCAACAAAGGAACATTGGAAGAGGTAAAGTGTTAGACAAACAATCAAGATAAAAACTATAGTCTTACAACATATGGAAAGAACTGATAAACACACTCATCCTAGCGAGGAGTATTAAGAGGATCCATTGAGCTTAGATGATACTGTGAATAAACATACTGGACGATACCTTTAGGATACAAATGATAAGATGCAATAGTGCAAAGTGATGTCAATAATAATCTATAGCACTTAGATGAGCTATACAAAGGCGCTAGACGATGCATCTATACTCAAGAACATCAAAAGAGCTATATATTGAGCCAGACAAAGAAAGTAATGCAAGCTAGACGAAACCAATCTCAAGAGCACATAAAACTAAGCAATCAATGCAATTTTCTCAAGAAGATTCTAAACTTTATACTTTTAATTCTCTTATACGCATCATATGATTGCAAATGAATTTGAAAATGACGAAATTAATGTTTTATTATCAGAAAATCTTGCACATATTCATAAACTTCGAAATCATTAAAGTCTGATTGATTTTAATGTTCAAAATTTAGACAAACTTGAAGAGTTTGGAATTCATAGTAATCTCTAAATAGAAAGTTTTTATAATTTGAGAGATTATATTTTGCAATTATCTAAGATGATTATTTGGTTCATTCAGTACTTAAATTCAAATCATCAATGGTAAATCATGATCAAATTATTTCTTAAATGGGTTAAAGCATTGCAACTCAAATATAATTAAACGCATGGATGATTTCTATGAGCCAAGATAAATAAAGAAAAGAAGATTGACAAATGAAGACATACAGTGAAGGAGTAGCACATAAAATTTATAAAGAATAAAGTTTGACATTCTTATTTGCTACAAAGAAAGAATTGAAGGACACAATTATGAGGTAATAATGTGGAGATTACATTGAAGTAAGAGTTTTTATATAAAGAAGAAAAGACACAAAAAAGAGTGAGACTTATGAAGAATGCAACCAATAACTCTCAATGTTCAAAATGTGCATAAATAGAAAGGTTTCAAATAAATTGAAGAATTCATTAAAACACATTCAAGGAAAAGATATTCAACAATGCAGATGAAATAAAGCTCAACATTAAAGTTTAAACGAAGAATGGAAATAATTCAAATGAATTAAAGTCAAAAGATCTTCGTCAAAGCAAATGTTTCTATTCAGAGAAGATTCAAATGTTCAACGATCATCATTCCAAAAGCTATATAAAGATCATATATAAGATGAAGAGAAAGAAATGAGAAAAATGAGCAACACACGAAGAAATCCTAGAAAAATAGTGTGAGCGAGTTGTTGTTTATATCTTGTTATTAAGAACAATTAGAAAATGGTTGTGTGTTTAACCATTGTAAATTCTTCACTTTGTGAAATATACCCATGAGTTTTGATTGTTCTCTATATTTAACGAGTTTTTTCATTATTGAGAGGTATTGTTCTCAAAATACTTGTAACTTGAAGAGGTCAAAATATTTGTTGCCTAAAGAGGCTATAATACTCGTTACATTGAGAGGTGCAAAATATTCGTTTTTGGAGAGGTACAAAATACTCGTTTTTGGAGAGGCGTTGAAACTCGTTACTTAGAGAGGTGTAATAATACTCATTCCTGGATAGGTGTTAAACCTTGTACATGAAGTGGTGTAATAATACTCATTCCTGAAGAGGTGTTAAAGCTTGATTAGTAAAATCTCTTAAGCAATTTGCTTAAGGAGATTGGACATAGCCCTGATTATAGGATGAACTAGTGTAAATCTATATCTATTTTTCTGTTCCTTACACTCTAATTTTATATTACTTACATTTTATTTTAAATATCTTTAAATTATTTATATTTCAAAATACGAGTTCAAACTTTATTTAATCTCCTTATAGAATCAAATACACCTTCATTGTTATCAATAAAAATAAAATATATCAAACATAAAGGTTAATTTGATTTCATAAAAATAAAACGTAAACTCTTCCTACATAATATAAGATTAGAAGACTCTTATGCTTCATTTATATATATATATATATATATA
>Ga0099825_1004428_pt1 | contig 18411 bp, 19 predicted proteins | sample SiratroredBW_FD_76838 | JGI IMG/M metagenome (GOLD analysis project Ga0099825, IMG submission 76838) | Root nodule microbial communities of legume samples collected from California, USA - Siratro red BW | ecosystem: Host-associated > Plants > Roots > Nodule | place: USA: California | collected...
AGAAACTACAATTCTAAACTTTTAGCACCCTTAGCTTCTACACCACACAACTTCATCCGAAAGTATCTGATTTTATTAATCAACTCACCAAGTGATTATGCTTATACTAAGTACTAGCTTTGCTAACTTCATCATTGCTTTTTTCCTAATAATTGTAGAAATACAAACTGAAAGAGACGAACACAAATGCATTCTAAATCCCTAACGACATGATGGTGATATAACACGACAAAACTGCAAACCAGATTTTTTTAAATAATTACCATTGGTATGTTTTAATTATGTATTACATTTTTTATTTTTGACGACGAACGAGATAATTTGAATACCAAATTTAGAAAAATGTGTAGCCTTTTTATCTTGTGGTACAGGTATTGGCAAGCAGCGAGTCAAGTGATGTTTCTCTCTCGGGTAACAATAATCCTCATTGGTTGGCCCATATGGGTGAGGGACATTCTGTTTCTTTCATTGTGCCTCCAGATCATGACATGAAGGGAATGGCTTTGCGTGTCCTTTATTCATCAACCCCTGAAATCGTAGCAACTGATTGTCTTAGGAGTGTCTTGATTGTTAATTACACAAAGTGCACGTTGCATATGCACAACCATGGCACATTAATTTCCTTTAATGATATAGATTGGCAGGATATAAAGTCAAATTTAGGATCTGGAGACAAGGTGGAGATTTTTTTGAGTTTTGGTCATAGATTGTTTGTCAAGAACACAGTTGTCTATCCTATACGTGGTGAATCAAGCCAAAGGAAAATTCTCTCCTTGGATTCATAAAGAAAATTGTAATGTGACTTCTGCCAAGTCATTTATCTTCTTTGAACAAAATAGCAGGATTCCCTTAGATATGGAATCAATCTTTGTGTCCTTGATTGTAATTCATTTCCTTTTGCATTTTTTCCTTGTTTTTCTTTTGAGTATAGTTTATTGTTACGAAATTTATGTTTATTTTAGGCCTGTTTCTCACTCCTCAAATTGTGCTTCAGTTGAGCAGTTTATATTATTTGTTTTCTTGATGTTGATTTTGTCAATTCTTTTCCCTTTTAGCATATAATATCTCATTAAGAAATCCTCTTAATGACATGACATGCATTATGAAATAAAGACAGGTTGTTATATGCTTTTTCTGTTTTGGTTTCAATAAAAGAAGCATCGTAGCTACTTGCCAATAAATATACCATGCTATAAATGACTCACTACTTGCCAATAAATATACCATGCTATAAAAAGCTTAGTCATTTATATAATTTTGCTATTCAAATTGTCTTCTGCAAATAATTCTGATACTTTTGGATGAAAAGTTGTGTAGCTGTAGAAGCTTAAAAGTTTAGAAATGGTTTCTATTAGATACTTCATTAGGATTATTTTGTGTTCTCTTAATTGCTAAAATGTACTGCATATGAGAAAGCAAACACTTTCAAAAGAAATTTCAAGCCACGTATAGAGAATGTTCTTACTCTATTCTCTGTCAATGCATATATTCCGCATCCTTATCAAACGACAGTCGACTGTTCTTCCGAGGTTCCTTTCCCGAAATTTCACGAATAATTGTTATTCCCATTTCTTGTAGCAAAAGATGCATTCCAAATTTGTTGTTCTTCTTAACTTCTAAGAGGTTCGGCTCCATCAGAACTCTTCTTCCACTATCAGCGTCTACTACATAGCTATTTAGGATCTTCGTAACATAGGCCATTGTAAATCTTGATATTAGCTGAATTGTAGGTTGTTGGTCTAGTATGTATAAATTCATGAAAAACATGAATGTTGTGTTTGTTTATGTTTGAATATTGTTGATGAGGATTTAAGGGTGCACATTGTGACTGCTCGTTTTGCTTAAATATGAGAAAAGAAAGGGAAAGGTGGTATGATAGTTGGTCCCAAGGACAATCTGAAATTAAGGTGGAAAAACAGTGGAAAAAATTATATTTCCACCATTTAATTGTCTTTTGGTGCAGATGTGGTCCAAAATGTATCGCAGGTGTAAGTTTTCGGTGGACGGGAACTTTATTACCCTTCATGGTGATAAACCAAAACTTTCGACTCTAACCCAATATAATCATCTTCGTAGGATGCAAAGGACTCACGTCATCTTTGAACTATTTACAGTGCAATTTCAACAACCAAATTGTGCTGCTGATCACTGGTTGAAATTACCTGAGAATATGAAACCTGAATTAGGATTACTTCTGCATACTTATCATGATGTGTTTGCAGTTCTTACGTGTCTTCCTCCTAGCAGATCAAATGATCATTGTATTCCTTTGATTAAAGGAGCGGATTCTGTTAAGGTTAGACCTTAAAGGTACCCTCATAGTCAAAAAAGAGAAAAGATGGTCAATGATATGTTACAAGAAGGAATTATAGTGGCTAGTACTAGCCCATTTTCTTCACCAATTATCTTGGTTAAGAAGAAAGATGGTACTTGGAGATTCTGTACCGATTATCGGGCTTTAAATGCTATAACTGTCAAGGATAATTTTTCCATCCCCATTGTTGATGAGATTAATGAGCTATTTGGGACTTAATGTTTTTCCAAGCTTGATCTCAGGTCTGGCTATCATCAGATCTTATTAAAAGAAGAAGACCGATATAAGACAACGTTCGTAACACATCATGGGCACTACGAATGGCTTGTGATGCCTTTTGGGTTGATGAATGGTCCGGCTACATTTCAATGTTTGATGAATGAAGTTTTTCAAGATATGTTGAGGAAACCAATTTTGATTTTTTTTTATGACATATTGGTGTATAGTCCAACTTGGTCTTCTTATTTACATCATTTTGGAAGCTGTCTTGCAATTATTAAGGAAACATAAATTGTTTGCCAAGTTATCTAAGTGTTCATTTGGTCTTACTCAAGTCAGATACTTAGGAAACACGGTTTCAGGTCAAGGAGTAGTTGTGGATGCTTCCAAGGTACAAGCTGTGTTAGCTTGGCCTCTTCCTACTAACCTCAAGTAGTTAAGGGGATTTTTGGGCCTTACAGGTTATTACCGGAAGTTTATCAAGGGTTATGCATCTATGGCAGCCCTTTTGACAAATTTGCTAAAGAAAGACAATTTTAATTGGGATGTTGCTGCTACTGCAACTTTTGAAACACTCAAATCTGCCTTAACTCAGGCTCCAGTTCTTGCTATTCCAGATTTTTCTAAGGCTTTTGTACTAGAAACAGATGCGTCAGGGATTGGTAAAGGGGCAATGCTGAGTCAAAATAATCATCCAGTTGTTTTCTTTTCAGAGAAAGTAACTCCTTCATTGTAGAAACAATCAACTTATCGCGGGAACTATATGCAATCACTAAAGCTATACTAAAATTCAGACATTACCTCTCAGGGCATAAGTTCTTAATTTGGACAGACCAAAGGAGTTTAAGGAGCCTTACACAACAGTCCCTACAAACTTCAGAACAACAGTCTTGGTTACATAAGTTACTAGGCTATGACTTTACTATAAAGTACAAACCAGGAAAGGATAATTTGGCAGCAGATGCCTTGTCTCAATTATTTTTTATGGCGTGGTCTCAACCAAACATGGAAATTCTGCCAGTATTGTGTGTTGCGATTACAGAGGATATTGAGCTAAACTACATCCGTGAATTATGCCACAAGGGTACCCCTCCTCATTCTAATTATTCCACACATGATGAATTATTATACTGGAATGGTAGACTAGTTATTCCTAGGAAGCATGACTTGGTTCAACAAATATTACACACGAATTCCACTTTTCTCCACTTAAAGGATACTCAGGTGTTAAAAGAACTGTGACTCGGATTGCTGCCTAATTTTAATGGCAGGGTATGCATAAAGACATAGCTAATTTTGTTAAACAATGCCTCATTTATCAGCAAGCTAAGTCTTCCAATTCACTACCTTCAAGGTTATTACACCCTCTTCTAATTCCAAAACAAATATGGAAGGATATCTTAATGGATTTCATCACGGGACTACCCAATGCTAGTGGTTTTACAATGATCATGATACTGGTAGATCGACTTTCCAAGTATGTTCATTTTGCTCCTTTAAAAGCATATTACATGAGTACACAAGTGGCTGATTTATTCATGAAGACAGTGGTCAAATTGCATGGATTTTCCAAGTCTATTGTATCTGATAGAGACAAGGTTTTTATGAGTTGATTTTGGAAACCATACTTGTCATCTTATAGTTTTTAACTCTCCTTAACGAGGCTAATATGGGCCTCATTGTTGAATGTGAGTACTGAAGAGCTAAGAGGTTCATATGTTTTTGGTTCTAGGAGCAATGAAACCATCAATGTCATTATCATGGTGAATATTTAATGCACTTCGTTATTTATTTTTGTCATTTAGGTCCCCATAGCTGTAGGAATGAGTTCATACCAAGCCATGCGACTCTACAAAGGGAAGAGAACCATAACATCAAAGGGAGATCAACAAACACAATGGATATCAACAAGTTGAAGATTCCCAACTCCGAGATGACGAGGTTCTCATTAGAGTTCACGCTACTGCCCTTAATAGAGCCGATACCCTTCAGAGGAAGGGCTTCCACCCTCCCCCTAAGGGTGCTAGCCCCTACCTGGGTCTCGAATGTTCCGGAACTGTCCTATCCATCGGTAAAAACGTTACAAAGTGGGAAAGCGACAATCAGGTACTCCTAACCTAATTCCCTTTTCTTCTGTTAGTGTTTCACTGTCACTCAAAATTATCAGTTCATAGGTATGTGCTCTTCTCACGGGAGGAGGTTATACTGAGAAAGTTGTTGTTCTCGCCGGGCAAGTGCTTCTGGTTCCACCAGGTGCTTCCCTGACGAATGCCGCCAATTTTTCTGAGGTCGCATGCACTGTGTGGTCTACTGTTTTCATGACGAGTCATTTATCCCTAGGGGAAACCCTGTTGGTATTTCATCTTATCCTAAATTTTAAATTATTATTATCATTATATCATCCTGACCACACAAGCATTTTCACTGGATCTTACCTCAAACATGTATGATGACCCTAATTTGCTAACTTATTAAGTGTTATGTTAACTTTAAATTATTACATCTCACTCTCAGATTCATGGAGGCTCTAGTGGGAGTGGTACATTTGCAATTTAGATAGCCAAGTATAGAAGGGCCAGAGTATTTGTTACTGCATGTTTGGTACCGATTTATCCCTTTATTCAACATGTGGAAAATTGAAGATTAGCTGTCTCTCTGATATATTATTTAGTGAAAATGTCCCATCTGGTTTATGGAAATTCCAAGCAATGTTTCCTCAAATTTTATTCTAGACTAGATATTGCTTAACAGGGAGTGAGGAGAAGCTAGTTTTTTGCAAGAGTATTGGGGCTGATGTGGCCATCAATTACAAAACAGAAGACTTTGTTGCCAGGGTAAAGAAGGAAACTGGTGGACAAGGTATTATCTCTTGCTTGCATGATATGATTTTCTTGTATTCCTTGGTGTTTGATATTGATGTAATAGTACCTGTAATGTAATGTTGAGCTTTCTTTTTCAGAGATCATTATACTTTAACCCGTGCAAGTTTAGCAATAAATTGAATTTCTTCCACAAAGAACTTGAGTAATGTAAATTCATTATAATCGAAGACACATTGAATATTGACTTTGTTCTTTGATGCAGTGGATGCTATTTGATGAGTATTCGTGGGTTGTTGTTGGAAAGGTCGAGGATTTTAATGTTCTGGAAGGCAGAAAGTTAGATTGAATTGGTGATCCTATTGTACAAGAGATTAAGCGTGTGAATTTTAGGGATGTTAATTACAACGTCAACTTGTACTGTGCTATTATTTTGTGTTCTGATGACATAAGTTATCATAGTTTATTCATAATGATTTATTTAATTTATCTATTTTTTTGTTTAATATGCAAGGTTAAGCTGAATTATGTAAAGATTAATTTAGACTTTAAATATAGTTAAGTATTTGATAATTGAAGACCATAATTAGTTATTGGACATGCCTTGTTATTTAACAGAATCATCTAAAATGGGATAAAACTAAATGATCATGTTATTAAATAGATGTTAATAAAATCATTTAGTGACATTTTTATAATGTTACTTTTACTTAAAAAGATGTAACTATATATTTTTAATAATAATTTTAAAATATTGTCTCTTTATTAAAAAAGAGTTATTAAAAACTTTAGTGACATTTTTATTATGTTACTTTTTTATTAAAAAAATATTATTAAAAGATTTTACTAACATTTTTAAAATGTTATTTTTTTATTAAATAAATATTAAAAAAAATATTTAGTGACATTTTTATAAATATTGCTAATGATAAGTAAAACGTCACTAAAAATTTTTAATACCACTTTTACAGTGTTACTTTTTTTATTAAAAGATATTACTAAAAGATTTTAATAACATTTTTAAAATGTTATTTTTTTATTAAATAAATGTTACAAAATATATTTAGTGACATTTTTATAAATGTATCTAATGACAAGTAAAAATGTCACTAAATTTTTTTAATAACATAGAGAACACTAAGACTATTAAAGGAGTGCTTAGTTTACTAAATCATATTAATAACATTTTATTTGATTTAGTAATTTTTTTTAAATTACTAATTATTATATCTATAGTAGTGGTTGGAGTGCTTATTTTACAGAGAACACTAAGACTGTTAAAGGAGTAGTTGAGGAAGTCGGATTTCAGTTATCTTACTTCTATCTAGGTATAAAACCTTTGTGTAAGAACAAATTCTATAATAATATATACTAATTCTATAACCGACACAACTAATACTTAATAAAACTATTGTAAACATCTGTAATTTTATTAACTGTTAGTTATACTTATTTTTTATATTTGGATTTTTGAAAGATTATATTTGGACGCATACATCAAATGAATATTAATTTATAAGAATTAATTTAAAACAATTTTAACAAAATTAAAATTACTTGTGAGATCATCACTAAATTGAATAAATTTAGTTGAAAACTGAAAATTGAAAAAATTACCTGACTTGTATTATTATATATAACTGAAAATTATAAGGAGACTTATAAATGTAAATAAAAGAATTTGATATATTTAAATTATATATAAAACAAATAGAATCAGTCCAAATAAGGGGAAATGAAACTAAACTTTGTTTCATATAGTCTTTAAATAAAGGAATGAGGCTACGGTGCTTCTTATGTTAAAACAAAAGCAGAGACTACGCATATAGCAAAGCAAAACACAGCAAATTATCGTAACGGCGGTTATCTTTATATCAGAATGCAATAGTTTTTACGAGGACGTCTGAAAGAAATATTATATTACTGTAAAATTAAAAACCCACTAAATCACGTGTTTATTCAACACTTTCAAACCACGCAATCAATCTGAACATTTCTTTCACTATCATATAATATTGTTCAGGAGCTTTAGCAAGTAATGTTTTGACAAAATGTTTCATTACTTCCTGTATCTTTTTATATAATTAAAAACTTCAATAATATTTTAAAGAATATGCGGTCCTCGTTGCCTTTATCAAAATCCGCTTACTATTTCCTTGTGGAGAGATCTCTGATTAAAAATAAGTAGAAGTGAGTGAAAGAGATGTATATATATTTAGAAATTAAAAGACTATTGATATAGTGTTACACCAATATCCCAAACTGCGAAACATAAGTTTTTTAAAATTGAAAATATGAAATCTTAAAGGATACAGTGTTACACCAATATCCTAAACTACGAAAAATAAGGTTTTTGAAATTTGTTCTAATAAGAGACCGGTTGGTTCCAATAACAATAATGTTCTCTAGAATTGCTCATTTATCACTCCTGGTAGTCAGTGTAGGATTAGAATGTGCAGGAATATAAATCAGAGTTTAGAAGTACCTTGCTTAAGGTGACTCAGTCTGTATTTATAGGCGTAGTAGTGAGGTTAATGAGTTTGAACCCATTCTGTTGTATTTTGTTATTCTGTTATGATTCTATAAGATATTCAGCTGTTATTATTAGTTATGAGTACCGACTTGAATTTTATCCGCGGTAGATCAAGCTTCTTCCAAAGTTAAATTCTGTTGATGTCTGATAAAGGCCACTGTCTATCTGAGCTTCTAAATTTTGTCCCCGTTGATGCCAGGATTCTCACCAACTTGGTCCTTATTTGAATAAGTTTCTTTCTTCAAGGAAACTTTGTTAGGTCTCGGCCTGATTGCTCAAAGTGAGTATGAAGAATCCTGCACATCTCCAAACCTAACAGATGGAGAAACTGAAGATAAAACTGCATCACTCCTGTGATGCTTTCCACTCTTTGATTGAGGATTTGATCAAGGCATGCCCCAAACAGGGGGTTGTATAACTTCAGCGATGGTGAGGCTATTATCCTAACAGGCCATGAAAACGTCGTATCGTGTGTGAAGTTCTTGAATGATGGAACGCTATTAGCATCAACATCCCTCGATAAAACCTTAATCATTTGGTCCTCCGCCACCCTCTTCCTCCTCTATCGCCTCGTTGGCCACTCCGAGGGTATCTCTGACCTGAGCTGGTTATTGGATTCTCATTATATTTGCTCCGCCTCTGACGACTGCACCCTTCGCATCTGGGATGCCATTGGCGGCGATTGTGTGAAGGCGCACTGTGGGAGGTGCATGGCTGGGGATAGAGGTGGTTGCGCGGTGAAATGGTGGCGAGTATATTAGAGGTGCATGACACCTGCCATGAGGGTGTAGTAAAGCGGCGCATGGTGGGAGTTGACGTGAGGAGCCTCGCTGCTGATTAATTGAAGATCAATATATGGTGTTGCTCTTCTCGGAATTTGATTGATTGAAGGACATAAATCCCAAACCTTAATTCTTTTAAAATTAAAGGTATGAAACATAATGTCAACTCAGCATAAATGATAAGGATGCTGAAAGAAGGGCTAGAAAATTAAGAAAGGAAAAGAATATTAGAAAAGAGTGGTTGGAATGTTAGCATGCTAATAATAAAATAATATTACTAGAAATTCACGTTGCAGAAAAGTGCCATTCATTATATTTCTATATCCTCTTTCCTCTACCAAATATCATGTACTGGTTTGCACATAAAAAGTGAAATAAAATATATAGAAGAATGAAAAGAGTAGGAATTTCGGATGAAAATGAGGATGATAGCTATTTGTCCAAGCATGGCTATTAACTTGGTATGTATTGGATGACATGCATTCCACGGCCACTCACCTCCCATGGGGCCCACATTATAAACCTAACAAACATTCTCACACACCTGTACCCTTTTTTCTCTCACATCACATGCAAAAAGGAAAGGTTCTGGGGGGAGGCCATTCATTGGATAAAAACAGTTTGGGAGAGATGGAGAGGTCAATTGGAGAGTTTTTAAAGTTCCTCCCAATCTGCTGCATGCATAACTGATATTCTTGTGTAATTCATCACGCTTTTTGTTCTATACGATGCAACAATGATTCGTCATCTGCACCTTCTGTCATTTGGGGAAAAATTAGAATTAGATAAGCGAGAGGGTAGCGTGGTTGTGTCTTGAGGATTTTGGAGGAATTCAAAGATCCTGCATCCGTAGTTAGGAAGAAAACAAAACAAAAAAATAAAATAAAATAAAAACCAAAACTGACAAGAAAGGAAATACAAAATCAAAGTCTTATTGATTTGATGAACACTGGTAATAAGTGCGTCTCCATGATTCTTGGATGTTATTATTGTTGTTAGGCCAATCTCGGCTCCACGGTTGGCGCCAAAATATTCTCACAAAAGACCGGTTGGTTCTAGCAACAACAATGTCCTGCAGGCACTCCGACGCTCAAGTCAGTTTAGGATTAGAGTGTGCAGGGATATAAATCAGAGTTTAGAAGTACCTTGCTTAAGGTGACTCAGCCTGTATTTATAGGCGTAGTAGTGGGCTTAATGAGTTTGGACCCATTTTAGTGTATTTTGTTATTCTGTTATGATTCTATAACAGAATTAGTTATGAGGGCTTAATGAGTTTGGGCCCATTCTGGTGTATTTTGTTATTCTGTTATGATTCTATAACAGAATTAGTTATGAGATATTCAGCTGTTATTATAATCTGGTTGTGCCTTGGTCAACCGTATAATACAAAATTTAAAATATGAAATCTTAAAAGAAGAAATGAATGTATGGTGTAGATCTGCAACAATTACTTTTAAAGTAACGCAACTTTTGCACATTATACAAAAAACATAATATATTTACGATGACAAAATATATGAAACAATTTTTTAACTTCAATTGTTAAGTGCTTTTGGTGAGTCTTGAAGTGAAACAACATCACAATGATGGTGCAGATCTTCCATCTTCGTGAAATTCCGACCATTAGATGAAATGTAACACCATTTTTTGCCGCATTTGGTATTTGTTTCAAGCAAACAACAACCATAGTTGTCCGAGAAGAGGCCTTAACACAGAAAAATCGTCCGAGAAGAGCCTTTAACACTGAAAAATGGCAACAATTAATATCATTAAGCTACTTTATTTGCACAAAATATATGAAGCCTTTGGAGCATCAGATAGCCTCCATTAATATGATTAACTTAATTTATTTTAACAAAAGATAGAGAAAAAATTTGATCCTCGTATCTTAACTTAATTTGTTGAAGTGAAACAACATCCTAGTGGTAAAAATCTAACGACTTCCTTGAATGCCTGTCACCAGATACAGTGTGACCATCTATTAATTTTTTTTCTCTGTAAACAAAATTTTTAGAAATGATTAAAGTTTTGAACTTGAAATCTTACCTCTTTTTAGTGACTCTTAAAGTCTAAAAACATTGCAGTGGTAGAGATATAACCTCAATCCATCTGTAAACAATGAGACAGAGAGATTGGCCGAAAAATGGAGCCGTGACAAATGAAAGAGGTGAGAGTGAGATGCAACGATAATGAGTGAGGCGATAGTGAGAGAGGCGACATTAGGGTTAGATATGAGACAAAGAATTACAAAAGAGAGAGAATAAAATTAAGGTTTGGGAGACGAGAGGGAGTTAGATTTAGATATGAGATAAAGAATTAGAAAAGGGTTGGAAAAATGCCTCTTATGATGTAATTTGGAAAAATTCAGAATAAGACAAGTGCAGGAGAAACAACAAATATCAAGAGATTTGATATTTAGTTTTTTAGTTCCATGAATTTAGGGTGTTAGTTATAAGTCTAGTAGTCTGTTTGTAACAGACTTTTTTGATTTATAATTAGTTTTAAACTATTTTTAGTTTAGATATGCTTTTAAATTATGGTTTTACATTCTGTTTTTCTTGAAGATGTATAAATATTAGTTTATATCAATAAAAATATATTCTTGCACTCAAATTTATCTACAAAGTGGTATAAGAGCTCTTAGTTCTTAAGGGCCTGTATGAGTGTGAGTGATAAAAAAAAAAAAAAAACCTGTGAGACGAGAGTTCTTGAAGAGAGTAAGAGATGTCTGCAAATTTCATGATAGCACCACCAGTCTTTTCTGGTGAACACTATGAGATATGGTCACTTAAAATGAAAACCTATCTAGAAGTGAGTGGATTGTGGGAATTTGTAAACACTGAAGGTCAGTCGTTGCAGGCAGATCCAACTGTGGCTCAAATTAGAACTTTCAATGAGGAAATAAAGATGAGAGCCAAGGCTAAAGCTTGTATTCACTCTACGGTTTCCAATGTTGTTTTCACGAGAATCATAAATTGTGAAACAGCAAAGGAAGCATGGGATACTCTTCAAGTTTCGTTTCAAGGTAATGAACAAACTCGGCAAATGCAAGTTCTCAATCCAAGAAGAGAATTTGAAATGCTAAGGATGAAACAGAACGAGACTATCAAGGAATATTTTGATAGAATTTTGATGGTAGTAAACAAAATCCGTTTACTACAAGAAGGCCTGTCCGATAAGAGGGTGGTAGAGAAGGTGCTGGTAAGTCTCCCCGAGAGGTTTGAAGCAAAGATATCTTCACTTGAAGATTCTAGAGATCTTTCACAGATCACAATAACCGAGCTCATGAATACTCTGCAAACTCAGGAGCAAAGGAGATTGCAGAGACTTGAGCCGAGTACCGAAGGGGCTTTTATGGCCAAAGAAAAGAAGGAAAAGCACTCAGTATGTCAATATTGTAAAAAAACTTCTCATCCACATTGGAGATGTTGGTGGAGGCTCGATGTGGTGTGTAGATCCTGCAATCAAAAGGGTCATGTAGAGAAGGTATGCAAAAGAAAGCAACAAGAGGCACAAATTGCTCAAGAGACTAATGACGAGAAGGAGGAGTATCTTTTTGTGGCGACTTGCTTTGCTAGTGACATCACTAGTGAAACATGATTGATTAATAGTGGATGCACTCATCACATGACTTATGATAAAGGCATGTTTGTAAAGCTGGACAAAACCCATCTTTCGAAAGTCAGAATTGGGAATGGAGACTATATTGAGGTCAAAGGCATAGTGATATTGCCATTGATTCTGACTCTGGTAAAAGAATAATCTTTGATGTTCTATATGTTCCTGAGATTGATCAAAATTTGTTAAGTGTCGGACAACTTTTAGAGAAAGATTATGCTGTTGTGTTCAAATATAAAACTTGTGAAGTCTTTGATTCAACTAACATTAAATTGATGTCAATAAAGATGAAGGGCAAAAGCTTCTCGACAAACATACAAACTGACTTAGCCTATTCCTCTACGGCTAAAGTTAGGAATTGGTAGAAAATGAAAACAATTGAGAAAGCAAAAAAGAAGAAGAGTTGCACGTTCAAAGGCAGGCAAGGATATGTTGCTGTTAATGGCCCTGTTGGTAGATCAATGAGAATTGAAGAGAGGCCCAAGGGCCAAGTTACCAAATTTATTAGCAAGGATGATATTAAGGAAAGATCATCATATATTCCTGTGGCAGTTTTAGAAGCTAAGGTCAAGACAACCAAGAAATCTGTCAAGAAGAGAAACAAGGATGCCCGTCGTGAAGAAGCCGATCAAAGTCCAAGGAAAAAGATCCTGAAGATCAATAATCAATTAGTTGATATTTTAATTAAAGGCCCTCAAAGAGGTAGATTTGAAGAATTGAAAGACAAAATTGGAATTTATATCAAAAGCGGCAAGAAGGAGTGTTGGAAAAATGCCTCTTATGATGTAATTTGGAAAAATTCAGAATAAGACAAGTGCAGGAGAAACAACAAAAATCAAGAGATTTGATATTTATTTTTTTAGTTCCATGAATTTAGGGTGTTAGTTATCAAGTTTAGTAGTCTATTTGTAACAGACTTTTTTGATTTATAATTAGTTTTAAACTATTTTTAGTTTAGATATGTTTTAAATTATGGTTTTACATTCTGTTTTTCTTGAAGATGTATAAATATTAGTTTATATCAATAAAAATATATCCTTGCACTCAAATTTATCTACAAAAAAAGAGAGATTAAAGTTAAGGTTTGGGAGATGAGAGGGAGGTAGTAGCAGAGAAATTGAGATACACGAATGAGAGTGGCAGATAGATTCAAATGCGCAAATGGGAGTGGTGTATAATGCAGACACAAAGAGCTACGATTTGGAAAAGTTGAGACGTAACACTGTTATTGAATTTGATTTTGTTTTGTGTTGTTTTTTAGAATTTTGTGGTTATAACAAAATTGTATGTTTTAAATTTTATAACTATCATATTTTGAAATAAAAATCTAACTAAAGTGAGATTGAGGGTTAAAAATAGAAGAAATAGTGAAAAAATTTGAATAAATGCTCTTTAAATATCAATTACCATCTCAAATAATAAATACATGACGCAGACATACAAACAACACAAATACAAACATAAAATAGACACACAAAGGGAGACATACACAGACACACACATAAATATCAATTACTATCTCAAATAATGAATACATGACACAGACTTACAAACACATACACATAAATACAAACACACATAGGGAGACAAACACACAAAAACACAAACATAAACACACACATAGACATAGATACACACATAGATAGGTTAGAGACTCTCAAGGATAAATTGAAGGGTTTAAAAACAGAACTGAAAAAGTGGACTAGAGAGAACTGTTATAAGGATAAGAACAGGAAACACGAGGTAGTACAGGAAATAGAAAGATTGGACCAAAAGGATGAGGACTTAGGCTTGGAGGAGGTGCTGAGAAAGAGGAGAGTTGAACTCTTGAGTGTTTTGAACGAACTAAATGAGAAAGAAATGGTGATTCTAAGACAAAAATCTAGAGTGGATTGGATAGTAAAGAGGGATAGAAATTCTAGGTATTTTCATTCAAGGATAAGATGGAGAAGGAAAACGAATGAACTTAATGCTCTTACGTTTAATGGACAATGGATTGATGGACCTAATTTGGTAAAAGGTTGTGTTAAGAGATTTATAGAGGAGAAATTTGCAGCTAAACAAGAGATGGGTTGGTCACTAGATGGGGTTCAATTTAAGTCATTATCTATGGACCAAAATAAGCAATTGTGTAAATGTGTGACAAAAGATGAGGTAGAGCAAGCGGTAGGTCAATGTGTAAGTACTAAGAGTCCTCGACTAGATGGTTTTAATTTTAACTTCATAAAGAAAAATTGGGACACCGTAGGGGATGAGTTTATTAAGTCAGTTCTTAGTTTCTTCGAGTTGGGGTTCATACCAAGGGGGTGCAATGCGTCTTTTATAGCATTAATCCCTAAAAGGGAGAATCCAATGTCCCTGCATGATTTTAGGCCTATATCTCTAGAGGGGTGTGTTTATAAAGTTATTACTATGGTTTTGGCTGATAAGATTAAAAATGTCTTCCAAGCATTATAGATATACGTCAATCTGCATTTATTGGTGGAAGGGGATTATTAGATAGTGTCTTGGTGGCTACCGAAGTAGTCGATTTTATGAAAAGGGAGAAGAAGAGTGAGGTGCTATTTAAGGTGGATTCTGAAAAAGCTTATGATTCAGTAGATTGGAAGTTTTTATATTATATGATGGGAAGATTGGGTTTCAATGAGAGATGGATAAAGTGGATAAGGGCTTGCTTGGAATCAGCTACAGTATCAATATTAGTTAATGGAAGCCCTATTGATGAATTTAAGCCTAAGAGAGGGTTGAGACAAGGGGACCCACTAGCACCATTTTTATTCTTGATAGTTGTGGAGGGAATGACGGGCTTAGTTAGAGAAGCATGAAAGAAAAAGTTGTTAAAAGGTATTGAAGTGGGCTATAGGGGCGTGCAAATACAAATTTTCCAATTTGCAGATGATATGTCATTCTTCTGCCAACCTACGTATCATAATATGTTGGTTATTAAGACAATATTAAGATGTTTCGAATTGTGTTCAGGATTGAGAGTCAATTTTCATAAAAGTCATGCTGAGGCGGTTGGAGTGAATACAAAAAACCTTAAGTTCTTAGCGAAATGCATAAATTATCCTACAATGGAGTTACCTTTTAAATACTTAGGTATGATAGTTGGGGGGAATCCTAGGAGGGAGAGGTTCTGGATCCAATAATAGAAAAGATCAAATCGCGCCTCTCAAGTTGGAAAGGTAAATTGTTGTCTATGACAAGGAGGATTTGTATGGTAAAGTCGGTGATTAATGCACTTCCTCTATTTTATCTATCTCTTTATAAAGCATCGATTTCTAACAAATTAGGAAAATACAAGCAAGCTTCTTGTGGGTTTGGGGACATGAGGGTAAGAAAATTGCTTGGGTTGGGTGGGATAAAATTTGTGGACCGGAGGGAGAAGGTGGGTTGGGAATCAGGGATATAGGAAAGTTTAACTCTGCCTTAATTGCTAAATGGAAATGGAGGTTAGGAGTGGAAGAGGGGGGCTTATGGAAAGAAGTCCGAGAGTCTAGATAGGGCTATTGGAGAAACTTGAACGTGGACTTAACAAACAAAAAGTGCTCTATATGGTGGAGAGATTTAGGAAGAGTGTGTAATGATGGCCCATTTAATAATTGGTTTGATGGTAATTTTATTTGGAAAGTTGGGGATGGCAAAATAATAAGGTTCTCGGAGGATAATTGGGTGGATGGCCAATCACTCCAACGAAAATACCCAAGACTCTATATGTTGTCACTATGTAAGGACAAAACAGTGAAGGAGGTGAGTGATTAGGTTTGGGGGAATGATCGCTGTAAGTGGCAATTAACATGGTGTAGGGCAAGATTTCTGTGGGAGTTACAACTAGAGGAACAACTTCTGAGGGATATTTCAAATATTCAATGGAAGAGGGGGCTAAATGATAAGTGGCATTTGTTGGAAGAAGATCTAGGAGAGTATACGGTGAAATCTTGATATAGAATTTTAAATAAGGAAATAGGGACATAGAACAATGAAGTATTTGAGTTGATTTAGAGCCTTATGATACCACCATCCATTGCAGTTTGCCTATGGAGATTAGTACTAGATAGGTTACCTACAAAAAGTAAACTTTCTAGGAGAGGAGCGATAGTTAGTAACTTGGCGTGTCCAATGTGTCTAAAGGGAGAAGAAACGTCACAACATTTATTTTTTACATGTAGACTAGCTTAAGGTGTGTGGGATGCATGTGACAAATGGGTAGGAGTCACGTCTGTTAGGCATGTGAGCTCTATTATTCACTTGCAAAGTTTCCATTTAAATGAAATAAATGCAAGATCGTATAAAGTATAGAAAGGAATGTTTGTAGCCATCATAACAGAAATTTGGAGTCAGAGAAATAAAGTTGTGTTCTCTAATGGGAAAGCAAATTACTTAGAAATTTTCAGCCTAGCACAAATAAAATGTTGGTCTTGGTGTAAGGCTTATAAGCCTAAATCTCATTTTTCTTACGCTGAATGGTGTATCAGTCCTATTGATTGCCCAAAGCTTTGAGAAAGCAACTTTGGAATGACAAAGTGTGTAGACAGCGTGATTGAGTGTTGATGGATATAGTTAAATTGTACAGGTGAGACATCGTGGATAAGAGAGGATTAGGTTTCTTATTTTCAGGTAAAACTTGTGCTGATGATGTAAAATAAGGATTTATGTTGTGCTGTTGGTGGTGTTAGGGATCAAGCATTTTATTCCGGAAGCCTAATAAGGAAGTTTATCACTTTAGTAAAAACTAGAACATATAAAGTGTGTGGGAATGGGCTAATTTGTACGTAAAAGTGGAAAGATGAGCTTTGTATGTGGTTAGACTCAATGTTGGATTACTTATTTGAAGTGGGGTACACATAATATGTCTTTTTATGGATCTTAATGTTGTGGTAGTCAAGGTTTGTAATTTGTATAAGGGTTGAGACACTCCTAAAGTGTCTCCTTAATAGATTTTTTATTCTTGACTGGTAAAAAACAAAAAACACATACACACATAGAAAGACACACAGACATACACACATACATGTATACGCACACGCACATATACAAGTACACACTATGATAAATGAATTATCAATAAATAAAGGGATGAGGTCACAAAGCTTAGATGTTGAAAAGAAAACAGAGACTACTAGGAGATAGCAAAGCAAAACACATTACATAATGCATGTCTTTTTTTAATGGGATTTCTTAATGAGATATTATATGCTAAAAGGGAAAAGAATTGACAAAATTAATAACAAGAAAACAAATAAGATAAACAACTCAAGAGAAGCACAATTTGAGGAGTGAGAAACAGGATAAAATAAACATGGAAAGGATGAGAAAAATGAATTGCAATCAAGAACACCATCATTAGTTCCATAACTCAAGGGGTCTTGCCTTATCAAAGAAGATAAATGACTTACCAGAAGCCACTTTACAATTTTATTTATAAATCTATCAAGGAAATTTTTCGTTGGCTCAGCCTATATCAGATAGACAACTGTGTTCTTTACTACCAATCCATGACCAAAACTCACAAAAGTCTCCACCTTGTCCCCAGATCCTAAATTTGACATTATGGCGTGCCAATCTTCATCATTAAAGGAAATTACTTTGCCATGGTTGTGTATATGCAATGTGCACTTTGTGTAGTTAACAATTAAGATAGTACTAAATTCAGGTCCAATAATTTTAGGGATTGATAAATAAACAACACAGAAAGTCATTCCCTTCAACTCACGATCAGGCACAGTGAAAGAAACAGAATGTCCCTCACCCCTATGGGCCAACCAATAAGGATTATTGTCACCTGGGAGAGAAACATCACATGACTCACTGCTTTCCAATACCTGTACCACGCTATAAAAAGCTTAGTTATTTATCTAATTTTGCTATTCAAATTGTCTTTTGCAAATAAATCAGATACTTCTTGATGAAGTTGTGTAGCTATAGAAGTGAAGGGTCCTAAAAGTTTAGAAATGGTTTCCATTAGATGCTTCATTAGGATTATTTTGTGTTCTCTAAATTGCTAAAATTAGAGTGTAGCTAATAAACAAAAAAAAAAAAAAAAAAAAAAAAAAAAAAAAAAAACAAAAAAAAAAAACGAGGGAAGACTTTAAAAAATTAATTATTTATAACACAAAAAAAAAAAAA
>Ga0099825_1004432_pt1 | contig 18405 bp, 10 predicted proteins | sample SiratroredBW_FD_76838 | JGI IMG/M metagenome (GOLD analysis project Ga0099825, IMG submission 76838) | Root nodule microbial communities of legume samples collected from California, USA - Siratro red BW | ecosystem: Host-associated > Plants > Roots > Nodule | place: USA: California | collected...
AAATAAAAATTTTTTTATTTTTTCAAAAAAATTAAAAGGAAATATTGTATTAAAAAAAATTTAAAAAAATGAAAAAGTTTAAACAGTTGAAAAAAAAAAAAAAAAAAACTTACGTTGTGAAAGAAAAATTATTCAAATGAGATGAAACTAAAAATCAATAACAATACAGAGGATAAGTTTTCTGGGTTACATAATATACAAAATGTTATAAAGAAATAAATAATAAAGAAAAATATAAAAATTATAAAACATATATCGTATAAATGATTTAATTTGACATAATTAAGGTTTATCTTTTCTAAGATGCAATGTATGGTGTGAAAGAAACTACAAAAGGGGAAAATATATAATTGAGTTTGTGTTGAAAGAGAAAAACATTGGGATTAACCTAGATGAACTTGATGAATATTAATTAGTAGAACAACTAAAAAAGATAATGAAAAATTATATATGTAAAAAAAGATTATTCAAGTGAATAATAGTTAAAATAAATTTTAAGTTACCCAATAAATTCAATATGTTTAAATAATTTAGAATGGGAGAATAATATGAACAGGCAGAATGTACTCATTCTCGTTCCTAGACCTGATTTAAAAAAGATTAGACATTATTCTCATTCGTATTTTTATCCAGTAAATGAGAAGATTTTTCATCAAACTCTAGACGAATCGAAACAATATATAATGAATGAGTTTATTTTGTCATCTTATAGGAACAAAATTCAAAAACTCATTATTAAAAAATATATATTTTAGAAAAATTGATAAAAATTATAAAGTAATAAATTTTAAAATTTAAACTTAAAATTTATTTATGAAACTCAAAATTTGTAGAAAATTAAGAATAAATTATTTGTAAAAGGAAAAATGTTTTAACATTCCAATTTAAAAATATAATTTAATTAATTTATTATTAATAATTTGTTCTTTATTACATTATTTTTAGTAGATAAATATTTTTAATTTAATTAATATTAATAAATTTATATTTAGTAATTTATGCCTGTTGTATAAAATCGGTGTTAATGATTTAAAACATAGTATAAGATTATTATTATAATCAAACCAAATTTAGAACATAGTTGTTATTATTTAAATTAAATTTGTTAGCGTAATTATTTATTTTAAAATATTGTTTTAGTTAATTTATGCAACTAAACTAAGTATTTCGAACAAAATTACAATAAATATAAATAAAAAGATATAAAATAGAAATGCACCAAATTAAAATTATCGAGTAAGCAACTATTCTGATAATAACAACACTACAAGAAAATCATTAAATGGTAACTAATTTAGAGATAAAAAATAATTAATCACTATATCAACTAATTTAATGATAAAAATCATTATTATAAAAAAATCATTAATTAGTAACTAATTTAGAAACCAAGAATAATTAGTCACCATATTAACTATTTTGATGACAAAAATAATTAAAAAAAATTGATTTAAATTTAAAATATTACCATACACAAATTCTAATTATTATAGTAACCTTTTTCTCCATAAATGTTAGGATAAATATAATATTATAATAATTTGTAAATAAATGTTACAACAAATAAATTTAAACTAATATACAATATAATTTATTTAAATCCTGCAAAAGGATAACTGTTTTAATTTAACAAAATTTGTGAATTAATAAAATTTTTTACGATTTATTTTTCTTCCACTCTCTCAAGTTTTGTTCTTCTTTTCTTATTTTATCAGTCTCGTCTATGTTTCACTCTTTGAATTTTGTTTCTCTTAGTTCCTTTTAGTCATGTTACCAAGCAAGACTCTTTTTCCACCACCAATTCAAAACCTTGATCCTTTTTCTCCTCAACACATATACACTCTCTTTCTTTCTTGAGAATCATCACTATGAATGATGACGAAACAAAGTCTACGATAGAGATTAGGGTTTCCGTCAAATGCGCTTTCGAAGATGCTCCATCCAGCCCCAATAGCAGCGAGCACAACCACTGGTTCGCAATTTGAAATTGAGCATGAAGAAATGGAAGAGGACATAATCTTGATTTCCAGATGTCGTGATTGCTGACAAACGATACTTTGTATCTGTGTTGGTTTTGGTGCTTGCACTCACTCTTGATGATTAATGCATATAGTAAATGTCCTGTTCTGTTTGTTTATTGATTTGTGTGCAGGATGATGGTTCCATATCATGGAGGAAGAGGAAGAAGCATTTCTTCGTTCTCAGTTATTCTGACAAACCTATATATTCCAGGTTAGTATTTGTTCTACTTTGTCTGTGCCTCAATTTGCATTGGTAACTTCAAGTTAAGTAGAACATTCATTTAGTGCACTAGTCAGTTTGATTCTTGGAATTTAAGTTACAAAAAATGAATTCAGTTTATGATTTTGGGTTTGCTTGGAGATAACGTTTTCATAAATAGAGAAAGCTTTCTCTATAAGCTAAGATTAAGTTAAATAACGTATTTTAGAGAAGTTATTAGGAAACGACTTCAACAAATTAGTTTATGTATAGGTTAGTTTTAGCTAAAAGACATATACTGACATTAAGTATTAGTCCTTATTGTTGCTATGTTGTGGTTTGAGTATGTTGGAAGTGCAAGGTTAAAGGCGGAAAAGGCCTTGATTTATTCAGTTCTAAATTTTTTATTAGCAATAGAGCACTGTGATTTTATATGACTATTTAGCCTTGTAGAGGCATTGATTGTGTTGCTCCAATGTGTATTAGTGGTAGTTTTTCTCTTTGGGTTTGACTTAGGTTGTTCTTTCTTAACTCAATACTGTTGAGTTAAGAAGTCTTCTTGCCAAATTCCCCAGTGATGAGATTTAAGATGATAGTTTGTTCTTCGAAGAATTGGAGGGTTTTATCATGTTGAATCAAGATATTAGATTTACGGTGCGTTGGGAAGAGCTTATTTACAAATTATTAAGTTTATCCTCTATGATACAGGTCTTTACGAGAATTTATGAAAAAAAAAAAAAAACTTATGATATGTCACTGATTATAAAGGTTCATTTGTTGTTTTAATTTTCCTACTATTGTCATTACTTGTAAATTTAACACTGTTGGTTGTTATGTTACCTTGTACACATGTTTGTCAGTGTACATGTATTCCCTTACATGCACATGCCATATTGTCTTTCCCCTGCTTGCTATTGACTGAATTTTGCTAACCTGTGCTCGTGTGCCTCCATTCGAATTTATATAATATGTACAACTGTTATGGCTATGGATTCTTCTGCTAAGGTGATTGATGGAAAAGCTATAGCAAAGCAAAACAAAGATCAGATAACGACTGAGGTCTCCAGGATGAGAGAAGCTACAGGTGTGATTCATGGATTAGCTGTAATTCTTGTAGGAGATAGGAAGGACTCCGCAACTTATGTGCGTAACAAGAAGGAGGCTTGTGAATCTGTTGGAATCAATTCTTTGGAAGCTAATCTGGCAGAGGATTCCATAAAAGAGGAAGCTTTGAACTATATTTCAGGCTATAACGATGATTCGTTAGTTCATGGCTTCCTAGTTTGCCTTCGGTATATCTCTAGATCTCTAACTTCGTTTTCTTTTTTGCGAGCCAAGTATGCCAAAGTGTCGTTAATCTCTTTTCCTATTTAGGTCCTTAGTACACTGATAACTCATTCTTGTAATTAACTTGTTAACTATAACTTGAATATTTTTAATGGAAGTTTAATTAATTTTCCCTAGCCTTGTGACAGCATATGAACGAACAAAGCATCTTGAATGCTGTTAGAATTGAGAAGGATGTAGATGGTTTTCATCCATTAAATATTGGTCATCTTGTCATGCATGGAAGAGACCCTCTATTTGTTCCCTGTACACCAAAGGGATGCATAGAGTTACTGCACAGATACAATGTTTCTATTAAAGGAAAGAGGGTTGTGGTGATTGGTCGAAGCAATATTGTGGGAATGTCAACTACTTTCTTGCTGCAAGTAATATTACATTCAATCAAACTTAAACTTTTAGTTAACAATTCAAAACTAATTTTTATTTCATAGTTTTTATTTGCTTCTTTCATATTTTGCTCCAAGCTAATGCATTTCTGTTTCTTTATATGTCTATTATGTTACTAGAGGAAAGATGCTACTGACATGTATACGTTAGTTTTCCCTAATACACTATTTCAGCTTAGTTCTATGTTTTTGACATGCAAAGTTTTCCAATTTTTTATTTTTTTAGATTTGTGGTAAATGTTTTTATTTACTTTTAATGTTTAGCATGTGCTCTATTTTGAAACAATTACCCGTAGAAGAATTTGATTCAGCAACATAATATGCAAGTTTACAAAACATTTACTTATGCCACATGTACCCAATTAGTTTGTTGATTGTTACAAATAGAATGCTAGTTAATCCAACTTTTATTATAATAATGACTTCCTTTCACACTTACCCAGGGAACTGAGACAGATAAATAAACAAAATGAATATGGATTAAGTAGGAAAGTCATTATTAGTTGTGCACTTTTTTTCTTCTAAAATACTGTAATTCAATCACGCATCCTACCAAACAAAACAGGTTGAAGAAAGTTGGGAAACAGTAATAGAAATTGAAAGTAGTTGATATAAAATCATTCAACTGTTGAGCAAAGCCATGATGGGAGTTGCAAGTTTGGTGACGGTGGATTTCAGAAATTGGTTGACTTTTTAAAGTAAAATTGTTTGTGCAATTGGATTGAAATGAGCCATTATCTCTAAAGAAAAATTGAAATGACACAATCAGTCCATAACTGTGAAATTTTGGATACAATAGTCCAAGGTAACAATGCATTCATACAGTAGAGTATAGTTGGTTCATTAGTTTTTATGTTGTCCATTTTTATCAGTTTAATTTTAGTTTTGTTCATTTGTATGTTTTGTGGTTGAAATTTCTGACACACCATGGCTGAATGTCTTTTCATTTGGTGGAAGCAGTAAACAGAAGAATTAGCTCTAATATTATGATCACCAGTCATTTACTGGTCATTGGATAGAGATGCATTACTTGGTGTTTCATTCATGCAGATCCTTATCCATTGGAAAGTTATGGAGCCTATAACAAAACGTGGATTACATCCTACAACCATGCATATAAGGTGCATGTAGTTCATCGACTTTGTTCAACTCTCTTATTATTATTATTTTTATTTGGTTGACCACAAAGGAGATACTTTGCAGCCGTAGATAAATATATGATAAGTTTGATTATATATTTGTAAGTGAGGTAATATAATAAATACTACACACCTAGTCAGAATAGGATATAGTATCATGTTATATAATAAATTTATATCTAAATTTTTCATAATAAACTTATATATTAAAAATTATTTTTTATATTATGTAAATTAATATTATGAGAGATTTCTAACAAAAGTTACAAAATTATTTTTCAAACTTCTCCCATTATGCCAACAAAGTTAAAATTTTACTTATATAATGATACAAATATTTCTAACGTAAGTAACGATAACTATTTTTCTTTTATCAGAAAAGAGTTATTTCCCTCTTCTTTTTGTTAAGTTTAATTAGGATGGATCTCATTTTACTAAGTCCCATGTAAAAGTCTGTGTCCACAAGTTTTACCATGATTCAACAAAATAAATAAGAACCTAGCACCCATAAATTTAACCATGATTCAGCAACAATTAATAAGTGAAGTGCTTTTTCTTTTCTTTTCCAGATAGACATATACTTATGTTTCTTTGCTTAGAGCATATCCTATAGTAAAACTAATTAAGTTACTTACTTAATAGAAAAATACTATATATAGACTTTAGAGACTCAAACTATGCAATACTTTATAAGGAAATGACTGATTTATATATCTGTTATATGTATGTTATGTTGGTAGATTTTAGTTTTACTGTATTAGATTTGTGACCAACAATTTTCTTTTACCTTATAATATTTTTATTCCTGATGAGACACATTTTTACTTTATTTGATATGTATATTTTATGATTGATAGTAATATTTGACATTTTTTCAGATCACGTGTTTGATTCTCAAGCACATTTGGTCGAAACCTCATTCAAAAGAAAAAAAAAGTTTGGCAATTTTTTAGCAATCCGTTTAGACATTTTTCACCATTTTGTGAGAACAAAATAATTACTTTATTAACTTCAAGCACCAACCACTTGTTGTATAAGTTTTCGAAAAGGAAAGTTTTAAAGATGTAGAATATAAGTAAATATGTATAATTCATATCCGAGGTATGATTAAATACTTTAGAAAAATATAAAATATGCATGTCTAACAATTATGGATTATATTACTTTTTATTTTATTTTGTTTTTTTATCTTTGATTATTATAAGCAGAAAACATTCGGTGTCTCCACCCCTATTCAACAAATCATGGACATTATAACCTTCCATTTTTATAATAATTGTACAACAAAGTAGGTTACTGATATGTATGTTACATTGTCATTGCAGGAAAGGAAAAGAATAAGTACATGATCTAATGAGAAAAAGAAAAAGTTACATTATCAAACAAAATAAATAAATTAAATTGTTATTTTAAAGTTGAAATTTCTTGTTAATGTTGTGCTATAATGGGATGCAATACTGTATCATTTCCTATTTTGACTTGAAAATCTTTTCTTTGTATAGTACTTGTTAACATTTAGTATTTATATATTTAGTTACTAAATTGATTTAAATGAAATTGGTCACTAAATTGGTTTAAATGAAATTGGTCACTAAATTGGTTTCAATGAAATTGGTCACTAAATTAGTTTAAATAAAATTGGTTACTAAATTGGTTTCAATGAAATTGGTCACTAAATTGATTTTAATAAAATTGATCACTAAATTGATTTTAATAAAATTGGTCACTAAATTAGTTTCAACAAAATTGAACACTAAATTGGTTTCAATGAATTGGTCACTAAATTAATTTCTAAAATAATATCTAAATTAGTATCTAAATTGGTATCTAAAATTAACTATCAAGGTTTTAGCTACTTATTACTATTGATTTCTAAATTAGTCTCTAGTTAAATTAGTGACTAATTTTATCATTTTAGATATCAATAAATTAGTTTCTAAAAGTAATTTTTCTTGTAGTGAAAAGAAAGAAGAGAAATATGAATACACTAAAAGTTATTGAATTTACATAACTTTGGATGCATTTTTCGATATTAAATCTTAATGTTGTTTCTTGAACCTATGTCTATTTAGTTGTATTTAAATAAGAGTTAATATTGGAAACCTGTGAGGTTTTGAGAGAGAGTGAAGGCCATTTGTATGAATTCAACAATTGTCAATCTTTGGAATTAGAAGTGAGTTTTTTGACATTTTGATCTTTTCATCTTGAACATTTAACTTCTAATTATTTTTGCAATTCAAGAATTTTAGCCTCAATGTCTTCTCTCTTGACTATTAGAGGATTCCGTTTCATCAATATTTGTTTTATTTTCTAGAATCTTAACAATTTCTTTCTTATTTAGAGATTCTATGTGGTAGAATTTGGTAGAATCTTAACAAAACTCGTTGCATCTTGAGAATATAATATTTTTCTTTTCTTTTTTTATTTGTTTTGACTTGGTTAAAATCATAAACAAGAGGTTTTGCTTCGTTCTCAAGCAAGATCAGTTGGTAGATTTAGAGTTGAACCAATTCTTTTAGGGCAATTGTTTCAGGCACCTTGTCAATTACTTCCTGCACCTGTCAATTAAAGGAAATAATAGAAGTAACCGTGTGGGTTAATATGTAAAAGAATTAGAATTTACGACATACATTGTTGGCTCATCAGATGTTGTATTGTGGCCCGTCGAGGCTGGTGCTTTAGCTGTTTTGTCGTCATTGGTGGTGTGTGGGTGTGATTTATAGAGAGGGTTTCTGGAGCTGGTGGTTTTGGGGGTTGTAGTGGGTGTCATTTGCAGTTTTTTTTTTTTTTATTCCAAAAGTTACGAAATTCAATTTTCGGAACATGACTTTCGATTTTTCACAGTTGGATTTCCGTAACTTGTTTCTTAGAATGAGATTTTCAAAACATGTTGTTGACAAATACCATTTGATTATAATTTTGGACAGTATTTTTCAGAAACTTGTTTCAAAAATCTCCAACATGTTATGTATAACCCTTCTTGTAATCATTTATGTTTTATTTTTAAATTGGAGTGTTGATTGAAATTTGAATGATGTAAATCAACAAGATCATAGTGAGGACTAGTGGAGGAGGTTTACAAATAAATCATATATATCCAACTGCATCTATTATCTGTTAGATGCAAAGAGCATGTTGGTTTTTCTAACTTTGATTAAGGTGATGAAATTAAAAAAAATGTAGATAAAGAGGTGGATGTGGTGGAGGATGAAGGCCATTTGTGAGGACTAATAATGGATATGACATTAGTTGTGAGCTTTGAAGTCTATATTGCCAGGCAATTATGGAATGTTGTGGTAAGTTATTTAAATGTTGACATATATAGATTGAAATGAATGTGTTATTTTTGGTAGATTTTATGAATTGAAATAAATTTGTTGTTGTAGGATCGTGTAGACCTTAAGTTGGTGTTTATGGGAGAAAGATGAGTAAATTGGGTTTGCCACATGAAAGAATACAAGTGATGATTGAATTGTCTGGTTTAAGTGGGTTGGTTGGGGCTAACTATGACATTCTAGACAAAGGATTGTTGTTTGCTTTTGTAGATAAGTGGCATGTAGAAACAAACTCATTTCACTTACCTATTGAGGAGATGACCATCACATTAGATGATGTGTCTAGTTTGTTGCACCTACCGATTGTCTGTCAGTTTTACACCTACTCTACATTAGATGTGACTGAGGCTACAAATTTATTGGTTGAGGCCTTTCGGGTTGACCGTGAAGCTACCTCCACAATGACAAGGCATTGTAAGGTGGTCATGTGCGGTTGAGTTGGTTGAAAGATGTTTATGAGGATGCATGCAACAACCGATAATGGTGCTCGAGCTTATTTGTTCCACCTAGTTGGATGCATTATCTTCCTAGATAAGAGTGTCACATCCATCTGTATGACATACTTTGGTTTTTTTGTTGATTAAAGGGTGACCGTAAAATATATTGGGCAACAGTAACTTTGACATACATATGAATAGTTGGGAGATGTCAGTTATGCATCTACCAACAAGCTAGTTGGGTATGCAATGTTGTTGCAAGTTAGTTTCAAAATCCCTTCATTTTAATTTAAAATTACACAATGTCATTTATATTTGATTTGATTGGGTTCAATATAAATTTTGATAGGCTTGGATTTATGAGTATATTTTACTATAAGACATAGGAGTGTATTCAGATTACACAAAGGAACATCCCCGGTGCCTACACTATCATGTTAACAAATTATCATCTCATGCAATTGTTCAATTTCAACTGAATAATATAGGGTTAGTTGTGATTCGATTTACACTTTACTAGGAGCACATGGAATCTCAACCATTTGAATGAATCTCCTTGTTTACAGGTTTCATCAGATTATTTAGAATCCAACAACTTCACTTGCTGGAACGTGTTCTCTAGTAATATGGATATAGGCAAATGATCCCCCACCATCCATTTGTACTCTTAGATGGCGATCAATCAACAAAGAAAGTGGACGTTGGTGGCTACACTTCAATGCATATGTTGTGTAAGATGAGGCGGTGAACTATCATCCAAGGGAATGCGTTCCAGCATATATGGAGTTGTTTCGGTCAGTATCACATTCGTATATCATTCATATATGATTGAGGACGATTGTCCTCCTATTGTAACACTGGATGCACATGCAGATGTAGGTCCTCTACATATAGTGGACACTCAAGAAAAGCAGCTACTGTGGTAAGTACGCATGATTGTTCAATATTTATAATTTACATGTTTAGTACATTGTTAATAATGCTTTTTGTATCTTGGTAGGGAATTTGTTGTAGAATTGTCTAGGCGTTGCAATTGATGGTGAATGAAAGTCATGTCATTGAGGGAACTCGTACATGAGATGGAACACATACAACCTTAATGTTAGACAGGCGAGCCACAAAAGGGAGGGTTGTGTACTTGAGATGACCCAAACATAGACGTCATTAACTTATTTTATTTTATTTCGAATGTTGTATAGAGGCGAACATGTGAAATTGTTTTACTTTTAATATATTTTGTTATTAATATTGAGTTGTGCATGTTTATTTTAATCAAGTAATTGAAAATAGTTGCATAACTTGCGAATGGAACTGAATTTGGTAATGCATGATACAAAATTTGTCATACTAATTTTAAATACAAATTGTAACCTACAAATATTGTCTAATTGCCATAATTTGTCTAAAAACTTGCATGCGACTAGTGTAAGAAGATGTCAAAGCCATAACTTGTGATTAAGGTCAAGCCTTAGCCTTTTCGGCCAAAGAGAATGAAAAAATCTCAATAACAACATCTCTTCATCATTCCCTGGCAAACCAATAGTACCACATAACTCATAAAATATGTATAAACGAGCTACTAACTGTTGAGAGCTGATAAGTTGTAAGAGAGCATACTTCATCTCAACTTGGGTCTCATAATGTTGGAGAATTTTATAGAACTCATGTACTTGATTGAGTCCCCTATAGTTCTACAATTATGTTTCTCTTTAACAATCTTTTTTCGATAGACAATATGATGTTTTGGGTGACTATAGGAGTAGAAGAAGATTAATGAGTAAAAAACAAATTAAAATAACATTGTCAATACCCGATTTCGTCTGGGTGAAAAACAAATAATAAAAATATTGATAATAAAAATAAAGTTTTTTAATTTGAAAAATGTGAAAAAAATGTGTAAGCAAAAATAGGTTTGAGAATAAAGGAAAAAAGAGAATAAAAGGAAAAAAAATAATAAAAATAATAAAAGAGAATAATAATATAAAATTGGAAAAATATAATAATAAAATAATAGAATAAAATAAAACTATATAATAAATAAATAATAAGTAAAATGTAAGAAAAAAGAAGAGGAATAAAGAAAATAACTAAAAACTAAGGATAGAAAGGAAAGAAGAGGTTTGGAAAGGTTAAAAGGGTGAAACGATAATTAGTAGAAAAATTGGGAGTGTGAATGTAAAAGTGCCATGTGTCAAGCTATGAGTGGAGAGTGTTACTATTCATTATTTGGTAGGTAGTGGAAACGATATTCGGGGGGCTTTCTTGAATTTTCTGTAAAGATTGGAGCGGGAAACGATTTGGGTTGCCTATAAATAGAATGATTTTGGTTCGTTGAGGGGGATTTTGCCTTTTGGTCTTCTTGACAGCGGAGTATTGGAGATAATAGAAGAGTGCAGTGTGAGAAAGTGTGCTCGTCGAAGGAAGATTTGTTCGTCGGAGAAATCGAAAGAAGACGATCGAAGAACACAATTAAATAAATTTGGCACATAAAGAGGTAAGCGTGGTTAACATCTTTAGTTATTTGAAAGCATGCATGAATGAATTGCATTCATAGGATATCTTGACTATTCATCATCTTCTTGATTATCTGTATATATCTTGTATTCATTTTGGCCGAGTTCTTGAAGTTCGGATCAGTGTAAATCATAGTTAGATGTTTGTTCGTATTCTTGTTTTTGATTGAATAAAAAAGATCGTTCCTAGTTTATACCATTAATTCTTGTAATTGTGAATCACACCACGTTCGCTGGTAGTTTCACAAAATTATGATTAAAACCTATGAAACGCGATAGTTCTTGTTCATCCTCCTCGAATGTTGTGCCCCGTGCAAGAATCTATGACTTGAATTCAGGGTTATATTCAATGCTAGTCATATTTCTGCTGGTGATTAGTCACGTTACCTTCACTGCTTCTATACCTTGATCGAAGTCCGAGAACGTTGTGGTTCGCGGTAATTCTCTGTTATTCCTATTCCCGACAATGACAATGGCTTTCTTCTGAATAATAATATTTATATTATAACAATTGGTAATCTTTCGATGTATAATAGGATTTGCGTGAACATGGATGAGGGAGGTGATGATAGAAGCTTTAGTGGTGATGAGGATGATGAGGTGAACAACAACAAAGTGAGAAGGAAGGGGTGGATAAGTCAAGTTTATGATTCTGAAGAACGTTATGACAATAGTGATTGTAGCAAAGGAAGAAGTAAATTATGCTGATGCGAAGAATTTAATTTTGTATATTTATTAATTTGTGAATGGTTTGTCTGTGATGATGATCCGAGTGGCAACGTATTTTGTTATGCAAGGTTCAGAGATAGGGGTCTTGTCACGGATCTCTTGAAGTTTGCCAATGCGAATTCCTGTAGTTATCTTTGTCTCAATAGCAAAAATGGTTGTAGCGAAATAAAGATTTTGTTCTTAAGCCATCTGATTCACGAGTGAAGTATGACAACAATGGAAGCCTTACATTCAAAATAAGTCGTGCTCATGCATAAGGACTTTTGTGATTTTAGGATTGCATGGTGCATTTGTTGGAGGAAAGTTCAATATAACGTCTCAACGTGTAGCAACTTCCAACCATGTCTTAAGGAATACATTCGTTGCTACTCTGTGCCAAATGGTGTTCCCTGTGGAATGACTATTGTTTCGGTGGGTTAAGGTGGAAGTGGAGTCTCGAATAGGAAAAAAGTTTAGAGAAGATCGAGAGAAAGCCCAGAGGTTTCATCACTAAGAGGATGCTCTTTAAATACCTTGATTGGTATGGCATTTTTGTTGGTATCTATGATGTTAGCATGAAGGCTGGTGATCCTTTCCAAACCATCAACTACTGTGTAAAACTAGCTTGTGGTGCCAACAACGATTTCTATATTACTATGAGGGGTGTTGTAGCCATTTGGCATTACTGGCAAACTCGAAGTTTCTTGGCACTGGGAGACATCTTTGGAGTGATACGCAAGGCATGAGCACTGCCATTCACCCATACCAAATCCTTCTATACACTAGCCAGACCATATTATTGTTCCCATGCACGTAAGGCGTGTATGCTGCCATGGAACACATGGTATTGCTGGCACAGTGTCACACCTCACCACATATATACATGAGATATGCATCACTCTTCACTACCATCCATTAAAATAGCTACCACAAGCTTTGTTTTTTGCCAAAGCAGCCAAACACTTCATCACATTCATAAAACACTAACTTTTGAAACCAACTCATCATTGCCCTAATTGCCTTGCCTGAGTCAAGTCTGTAGAAAATGAGTTTAGGCTGAGTTCAAGAGGGGGGGGGGTGAATTGAACTATTGAAAACTTTTTGCAAATACTAGAAAGTATAAAAGATTTGAATGAATGTTCTTTATTAATTCACTGATCAATGAAATTCAGAATTACATAGCAAGAATCAGTATGTCAAGAAACAAATCCAATCAATTACACATGTTTATTATGAACTGAAGCAACACAATACACTATACTGAAGTCTCAAAAGCTTGAAATCAAGTTCAGTAAACTAAGACAAACAGTTACTGCAGTTGATCAAGATAATATCAGAACCACAAGCGAAAACAATTTACTTAGTTAAAATGAATAACAAAATCAACTCAGAAATAATCAGATAAAGAACACTCCAAGAAATCGTAATTTATTTCAAGAAGGAATGTTATCCAAATGTTCTTTTGTTTGATAATGTTTTATGAACCAGTTAAAGTGTTAATTCAATTAGTAATACAATCAGTCAATTAACCAGATGGAATAACAGGTTCAGACAAACAAAGATTATCAATTGAATTAACAAACAATAGTCGCGATGAACAACTTATTGATCGAGCAAAAATAGAAAACCAAATGCGTTCAAGAAGAGAGAAAGAAAAATCAAGAACACAAGATTTTATCCTGGTTCACCCTTCCTCAAGGGCTAGTCCAGTCCTTTGCAAACTAGCAAATATTTCCACTAAAAGATCACCAACATCAGTTTTACACAATACAATATTGCTCCCGCAACACACACACTATTGAACCTACAGTACGTGTAGAACCAATGCAGAAATCCTCTGCAAACAACTTGTTAAAATTACAACCATCTATAACTTGTAACCTTTAGTTCCAGTACAAAAATGTATCAAGAATACAGTCAATACACAGTAATTCCACTCAACAGATTATACACAAGTATTAAGAACAGAGTGGAACACTTAGCTCTGATTTAATATCACAGTTTGCAGCAGATCAATTCAGCAGTAAAGCTTCAAGAACAATTTTCTTGTTGAAAAACAATTGCTCAGTTGATTACAAGGTTTGCGCGTGTTTTTCTCTCAAGAGATTCACAAAATTCGCTCAATATGATTTATGTACTTGTTGTTATATGAAAAACACGTGCATGTCCCTTTATATAGAAAAACTGTTATTTTTTACCGTTAAGGCTTCAATTGATTGAGTCACCATTCAAGCAATTAACAACTTCCTGTTACTTAACAGTAAATATATCAATTTCAGATTTTGAAAATAGTTTACTGATTATTTATCTGATTTTGATTAACAAAATCTGATTTGCTTTACTCTTAAAATATTTTGAAAAATATTATTAAGCAAATTTATTTTTGGAGCTTACTTTTGAATAATCAATCATGCAATCATATGATTTTAAATCAAAAACACAACTCACAACAACACACCCCTCCTAGTCTAGGACCAAACTCTCTCAAGCTCTTCAGGTCCTCATACACTTCATGTTGTAGCTAGGATCCATTGTAGACTTTCACTCTTTGTGTTGATTTTATCAAATCATATCCAGCAGCTACTGATGCTAACAAAGCCAGTTCACTGGCAAGATTGCTGGCAAGTTTACATGTCCAGAACGTCAAAAGCTTCACAACCCCTCCATTTTCCTCCATCACTTTCCGCTCTCAAGACTACTCTGCCATGCCACCGGGAAGTTATCGCCGTTCTTCACATTTTGCCATTGTCACCACGAAGCTACTCCTACCCTCAGCTAATACCCCGAGCACCATCTTGCCTCAGCCACCATCATCACGTGTACACCCAACCATCAAAGCCACCGTGTTGGCGACTGCTTTGCAGCCACCACTTCATACCCTCACGACCATGCATCTAAAGATATCTCTTGCCATTACCACTGGCTCCGTGTGATCACCACCAATCTTAACCACCATGGGGAGCCCTGCCCCTTGCTGCCGAGTCACTATCTAACTCTGGTGAGCACCGCTTCCTTTGCACCACCAACCTTCTTCCTTAATAGCAAAGCACCGCAAGCCACCGCAACCCCTCCATCACCTCCTACGAGCTACCACCGTGAGTCTTGCACCATACATTGCTCCTCGCAACAACCAAATACCTCGAACGCCGCCAAGCACCACCTTCAAGCCTTGCCATCTCAACCCTATACCCGCAGCCGCTTCTCGTGCCTCCTCTTCCAACCATAATCTAATATAGGGAAAAGTAATGAGAGAAAAGAGAGATAGGATACGAAGGGAGGGTGGTGAAAAGTTGGGTCATGGCCCAAAGAAGCTTTTGGCACCCCACATGTTTCCTTGTTCTACACCTCCATGGTGTTGGGCTTGCATGAATTTGAGCCCAGCATACTCTAATTATATGTAGACAGATTCTTTCTGCACCCCAATACCCTCGTCCTGCACCTCCATAAGTTTTAAAAATGTCAAAATTATCCCTATAAAAATGACCAAAAGGACCTTCTGTTTTTTTTTTTAAAAAAATACTGAATCGGATGCCTCCCATCCGGTTCACTTTTTCCAAATGAAAATGTGAACCGGATGGCACCCCATCCGGTTTACATTTTGGTTTTTTTCCAAAATGTAAACTAGACTCTAGGCATTCGGTTCATACGAAGTTTGTCTTCTCCGATTCAGATTCACCGTCGACGGCAACCCAATCATCAAATTAACTACCCTAATCATCAATACCATTCACAAATTGCTAATAAACATATTTTTTTTTTTTACTTTTCACTTGTTTAAAGTTTTAATTCAGATTGAATCAAATACGCAACTTCTCCTCCCAGATCTGTGATGCGAACGTTGCAGACTCTCACCCACATGCACATATCACTTTTGTTGACGGTGAAGGTGAAAAACAGATACAATGACTGAACCAGATGCTACAGTAAAGCAGTGAATCGGATGCAAGCAAAGGAAGAATGAAGCGGATAAAAGTAGTTAAGAAGGTAAATTGGGGTAGAGTATATTTTGATCTTTTACCATTTATCGTTTAAGTGCATGTTTGTATTTTCCAATGAACTATGGAGGTGCAGGACGAGGGTATTGGGGTGGAGGGAGAATTCGTCTTATATTCGCCACACGTTTAAAAAAAAAAGAGAGGAAATTGGGCTCACTATAATTTGTAATAGCCCATTGCTATTATTTTTAACTTGTCACAGTATTTTTCACATTTTCAGTTTTGAGAATAGTTTTTTTTTTATATAAAAGTTATTTTGATATTACAATTAAAATCTCCAAATAGTTGTGTGCATCATGTGAGTTTTTTTTTTTTTTAAATAATAAATTTCTTTTAAGTTCCTAAATGGTCGTCTGCGTCATGGGAAATTTTGAATATGTTTGGAATATCTAAAGGTCGTCCGCGTCTAACGGATCCAAAATGAAGTTTAATTTTCAAAAATAAACAAAAAAAAATATATAAAAATTTCTAAAAAATATCAATTTCTCATAATAACTCAAATTTTCTTTTAGAACTACTTATTTCCTGATTCTTCACCCATTATAGATGTAAATATGTAGGAGCAAGGTCAATCCTTGTCGGGCCCTTTTATTTAAAATTATTATTTTGTTTATTATTTCTTTTGGGAAGTATAAGCATTTTATTAAACTACACTTGTTTTACTCATTCGATTAAAGGTACCGACTTATGACGGGCGTTATGGGGGTGCTAACACCTTCCCCACACGTAACTGACTCCCGAATCCTAGATCCGGTTTCGTAAACCTGTTTTATCCAATTTCGATTTTTCCATAGTTTCCCGTAAAAACTATGGTAGTGACTCCTTTTTTCCGATTTTCAAATTAAACCGATTTTTAATTTATTTTATTTTCAGATCATCTTTAGTCGTCGTCGATGAAGTCGACAAACATATTAGTCAAAATAAATATTATATATGCAACAAAATAAAATAAATAGAAAAAATATAAAATATAAATCAGAGGAAAAGTAAAATTAAAATTAAAAAAAAGAGTCTAAAGAAATTGTAAATAAAAAATTGCTATGTAAAATTACATCTAACCAAAACAAAATGGGTTTAGTTTTTCATAGATATAAAACCTTAAACATACAAGACGAACAATAAAAAAAAATTATACCAAAAATCTTAAAATTATCATCTAAGATTGACTTTTTTTTTCTCCTCTAATTTTATCTGTCTAAACCTTAATACATGTACTCAATATTAAATTAAAATATAGCCATAAGTATAACCAGTACTAAAATAAGTTAAAGTAAAATGAAGAGCGGTTCAAACTCCTTGAGTAATAAATTAATTCAGTTAATAAATTCATTCAGTTAATAAATAAAAATAATAATATACACAAAAATCTCTAATTAAAAAAACATATAATATATGAAAAGATTCAATGCAAAATATGAAGTTTTTATTCTGGTGTCAATGTCCTTTACTAAAATTAACCTCAAGTTTAACTATTGATTATGTGGTGCCCGGATAGAAATTCAATGGTGCGCTTGATTAATTCAAAGGCATTGACAACAAATTTTTAATTCCAATCCACTTCTGTTCTGGCTTGAGAATTTTAAATTTTAAGAGCATTGTGGTTTGATAGAACGCTGCCTCGTGATTGCTGTTGAAGTAAGGATTTCAAACAATGAAAATCGCACCTGCTTTTTTGTTTGGGGATTCAGTTTCACTAGAAAGTACTTCCCCAACTAGATATTTAATTAATTCAATTGGCACGAAATTATTTTCATTGATACTGTTACACACTTGACTAAATGATGTTAAGATAGTTAAAATTAAGATTATGAATATAATTATAAAATGTTAAAAAAAATCACAAATTGTGAAAATGTAACATAAATATTAGACTTTAGTTTTTAAAATATTTCACCTATACAAATTGATGAATTATCAATTCTTGGCCTTCTTCAACTCTTTATAATCCTTCATCATCTCACGTTAGATCTTAACAATCTTACAACAAAAGCTCCTCACATAGGATTTGAAATTGTCAAAAATAGGTAATGATTTAAGTTTGGTTTTGCCTCCACACACTTCTGTCACTTTCCAATCACTAAAAATTTACTTAGTTTCTCTAAATTTGGTAGAGATGATCATGTCTTGTCTAAATTTCACACTAATAAAAAAAAGACACATAGCAGATCATACTTCAAGGATGTCAACACCCGATTTTGTCCAGGTAATCTTTTAAATTAAAGTATAATGATAAAAATGAATAAAGAAAAAATGAATAATAATATAAAAATATATATTTATTAGTTTAAGTTTTCTTGAAATAATAATAATAAAAAAATAAATAAA
>Ga0099825_1004433_pt1 | contig 18395 bp, 5 predicted proteins | sample SiratroredBW_FD_76838 | JGI IMG/M metagenome (GOLD analysis project Ga0099825, IMG submission 76838) | Root nodule microbial communities of legume samples collected from California, USA - Siratro red BW | ecosystem: Host-associated > Plants > Roots > Nodule | place: USA: California | collected...
CCAGAAAAGTGGGGGCCATGCTCAAAACAAAGGCGAGGCCAAAATAAGTGATTTTTATATTTCTTTATGCAAATTCAGATGCAACCCAATATTCCTTTAACTTGGTCTTGGTTCTTCTTGCAGGTTGTTGTAAGTTCTCGAGCTCTAATTCAGGTTGGGGTTTTAGACAACTTGTAGCCTTAGCTATGTTTGAAGACCCAGATTCTGGGTTTTTGGTGGACGATACTTGCATCTTCGAAACTGAATTTACGATTCTTGGTGAAATGGTGCCCCGAACTGATTGATTCGTGTGTATACATGAGATAGAAAAACTTATGCTCGATTGAATATGCACAAAAGACGTATAAAAGCAGCATTGAACTCTAAATATTGAACCATTGGAAACATTTGTATGTTTTTCTACCTTTGTCTTATTTTTAATGAAATATTATAGTTTGAGTATATTATTATTTGTGAATTTTTGTGTGATGAAGTTTAAAATCCGAAAAGAAAAATATGAAAGAAAAGTATATTCCTCACTGGAAGATAAAAGAGTTAATCATTATTATTTCCAACATAAGCAAATAAAAATAGATCCTTCCAATTTGATTAGAATCCTCTCATTTAAATAATTTTAATGTGAAGTTGTAGATTGATGCACATATATTTTAGTTTAGACACTCTAATGCTATAGTTTTTTAATATAATGTTAGACGGTCTAATAATATAAAAAGATAAAAGTTAATTTCAAATCATTTTCTAATAAATTGATGTTTAAAACTTATCAACAAATCATGAAAAATCATAAAAGTTAATAATAAAAATATAGAAAGAAATTTAAGGATTGTTTTTGTAGGAAATTAAAATATATTATATAAAATAATAAATAAAATATATTGACTCTCAAAATTGATTCACAACAATTTATTTTTTGATTTTCTTAATCTATCACTTTTTATTATAAAGTTTAACTCAATAAACCAAAATCTTATTATAATAACTTTCGTCTTTTTATTATCTTCTTCATTGTTTGTTTATTACGTTTTTTTAACGTTTGACTCATATTTAATTCTAACGTATTATTATTGCAATTCTCGGTTTTATCTTACATATATATTCTTTCCATTTTTGTTATAATAAATATTATAAAATATTTGAAGAATATTTATTCTAAATTTTATCTTACATATATATTCTTTTGTTATACTAAATATTATAAAATATTTGAAGAATATTTATTCTAAATTAAGTAAAAATGGTAGATGATTATCTTTGTAAAAAGAAAATATAAAAATATAGATAAAAAATTTATTTAATTGGATTTAGAATTTATATACATTTTACAAATAATTAGAAACAACAAAAGTAAAAAAATATGTGCTTTAAATCAAGGTTGAACTAATAATATCAATTAATATTCAATTAATATTAATTGAATTTTTTTAATTAAAACAATTCATAATTAAAGTGTTTACATGGGTAAACATACCATCACCCTTAACATAATCAACTCAATGAATAATCTATATTGTCATAACAATAATTTCAATAAAAATAGTTTTTAAAATTAAAGTTAATATATATTTTTTAATTTCTTCCAAAAAAAGAATAAAATATTTACACTAAAAAGAATACTCACATTAAATCAAAATACAATTTATAAAAAATAGTATCAATAAATTGTTAAAAAGTATAATAAAAAAACATATTTCCATGATTCTAAAAAGTTTCAATTACCACTTTACTAAAGTCGTATTAGTTCATATGATATTTTGATAAAATAAATAAATAAAAAATCCTTTGTCCCAACACACTTGGTTTCAATATAAAAAAAGAAAATATCAATTTATTTGATTACTCAATTCAAATAATTGATTAAAGTGATTTTCTTGAGAGGTTAAAACGATAAGTACTTTCTTAGCAAAGGCGTATTTTTTTCACATGATAATGTCTGCTGTTAACCAATCTATAATCCTAACATTTTTGTACTTCGTATTTTATCATTAACACTCTCCTTTAATTTATCATAAACAAATGTCAAAAATCAATCTCTTATTTAAAATTATATATAACACTCTTATTCACATAACACGATTTTCACAAAAATGTATTCATGAAAGAAAAAAAAGTAAACATGCACGATTTTAACACAATTAATAAAGAAAATTTTAAATAAAACTTATAAAAATTCAAAATTATGCATCCACACACAACTTCATTAAAATTATTTTAAAAAATCCAAAATCAAGGTATTATGTTTGACTTTAACATAATAAATAAAAAATATTTAAATAAAACTTAAAAAATAAAAAGAAATCAAAGTCATGCATCTAAGTCTGATTTTACTAAAAAATATTTTTAAAAAAATTATTACAAAATGTGTTGAGAGTTATGACTTAAAATCATGATGTATTTATTTTAAAATTGTATTTTCAAGCATGATTTGTTCATCTTGATATATTTTTTTAAAAATTTACCTATTTCAATAAATTAAAAAAAAATTATACCATTTCAGGAAACAAAAAACATAGGTTATCTTCCTTTTGTTTTTAAATTCAGCTTTTGATCCTACTTCACACGTCCTCCTTAGTCTATTTCTCAATTTCGTTTTGTCAAGTGGTTTTTTCCGAAAATACTATAAATGTTGTAATCGCAATTTATTATCTATAAAATTTAAATTTAAAATCTTAAGTTGAATTTATTATTACATATATAGAAGTTGTTAATTATTTTGTTATTTGCATATGATCTGTCTTCGTCTTAAAAACATAATTTAGACCAATATAAACATTTTTTTTTCTCACAATATGGAAATAATACATATTTGTTGTGACTTTTCATTTCTTTCAACCATACTTTTTGTGGCTGCAATTCCTTTTTATTTTTTCTTGATTTCGGTCAATAAAATTAATTATTAATCATTAGTACGTCAAATCCTTTCCTATTCCGAAAAAGGTACTGTTTTCTATGGATACAATGCACACGAGCGATTCATCATCACATCGCATCCCATTTCAATTTCAATCAATCAGCTTATGCAGCACGCCAATACAATACGTGCCATCTAAACCAGTTCCCTAATCCAAGTCCAAATCTCACCGTTCATCCAACCACTCTTCCTCAATCGACAGCCAAGATCCACTTAATAAATTTCCTCAAGTAGACTTCCCCACACGAAACTCCCTTGAAATTGAAAAGAACCCGCGCGATTTTGAATTCCTCTGCCTCTCCGTACTCCACTCGCTTATTTTTAATTTATTTATTTTCTATAATTTTCATTGTTATTTTTTATTTATATATGTGTGTTTTTTTTGTTCGCTGAAGTGAGGTGAAACAGTGTGATTCATCGTGATCGTGGTGGAGAAGACGAAGATGAAGGGGAAAAGCCGCAAAATTGGAAAGAAGCAGAGTAGGAAGATGAAGGGAGCGTTGTGTAACAGCAGCACCAGGCACTTGCAGCTTCAGCTAGGTCAAGTTTCCCTCGTTCCTCTCAACCAACCATCTTCTACCACCTCTTCCGCTGTTTCTTGCTTCCAGAACCCTCTCGATTCCGAACCTCCCAACGCGTCCTCATCGCGCGTTGTGCTCACCGATGACGCCGTCGCCGACGATAGAGACTGTATTCTCAGCCAGGACTTCTTCTGGTACTCGTCTTATTATCCCTATCGATTTCGTGATTTCGAGTTTTATCTTTCGCTCACGCTGTTCCTTGCTGTTCCTGGCAGCACTCCGGATTACATTACGCCGGATAATCAGCATATTTTGAATGGCTTTGATTGCGATAGGGTAATGTATTTCAAATTGATAATGTCGTGGTTTTTGCCGTTGCGTTGAAATGAAATTGAGCTATTTAGGGTTTTGTTTCGCAGACTCCCTGCCCCAAATCGCCTGAGAAGCTTAACACTACGAAGAGCAAGAGATGCCGACTAGGTAAGATTAGTCGCATCTTATTGTGCTTTGTGGCAAAATTTATTGCTGAGTTTTGCGTTTTCGGCGTTCATATTTATTACGAAGAGTATATGCGTTTAAAAATCCATGTACTGCGTTACTTCATGAGTCTGATAATCGATCTTTAATAGTATTGACACGAATGACTTGCATGTCAAGTGCGCTGCTGAAAAAACAAGTTGTTCAATTGGCTTTTTGTTTACCTCTCATGAAAAAAAAATCTAATATGTGTAATTTCTTAGAGGCTATGTCGGTTCAACCTCTCAGCCCCACCTTTTCGAGTGACCATCAGCCAGCTGTGGAACTGGGAAGGGATTCTGTTGCAGACGAATTTGCTTTGGAGAAAATAATAGCAGCTCCTAAACCGAAGGGTCAGAATTATGTGTCCCAATCTGCAGTTGCATTGCGTTGTCGCGTTATGCCTCCTCCTTGCTTTAGGAACCCGTATTTAAAAGATGTTTCAGAAAAGGAGATAGATCCTTTTGGAAACCAAAGATTGAAATGTGCAGGTATTATTCTAGTTAGTTCCTTCACTACTCCCTTTCAATAGTCGTGAACAAGTTTTTGCCGGCTGCACGGTATGATACCTTTTGGTATTTTTTTCACAATTGCTGTAAATTTCTAACTACACAATGGTGAAATTGCAGGCCTCTTCCCTGCAAATAGCGGCGGTGACGGGCTTTCACGCTATCGTGGTGACTTTCATGAAATTGAGGTATTATGTTTTTATTAAAGGAGATTTTAACTTCTATGGACTGTTTGAATTGGTTTTAGCTTGTCAAAATTCAACCTCTCTGGATCGATAGTTTATGTATAACTTATCCTTTCCTTGTCAGCAAATTGGTAGAGGGAACTTTAGTAATGTTTTCAAAGTATTAAAACGAATAGATGGGTGCTTGTATGCTGTTAAACAGAGCATCAGACCGTTACTCCTGGAAACAGAAAGGTACCATCTTCGAACTGTTGAATGTTCTTATTTTTTTCATAGGTCCAGTCACTTATTATAATCTTCCGGCATTGCAGGACAAAAGCTTTGATGGAAGTTCAAGCTTTGGCGGCTCTAGGTTTATAACCCATATTTTCACCTCTTGTTTTATTCTGTATAATGGATTATATCTAGTCTACTTTCCTTTATTTCATTGACATTTTCTCCCGTCAGGTTTGAATCAGAACATTGTGGGCTACTATTCTTCATGGTTTGAAAATGAACATCTGTACATTCAGATGGAGCTCTGTGATCACAGTTTATCCATAAGAAAATGCTCTGCGGCATTTACAGAAGCACAAGTGTTAGATGCCTTATTTCAGGTGAACTTCCTTCCTGGCCATTTTTAAATGAAACTTGCTGTTATGCTTCATCACAGTGCATCAAGGAGTTATGAAAGACGGATGTCTCACTTGAACTACCTTCTGTTTAACATGATGAAAGTCCACTACCAATCCGTTGTACTTGTTCATATCTTTTATTTGATTTGTTATGACACTCTCAGGTTGCCAATGCTCTGCGATTTATTCACGAGAAGGGAATGGCTCATCTAGATGTCAAACCCGATAATATTTATGTGAAAAATGGTGTTTATAAGCTTGGGGATTTTGGATGTGCGACACTTCTTGATAGTAGCCTGCCAATTGAGGAGGGTGACGCACGTTATATGCCCCAAGAAATCCTTAATGAAAATTATGATCATCTTGACAAGGTTGATATCTTCTCCTTGGGAGCTTCTATTTATGAAATAATTCGCAGATTGCCTTTGCCAGAATCAGGATGTCAATTTTTTAATCTCAAGGAAGGCAAGTTTCCCCTCTTGCCTGGTCATTCGTTGCATCTTCAAAACTTGCTCAAGGTAATATATTGTTTTGGTTTAATGACCGTTAATATCACTCCTCCTAATTGTTTTGTTATCTTTCAACACGGTGGATTTCTTGCAAGAGTGATGTGAAGTCTGGTTTTTTGTTTGTCGTTTACTTTGTTCAATAAACTGGGCATTCACACGTAAAGGAATTATAATTCCATTATCATTCGTTTGTTTTACTACTAATACTTTTATGATGTGGTGAAGTTTAAGTTCTACACTAAGACTTCAGTATTTATTGTTGCTTCATCCAGCCATTACGGCATTTAAATTTGGAAAATTGTTCATTTGTACGAGAAAAAATTTGTGATAACATAATTGACGAGTGATTGTTTGTTCTTTTCATATTTATCTACATTCTAAGTTTTCTTGTCCTAAATAACATTGTTTAAATTTCTAATTTGTAATTTTAACATGCTTGTTTTGTTGATTCAGGTCATGATGGACCCTGATCCGGTTAAGCGGCCTTCTGCTAGAGAATTGGTAGAAAACCCAATTTTTTGTAAGAAGATTCAAAGAACTGCATGAAGTTGATAAACCACGAATTATTTTTGCGTTTGGGTTGGATGGTACATGATCGGTCTTGATTATTTCATGGCCAATTTTGTGAAATATCATTTTCGATATATGCATCAGATTTTTCTCAAGCTTGGTGCAAATCTTGTAAATTTAATGGTCCAATCATGAATTGGATTGTGCTAATGACGTGCAAATGACAATTGGCAAATATAAGCTCACTTAAAAATTAGGCATTTGTCTTTTGTTACCCCTGCTGCATTTCCTTTGAAAACTTAAGTAGTGATCATCTGTTTTGCTATTTTCAAGGAATTTGTTTGACAAATATCTTTTGATATATTTTTTTATTTTTAAATAAGCTATTTAGAAGTGATTCTTTAAAATAAAAGTCTAATTTTAAAGTATAATCTAAATAAAATTTATAAGTCTTACTAAAAAGTTCAAGTAAACTTAAATAAAATAAGTTCTTTTCAAAAAAGCAATTTTAATTTATAAGTTTTAAAGAAATATAATCTATAAAATTAAATCTAAAATTAATTTCTAAATATTAATATTTTTTATTAATTTTATTTAATGACTTAATTCTCAAAAAATGTAAATATAAATTAGTATTAAAGGGTTTTGAGTATTAGTAGATTAGATATCATGATATCCCCACTATTTATCTAAATAAACAACAAATTAAAACATATAACCTGTATATTCATAAAAATATCTTTAGTATTCAATTAAATTTAAATTTTCATCTAAATAACATATAATTTAGTAAGATGCAAATTATTAAAAGATTTCAAATTTGATTGAAAAGTAACAGCAATATTTTTAGTTTTTTTCCCGAATTTGACAGTTGGAAACTAATATCTGGGAGGTGCAAATATTACCAAATTTAATATCTTCTTTTCACCCAAACCACCTGAAGTAATTCATACCTGAAATATTAAGGACTATTTTAGTTAATTATAATTTTTATTTCTTTAACACAGCTGCTGTGTCTTAAAGGAATTTTTTTATGCAATGGTTCCAACTAAGGAATCACTTGAGAAAACCATTTGAAATTAATAATTAATATTGACTCAGTCATAAATAGTGACAAAATATTCCACACCCATAATTATTTATTTTACTTTCCCAGTAGTGAAAAATTAACATAGACCATTTGAATAGGTAGAGAGTTCACATTCAACTTCTCCACCAAATGCTTTTTCTACTAAATTTCCCCAACAAACCATGTTCACTTCTCCATAATGTAATGTTTGCAAGCAGTGAAACTATCTCACCAATTTTGAAGAAAATATAAACAGTTAGGATACATTTACTACCTTAAAAATCATATTAATAATATTTTTTATTTATTTATAATATAGTTTATTACATTTAATGTATCTAATATTTTTAAGTTTTATTATTAAAAATAATAATTTTGTCCTTTATTTTTCTTATTTATATTCATGATACTCTATCTAACTTTTCTAATTATAATTGTATTTTTTTTTACAACAAGAAGGAGATTTAGCCTTAGAGGAAAGAAAATCAAATATATTATATTACAATGAATTTTAATTGTATGATAAATAAAAGATTTGAATCATTGAAGTTATTTTTTGTTCTCTTACTTTTTTTTTTTCAATCAATATGAAATTCTTTCTTTTATTGATTTATCTTTCTACCTAAGCACCTCATGTGGATCCCATAACATCGAAACACGTGTACACAAAATCTCATATATCCAACTTATTGATAAAATGTAAGGGCTTATAAAGAAAATGTTTTTGTAATTTAAAAAAAATGTCTTTATTTATAATTTTAATAAATATACTATCATAATGCATTGTCATATATTAAACAAGTTTAAATATAATTGGAGTGACTTAAATTTTATTATACATTTTTATCTTTTACAGTAATTTTTTCTTTTTTTAAGATTTAAAACAAATCACCACTTAAATTGAGAATTTTTTTCAAATATCATATTTTATGTAATAAAATATTATTTTATTGTTAATCATATATCCAAAAAATTACTTATACTAAATCTGAACAGCAGTGGAAATGTTAAATTTTATAAAGAATTGTATAAAGCATACTAATAATATGACGGGAATATTAAATTTAACATCTGAATTTTATTAATAAATAAGCATTTAATATTTAATTATATAATTAAATTATTTTAAGTTGTAAAGTTTGGCGCAAATGCAACACAAAGACTGGTTTATAATAAAAATGTACTTGAAACTAAATAATATAATACTGATATTTAATGGACCACCCGGATAGTTTTTTTTAAATATATAGTTAATAAATTAAATATTTTGAAAAAAAGTTTCATTTATAAATTTTAATATTTTTATTATATAGAAAATTATTTTTACATAAAACATATAATTTAATATGTTTATAATGAATTAACAACTAATAAACATCTATGGATCTATTTCTCCAAGATTATTATTTCATTGTTTAAATTGGTTTTTAGTTACCATATATTTACCCATATAAAATAAATTTATATTTATTTTTAACTATAAAATTGCTTAATTTGTTTTTATTTAAATATTTTAAAAAATAAATAGTGATTATATACTTTTTAATATTATGTTTACAATATATATATATATATATATATTTATATATATATATATATATATATTAAATTGTATTATTTTTCTATTTTTAATTAATCATTTATAGAAATAATAAAATTAGAAAAAAATATAAATATTTGACTTATTTTGCTGGTATATATGAGAAAAATAATTCCCAAAGTTTTATTTTCATGGTGTCTAACTTAAACTTTTTTGCAATCAAACAATTAAAAATCACCTAAATATGAGTTTTAAAGTAGCTATTATAAAAACAAGCAAATTTATTATAATCAACAATCATAAACAAAGTAAAAGACTTTCATATCATAAATTTATTTAATTAAATTTGATTACTTTGCAATCAAAGTAACAGTGTTACTGTACATAATAGTTTATGGTAGAAGTGTATTTTAGTTAAATCATATTAAAAATGTAAAATAAAGGCTAAAAAAATTTAGCCAGTAATGCTCTGAGATCAATTAACATACTGAAGTGAATTTTATCTTTTTTTTGTTAAGATTATATATTTATTATTACTTTATTATTATTATTATTATTATCAGGAATTAAAGAATTCTGTAAATATACTTGAAAACTTCAACAAACTATTAAATGATTTTGTTGCATTTTTTTTGGTATTAATTGCCTGAGTTAATAGTTTCTATAAATAATATTATTTTTGAACAATATATTAATGTAGGATCTGATAATGGTGGAAGAAACTTTTCTTGATTTCATATTTTAACTTCTCAGGCAAAATTGTCATTCTTTATTATTCTTCCCCTCTCTCTCTCTTTCTCTCTCTCTCTCTCCATCTCTCTCTAGTTACGAAGGTTTGCTGTCATGAAAATAGAGCTATGTGAGTGATGTGATTCTACTAGGATTCTTCTTAGCATGTTTCTGCTGCTTATAATTCTCTTCTTAAAATCTCTTCTTATTTCTGTTTTTGTTGCTATCAGTTCCTACCAAGGTACCAAGGAAACAAGAAACACGTTGAAAATCGAGGTTTATTCTGAGACCCATTTTCCCAGGTCCATTTTTGCACGTGGGGAATCAACCTTCAAGCCTATTTCCTCAAGGTTACATTTCCTCGATTATTTCCAATCATTACTTTGCATGTTGAGCATTTCTCTTTCTCCATGTTTTCCCTGCCTTTTTCAATGATTTTCTACTGCTCTCTTAGATTCTACTCCGTTATTTGTTTCTCTCTATATTTTGATGGGTCTGCCCTTGAATTATGCTAACAACCCCATTGTGATTGCTGCAATAATTTTTACTTGGTTCCGATTGCTTGCTTCGAATGATTGTCAAGGTCGTTTTTTTATTTTTTTTTTGTTTAAAAAAAAAAAAAAAGAGAAACGGCAAGTTATATACTTGGTATTCGGTTTTCTTCAATTTTGTAGATTCTTAATTCTATATTTCTCTACTGTTTAATCGCTAGTTAATTAGGTCTTGTGTTGATCTGGGTATTGGAATTGGATGTGGATATATCTAGTGCCCGTTGTGCTTGTTCGGACATTGAGAGTATTTTAGTGGTTTTCTTTGCACTGATTTTCATATCACTTTTTTTTTTCGAAGATTGTTGTTTCATTCTAGCCAAGGCACTAGTAAATTTATAAGAAAATTATGGAATGATATATGATGTAGTAAAAAATTATTTTTTCTTGTTTTTTTTCTAATGGGTTTTTAACCTTGATTTTTTGTTTAAGGTACTAAGGTTTGATATATGATATTTCCTCGATTAGTGTGAATGATTTGATTTCTTTGACTTGATGCTTTAGCTATGATGTTGTTCTCCTAACTTTATTGCTCACCACTACGAGCAAGAGTTCGCTATTTTGCAATAGAGAAAGGGTATTATGTGGCTGTTATCTATTCAACTTACAATCCAATATTTGCAGATGGATTCTCGTTGCTTTGATGACTACAAAGAAGAAAGTGATGGTAAATATGCTGAAGGATTTGGAGATAAGTTTGGAGATCCAGAAGTGCAACCTCGTGTTGGAGAGGAGTACCAAGCAGAAATTCCTCCATTGATTTCAGCACCTGATCGTTCTCTGCTTGTAAAGAGGATTAGAGATTCAGAAATCACGGTCAACTTGCAAGAGTGTATTTCACTAGGGCTTCCCATTCCTCTTAAGTGGGCACATTGCGAATTTGAAATTAGTTGTGCTTGTGGGAGTTTAGGATCTGTCAGAAGTGAAGTGGGGCCAGCTATTTCTGAGAATGAATGTTCAGAAATGAAAGTGGAACCTTACGCTGCTTCACATGGTGAAGAGACACATATAGGAGGGTTGTCGAATTTTGAACCATCTTCTAATGAGAAGGATCGTACAAGAGGAAAGTATCTTCTCCCTGGATTGCTGGACGAACAATCATGGACAGATATTGAATACAGCAGTTTTCTTCTTGGCCTCTATATCTTTGGGAAGAAGCTTAATTTCTTGAAGAGATTTGTTGTTAGTAAAAGTATGGGAGACATATTGTCTTTCTATTACGGAAAGTTTTTTAAGTCTAAAGAGTATTGTAGATGGGCGGAGTGCAGAAAGTTGAGAACTAAGCGCTGTATATATGGCCGAAAAATATTCACAGGATGGAGGCAACAAGAATTGCTGTCAAGATTATTTTCGTACTTGCCAAGGGAGTGTCACACTACATTGATTGAGGTAAGTCTCTCACATATTTTGGTGTATGCTAATCACTGTCATACATGATTTGGGTAAGGGAATTACCATATAAATATGGTCCTAGTTAACTAATGTTTTTAATAAATTAAACATGATAGAGATTTATTGGCATTACATTGTAGGCTGTGTTATCAAGTGGTATTAAGTGAACTTGGAACTAATGAAACTGATTTAAAATAAGTACCATCCTTTCATGAAGTGTTTCTGCTTATGTGAATTATCATGATGCTTTTTGTCAAATATCAATGGTATATAAACGAGATTTCGGCAGTAGTTGGCTCTTACATTGTTCATGAAAGCTGTACATAAATAGGCACGGTAACTAATAGGACAAGAATTTAGAGAAAACATGACACTGGGAAATGGGTGTCATCATGCTAAATTAGGTAATGTATGGATAATGGCTTGATAATAGGCCCTTCGCATTCTCTTTTATTTGACAAATTTTCCTTTCTTGAACCTCTGCATTCAATAATTTGATTTCGGCAGTAAGGTTGAGTTTGCAACATTTAAGTTTCAGGTTACAAGTTGTCATGGTCATTCTGTTGTTTTTAAGAGATTGACCTTAAATAACAATGTTTCCAGTCCCATGGAAAATGTGGTTGATTTTATAACAATATCTCAGTTCTCAAGCATGTTTCCTGTCTTACATTATCATCGCATTAAACTAAGTCCTTTAGTTGTAAATGTTTAGTGATTGTAAGATTCCTTTCATTGAAAAATTGAAGTGTCTATCAATGAGTTCGAAGCAGGATTTGCTTACATGTCACTGAGTGGTTCTTCTTTGAAGTTAAAAAGATTGTGAACTTTTCCCCGGACATCTGTTACTAAGATAAATCTATTAGTCTCAATTTGGAAAATATTCACTAGAGTGAATTACAACAAATGTGTTTCTTACTTCACATTCTCTGAGGTCGCAAGTGTTGATAATTTATTTTGTCCTAGTATTTGCATAGTGGACATTGCCTACCAAGCATTTTAGTGCCTCAAATGTTCATTTCTCAAAAAGTAGTTCACACGTCTATTATGCAATACGCTGCTAAACTGGTATTTCTATAAACTCGTGTATTTTCAAACCATGAACAACGTCTCCTGAATTCCTGTTAATATTACTGCAGATTTCAAGGAATTTTGGGGAGGGAAAGATGCCTTTTGAAGAATATGTATTTTCTTTAAAGGATGCAGTTGGCGTTGACTTGCTTATAGCTGCAGTAGGCATTGGAAAAGGGAAGCAAGATCTCACTGGCACTGCTGTTGAGCCAACAAAGAACAATCATATCTTCTCTGTTCGCCCTGAAGTACCAATTGGCAAAGCTTGCTCCTCTCTTACATCTGCAGATATAATCAAGTTTCTCACTGGAGATTTTAGGTTGAGTAAAGCTCGATCCAGTGATCTCTTCTGGGAAGCTGTTTGGCCTCGTCTTTTAGCAAAAGGCTGGCATTCTGAACAGCCTAAAGATCAAGTTGTTTCTGGATCAAAGCAGTCTTTGGTTTTTCTTGTACCAGATATTAAGAAATTTTCTAGAAGAAAACTGATAAAAGGCAACCACTACTTTGATTCTATAAGTGATGTGTTGAATAAAGTAGCATCTGACCCTGGGCTTCTTGAGACTGAAAGTCAAGCAACTGAGTGCAGTGTAGACAGGGAAAAAACACCTGACAAACGAGACCTAGAGAGGGGGTCATGTCGGGAACAAGTTCAGTACCTTCAATCTCATAGTTCAAAAGATCTCACGAAATTTACAATTGTAGATACCAGCATGGTTCATGATATGAATCAACGTAGAGTGAGACAGATGAGAAGCTTACCTTCTCAAACTATGAATGTATCTACTATCTCAAGCTGCTCTACTGAATCTGAGAAAGATACATCTTCCGAATCAAAAGATCGGGTTCAACAAGATAATGCTTTAAGTCCTATCAGAGATCGGGTTGAGCAAGATAATGCTTCAAGTGCTATTGAAAATCAGGTTGAAAAATCTCATGTGTCAAGCTCTATTGATGAATGGGTTGAACAAGCTCATGCTTCTAGGCCCATCGAAGACCAGGTTGAACAATCTCATGCTTCAAGCCCTATTAAAGATCGGGTTGAACCAGCTCATGCTTCAGGCGCTACTGAAGATCGGGTTGAGCAAGCTCATGCTTCAGGCCCTATTGAAGATCGGATTGAACAAACTCATGCATCAAGCTCTGTTGAAGATCAATTTAAACAAGCTAATTCTCTGTATCTTACTGAAGATCAGGTTGAACAAGCTAATTCCTCAAACCCTATTGAAGAATTCTCTGATAAGGGGTTGTGCATAGACTCATCGGTTTATACTCACGTTCCTGAGGCCCTCAGCATCAACAAAGACGTAAAATATCATAGATTTCATTCTGATTTGCATAATGGTGAGCATCTAAGGGAGATCAATGAACATCCCTTTATTCAAAAGATGACACCCGATTGCACAATTCCCTGCATCACGGCAATGCAGAAGTTAAGAGCTTGTAACAATGGAGAAATTAGTCACTGCGCTAAAAGTACTTCTGTGGATAGAAACTTTGATTTAAATGAGCCAATCTCACCATCAACTCTGCAAGAAGCATCTGAGGACATGGGTTTTTCTATGGATTTTGGGAATTTATCTTTACCAAATTATCTGGCTAAAGGCAGTCCATCCAACATGAGCCATGAAGGCAGTGCCACCGAGAACCACCTGGTTAGAGAAGAATCTGCAGAAAATTCTGAAACCAGGATGTTGATTGACTTGAATTTTCCTCAAGTTGCACCTGATTTAGCACTTGAAATGGAAATACCATCCTCTGGGGCCACATTGCAAAATGACAATCAATTTGCAAATACATCATCATCTCCATCTGAGATAACCCAACAGGAATTTCCTGATGGCAACAACGAGCAGCAGTCTATCCTTCTCAACCGTCGTCAGAGCACAAGGAACCGACCACTGACTACAAAAGCATTGGAAGCACTTGAGTACAGATTTATCAACTCAAAGAGGAAAAGAAAGAACACCGAATGTTCAGATAATAATCCAAAGTCCAAATGTATTCGTGTAAGTAATGGGACAATTGTTAGTGCTACTTCTGATAATGGCATTGAGGATTCTATGGTGGATGCAAGAGCAGAGGAGGAGAATGTTATCCAGACATATAGTTATGGCATCGATCTTAATAGAGGTCCTCTGTAATCTGTGTAAAAGGTTAGGCTAACTTCTTCTTCAGGGGCATCCATTTCATAAATATTTCTAGTCTTCACTCTAAACTGCTTATAATTCCATTGTTTCAAATGTATCCATAAATCATGAATATACATGAACATCAAAGTCATCTGTCCATATTCACTTATTCTCTTTCTTTTATAAGAATGTTACTGATAGAATAATAGAAATAAAATTAGATTTTATTGTATGATTATTGATGCGAAAGCTCTAAGGATCAAAATGAATGTAAGGGCCACTTTTTGCTTTATATAACTTTTTTTAAAAATTTTATTTTTAATTAGTTAATTTTAGTTTGGGAAAGAGTTCAATATTTTTTCGTTTTTCTCTTCTGAGATTTAATACAAAAATTCGTTTAAACTAATTATTAGTCAAGTTTTTGATGAAAAGAAACACTAGTTATAGGCAATGTAGATCCCAAGATAATAAATTTGTTAAGAAAAAAAAAAGTTTTTAATTGAAATATGAAAAATACGAATTCTTGTTATTTTTATTATGTTCTCACATTTTTGTAATAAAAGAAATCTCTTCACCAATGAGCAATTCTGATTAGTAAAAGTTAGTGTGAGAAATAACTCCTTTATTTAAGGTCGTCAATCAGCACACGATTCAAGGAACACACATACAAGTTACTTCCTGCACTTAATAAATTATTATTTTTATAATAATATCTTCTTTATTCTTATTTTTAAATTTATTAAATAAAGATTTTTTTTTCTCTTCACCTATCAGATTTATGTTTCTTTTTCTTTTTTCTTAAAGTAAATTTACTTTCTATTTTTTTTTTCTCTCTCATATATATCTTCTTTAATTTTAAATTAGTAGGTAAAGAAAATAAATTTTGTTATAATCATAATTTAAATTTAAGATTTTTATTATTTTATTTACTAATACAATATGTACCATTTATAATTAATTAAAAAAAAGTTTATATTGTGTAGAGAAAACAACAATGATGACCTGTACTTATAATTTGAAATTATCCTAGCATTTATAAATTATTATTTTCATCTTCTTTTATTCATTTTTTTTATAACAAAGAATCTCTTATATTTTTTTGTTATTTTCTTATCAAATTATTTTTTACAGCTGAATCTTTAATATTTTGTAATTTCTTTTTATATTGTAATGTGATTTTGTTTTTTTATAACTTAATTTTTTTTAATATTTATTGATGAAGCGAAAATAAATAATGTAATAGAAGAAGAATGGAAGAAGGTAAGTAAAGAGAAACTACTAAAAAAAGAAAAATTCTTATTTTATTAATTTAAAATTAAAAAGGACCTCTTTTAAAATAAGAGAGAGAAAAAAAAAACGTTAACTATTCTTAATTTGATTGCATTTATCTAGTGGGTGAATGTGTGTGAGAGAAAAAACAATTATTTAATAAATAAATTTAAAAATAAAAATAATAAAGATATTATTGAAAAATTAATAATTTGTTAAGTGGAGAAAGCAATTATATAATTTAGGAAGCAAATGCCTGTAAGGTTTTTTACCTTTAAAAAAATTGCAATAATTTATTTTATTATAATGAAATAGTTATGAAAAATTTTATTTTACATATTTTACTTGGAAATGATATTTAACATTTTCTTGAATTTTGAAAATGATAAATAAATAGAAAAGAAAAACTTTGGAAACTGTGACAGTTAAGAGAAGAATAGAAGGAGTAATTTATGTGCTTTGACCAAATCCAAATTATGTAAGCCCCTCACCACAAAATGGTTGTTATAATGTGAATCTTTGACACCAATCAAGAAGCCTTTTCAGAGTTTTGTGATATTTCTCAGGGTCTTCACTTTGTAATGACCAGGTTTAAACCTATTTGTTTAGTTGAAATAATAATTTGAAGCACAAAGTGGCTGCCAGACGGACATTGACATGGTCAGAGGCCATGATTTCGCACACTCCATTCAATCCATTTTCATTTCGTTTCCTTTTAGATTTGGTCAGAGGCATCTCAAGTTATCACATCAATCTTTGCTAAATATTAGGCATCAATATTGAATTTGAATTATAGTAAATAATAAAGAAACTCAAAATACAACTAAGTTTTTATTTTCTGTCTTCTCCGTTACATTTATATCAGTTAAACTCGTTAATGGTATGAAGTCTGTAAATAGACCGTTACTTCTTAAAGTATACAAAATACTTTCTTGTTATTTTATATATTAACACGATACAAAATATTTTTTTATTATTTTATATATTAAATAATTTTTTTTCTATTCAAGTTTATATGAACATCTCTCATATTTTGTTTTTTTTAATAATAATTTTTTTAATAATAATAAAAATAATGTTGGATGTTGTTAAGATATTTATAATTTAATATGATTAATTTTAAAAATTCAGTTTAACACATTATTTTTAAATATTTAGTTTTTTATAACTAATTTAATGTTATTTGAAAAGAAATATAGATATTTTTTAATATTTATTAGATTTTTTTATTATTTATCAAAAAAAAGTTTGTTAATATTTATCAAGAAATAGAAAAATTAATAATTTCTTACTTGATTACTTATTTATGTACCTGACTTAGTATGAAAAAAAAATTTAATAAATAAATTTTAAAATAAAAATAATGAAAAAGTTGTTAATATATCGAGAATTTGTTAAATACAGAAAGGATTAACTGACTATACTAATACCGTCTTTAAAAATATTACTATACTAATACCGTCCTTAAAAATATTAATATTATTTTTTCATTCTTAAAAATAGTGAGCATTGTAGATGAGTATTAATTTAGTCTATTTGACTTAACATTGTTAAGATATTATTGTTGTAATATTTTAAAAATAGTTTTTAATTAAAATATGTACTAAAATATTTTTAATTTACTAAGTTATCATTGGCAGCTTTCTCTAAATATATAATTAAATTTTGAACATTTTATTAAGATATTAACTAAAAATAGAAATTATGGAATAAATTATGTATACACATGTATATCCATATAAATCATAGTAATATATATTTGAATTACATTTTTAAGTATATTTAATAAATTAATATTTAAATATGTTTGTGCGTGTATAAAAACTTATTTATTTACTAGATACTATTTTTTTTTAATAAATACATTTTTTAAGTAATGGACTTTACATAAATATATTCGTTTAATATGCATATAGTAACATTACATTTATTAACTTCAATAAATATATTTATATTTAAAATAAAAAAAATAAAATTAATTATTCAATATATGCAAATATATATATATATATATATATATATTATTTATTATTTTAAAAAAATATGTTTTGTGACAATAATAACTTAAAAATATATAAACATAATTTATAATAATTTATTTAAAATAACAATTGAATGCATAAATTAGGAGATTACTTTTATATATAAATATAAATAAAATGTGCACAATTAGAATAAAACATTTAAAATGTTTTTTGTGAATTATTCTGTTAATAAATAATAGAAAAAGAGGGTGTATTTTTAACACGGAGAGGGAAGGTTGTGTATTATTTACCTCTTGGAGGCATAGTTATATAAAGATATATTGATAATATTTTACTGAAATTTAAAAAAAATAATAAAATGACATGTATATTTGCATTAATATATATATATATA
>Ga0099825_1004435_pt1 | contig 18391 bp, 9 predicted proteins | sample SiratroredBW_FD_76838 | JGI IMG/M metagenome (GOLD analysis project Ga0099825, IMG submission 76838) | Root nodule microbial communities of legume samples collected from California, USA - Siratro red BW | ecosystem: Host-associated > Plants > Roots > Nodule | place: USA: California | collected...
CATTATTATTATTAAGATTATTTTAATGTTATTAATTATTAATATTATTATTCATATAATTAATAACAATAATAATAACAATATTGTAATTAATAATATAATAATATTATTATTAATATTGTTAATATTAATATAAATGTTATTATTAATAATAATAATATTATTAATATTATTAATATTAATAAAAATAATTTTAATAATAATAATATTAACAATAATAATATTATATTAATATTAATGATAATATTTATATATTAATTCTAATAATTATTATATTAATAATATTAATAATGTTAATAGTAATTACCTTATATACAAATTTGAAATTCACATATAAATTTTGGATGTAAAATCCGCATGTAAAAGTTTGGATGTAATTTAATTTGTAAAGATTTATATGTTATAATTTAGATGCAAATTTATATATAAAAATTTGTATATAAAGTTGATTTTACATAATGATATGAATTATATATAAAAATTTATACGTGATATTAATTTTACGTATAGATTTGAATTTGGACATTATATTTATTTTATATTTAGATTTTCATCTATAAGTAATTTTTTTATATAATATTTTTAATTTATTTATAATACTTTTCAAAATGAGATATTTAATTTTCTATGTAAGCTAAATTATTTATTTAAACTTAAATAAATTAAATTTTATAATGTTATTATTAAATTATTTTTAAAATAAAAGTCCAAATATTTTAAAATTAATTTTAATGAAAATTTAAATATTTATGGACTGAATGTGAAAATTATTATGGATTAAATAATTAAAAATATTATTTACAAATAATACAATTAAAAAAATTAACAGTTAAACAATGCAAATTAATCATTATAGGCATTAATTATCTCCCAAAAATAACCATCTTATACTTCCTAAACAGTCACCATATACATAAGTGTGTAAACAATATTGGTTAAAGTTAAGATGAGATAAATTAAACAATTAAAATTTTATTTGTGAGAACTGAGCTCGCCATGAGTATCTTTAAAATTTTAAATGATTAATGTATTTTAAATTATAAAAATAGTCAATTAAAATTTTTCATAACAATGCATATAAATAGAAATCAATCCGTTAATCCAAAAATAGTCAATTAGTTAATTTTTATGTTCAAACAGGAATACATAAAAACTCAATGCAGAAATTTTATGAAAGAAATATACATATTTATATTGATTTACTTTTTTCAATAATTAGATCTAATTTCTTTATCACATTAAGAAAGATTATATTACAATCAAACCATTTTACAAAACATACAAAAAGAAGACTTTCAAGAAAATCAATTTCAAACCCTACAAGAATGACTTCACCACCAAGTAACATCATGCTAATCTTCTAATCTTCTGCATCCAAAAATCCTATCCAATCATAAATACTTACAAAAATTAAGAAAAGAATACAGAAACAACAATATACAGAAACAACAGTTCAAAGATTTAGAAAACTTTTCTTTTACAATATTGAATGATCCACAGAATCTTTCAAAAAAATTTCTTCAAAAATGTTTTGCTTAGAAATGTTTTGTATCTCTCTCAAAAAGATTTTTTAAAAAGTCTCCCAAACACTCTATCAGTCGATTAAGAGTATTATTTAATATGTTGATTTCACTTAAAATAAAAATAGTATATTATTACAAACTTTTAACCTCTTAAAGCTGAAGAGACATACAATTTTTTGAGAAACTTAAAAAAAACATTTTCCAAATCATTTTAAAATTTTCTTTTAGCCATTTGTATGGATCAAACAAATTTGATAAAGGAATTACAACTAATTTGAATTTATCACCTAATTCCATTGCTGTTGAAGATTAACCTTAATTTATTTAGTTAAAAAGCACGAGAACCAAAAATGCCATGTTTGATGAAAGAAAAAGTTCTTGTTTCTTTTTCACCTGCAGATACATGGAACAGTTACCACAACATAAGATCCGCATAGGCATGAAAATCGAAAGATAAAAATAAAAGTAAAATGCATGGAGTTAGTGACAGAGAAAACAATAACTGTGAAAGCTGCTATAAAAGACTACGCATGTGCGTGTTTCCGAATGAACGAGGAAAACATCCAAAACTGGGTTCTTGTTTTGTAAAGTAACGTAAGAAACGAGATATGCATTGCAATGCGTTGTGCATGTGATAGCGACGGAGAATCGAGTATGGTCTTTCAACTTTACCTGGGGATTCCCAAAGTAGGTGATTCTCTCTCTCCAGCCACACGATTTTTTGATTTCTCTTCTGTTAAGTCTCCCATCATCAATTCCACACTGTCAAGGGTTTGCTTCGGTGAAAACCATGGTCCAGTTTGGTTTGTTAGCATCTTTCACAGCTCTACTGTTAACTCTGCATAACATTAAAAACTTCTGCACCAATGTTTTAATTCCATTTTTTTTTTTTTTTACATTTTCATCTTCTTCCACACATTCCACTGATTTGATTCCTAGAAATCTAGGCCAAACTTTTTTTTCACTGGTTTGACTCCACTGGTTTAATCTTGAACTTTTTGTAACTTTTTAAATAATAATCTAGAAATAAAAATGTGTTAAACTCATGTAGTATATTATGTTTATTTTTTATTGTATACATTTTCAAGACTAATTTAATTGTAAAATTATTTATTTAATAAATAAAATTATTTTGATTTTATATTTAATTGATGAAATATAAGTTTGATTTTGTGTGAACTGATAAAATGATTCATTTTAAATATTTTCTATTTCTTGATACAGACATATGAATTCAAGATCTCAAACACCAAATTATAAATCAGATGAGAAAAGTTTTAGTGCTTATTTCTTCTGGACTGGTTACTCTCTTATCTAAAATATATAGTTAGTTTTATTTTTAAAATACTTTATTCTATACTCAAAGAACTACCACTTAGATTTGAACTCTAAATCACTTCTTATGAAATACAAACATGTATCACTTGTTTTAATTAAAAATAATCATATTATTTACAAATATTAAACATGTGTTTATAATTCAATCAATGGAAGAACTTAATAGTTATATATCATGCTTCACTTACATTAAACTGCATATAAAATTGTAACAGTGCGTATGAGATAGATTATAGATTACAGTGAAAAAAGAGAGATGAAAAGTTTAGTTTGAATTTCCTGTTGAGAAGAGAATGTTTTTGTATCAGAACTGAATAGTTTTACTGGGATCAGTGTTTCAGGATCAAAGAAATATTTTGGTCTATGGTACTGTCTATCTATCCGTGTATATCTATATAAATATTGAATTATATTTTTTATATCTTTTGTCAAACACTAAATAATACTGCCTATGACAATGTGGTAATGTCTTTATCGATGTACTTTGGTTTGTGCTAAAATAATATGCTAAAGAAAAAGCAGGGAACCCCGGAATTGTCACTTTTGAGCTAAAGCCTGTATAGTATAAGAACTAGTCACTTTCCGACGAAGATTTAAATCATATTTAATACAAAATATTTCAAAGTTAAATATTTTTGTCTATAAACATATTAATATTTTGTTTTCTCAAAAAATATTATTTATTAAAAAGTTTAAATAATTAGATGTTAAATTTTTTAAGAAATTAAATTAATAATTAATCTTTACTATCACCTTTTATGTTTAAATTGTAGATGTGAATTACTTTTAGTAAAATATTTTGATAATAACCAATAATTTTACAAATAAAAATGTGTTAAACATGTTCGATGATATTCTATTCCAATTTTTTAATGTATAAAGTCTAAGCTCGAACTAAGAATAACAATGCAACGTATATGATTTCTTTTTCTTATTTATTTAGAATTCCTTTATATTATGATAATAATAGAATATATTAATAATACAATAATTAAATTATCTTAATTTTTTTTTCAGCTAGGTAACCTTAATGTTTTGTTTTATTTTTATTTACTTATCCCTTTTTTTACCTATCTACTATCTATTTTGGATGTGTTAGGCATAAACAAATAAAATATAAATTAAAATCTATTTAATTTAAAAAGTAATATAATTTATTTTCCTTATTAATATTATTTTTATTATTACATTTTAATGTTAAAATTAACATTTAATTTTGATTTTATATTATTATTATTATTATTATATAACATAAGACAAACATAGTAAAGTGACAAATAGATCGGGATGCCTCATAGATTATATATATCTTTTATATAATCAATTAATACATGTTGCAAATTTGGTCTTCTTTGTGCAGTTTTTCTTTATGAAACTCATTCTTTCAAATAACATTATACTTATTATTCTACTAGTTATTCTTTATCAGAAATAAAAGAGAAATATTTAAATTTATTAACATTGTGTTTGGAGGGGTAAGGGGAAGTAATATAATAAAAGAGAAAAAAAAAAGAAAAAAATAACATGTAGTAAAGTTGTATTAGATTGTTTGGAAAACAGTGAAAAAAAATGTAAATGTGGAGTCAGTAAGCAGCCATAATTTTAATAATTTAGGTGAGTCAAATTATTTATTTTGTCATAGTTAACAAAGCAAAATGTGTGACTCATTTACCATTTTCCATGCTTATTAGTCTAAATTCCATGAAATTAGAATGACAAATGCAACTTAAAAGATTAACATTTACTTATTATTACAATAAATTCTTAATAAAAGTATTTCATTTTAGTTTGTTAAACCCTTTTGGTGTAGTTAGTTAAAATCAATGATATAAAAACTATTGTTATTTACACTAAATGTTAGAAATATTATGGTTAAATAAGATATATCCAAGACTGATTCATATCATATTCTTATTTTAAATGCTAGACATGTTAATATTTATCCTATCACTAGTATATGATAATTTTTTATAATATCACATAATATTACAAATATTTAATTAAGTTATATACTTATTTATTTTAACAGTATCACCAATCAAAACCTCAAAACCTACAATATGTTATTAGAGGATGAGATAAATGACTTTAATAATAACAAAGTTAATTTTAAAAGAAAAGTAACATATTATTAAATATGGAGATAAAGAATATATGTATATATGAAATTTTCTTAACCAAAAATATTAATATAGGAATGACAAAAGTTATGAACACAAGTGCAAAGGTGAGAGTCAACTGTTCTGAGCATCAACTATCTCGATCTGTCTCTGTTCTGCAATTATAGGTCATAGGTAGGTTCCTAGCTAATACCTATTAAAGCTTCGGTCTCTAACCACCTGAACTGAAATTAAATTAAGGTCTGCATTTTCACGCGCATAGCTTGTCCAAAAATGGATTTGGCCTATAAACTGTAAGAGCCTGAAATTTCTCTGCAACTTTGTGTTCTATCAATCACTTCACCAACCTAGACCTACATGTTACACATCCTAGGCTCAACCATGCCTATATGGAGAACAACAAATTTAACTTTTACTCATATTTGCCTCTTAGTTTGAGGGGTTGGTGAAGAGAAAATAAATAAAACTAAAAATTAGTACAATAGCTAAAAGAATAAGATAAAACTATTGACTACCGTTTCTAGGCACCAAACAGATTACAAGAAGATCCTAAACCCTATACATAATAGAGATTTAACTTAAACATTGTGTTTCAAAACATATAGATAACTATTAAATATAGATGATATGGATATACTAATATTTTTTGTGTTTTATGTCAGTTTATTAAAAACACATTTTCATAAATAAAGTTGTTTGAAGTGAATAAAAATAAAAAAGTTAAGCTTATTTTTGTGGTAATTATTTGTCATTTGTCAATAGAGTTGTAATGACTAGTCAAATACATCAATTAGATGTGTTTGATAAAAAAATTAAAAAAAAAATATATTGGAAAATGTTCATATTTTAATGTATTTTATTCCATTAATTAATTAATTAATTAATATTTAAATACATTTTTAATCCCAATATGCCAATTTACCTTTTAATCTTAAATCATCTTGTTAACTATTTTGTCTTTAATAATTAAAAAATGATCAAAGACATAATAATTAAGAAAATTATTAGAAAGCAAAACTAAAAATTGATAATTTATCTTAAAAATCATATTTAATTAATTAATAAAGGTTAGTTTTATTTTCTCTTTTTATTCTTTGGTTCGTATTTCTATGATATGATTGAAGATATAAGTACCACCTATTTATACAATTAAAAAATTATTCACATGATTAATTAAAAAAAATTGTATAATGGAATGATTATAAAATAAATTAATAGGTGTTCATTTTATAATAGTAAGGTATTTTCAGCTGTGTTTCATTAAATATATGATAAAAAATCTTAGATATTTTATATTAATTTAAAAGTTATTTTTTGTTATATTAAAATTATAATTTAAGTTAATATTAGATTTCTGCAGTGATGAAGAATGAATGACTATCAAAATTAAATATCCTCTAAGCTAATATTAAGTTTTGATGGTGACACTTATATATAGTATTTACCTTCAAGTATTTAGAGTATATTTACAACATGAGTAATTTAGTTATAACTAACAAAATGAAAACAATTAATATAACTAACTCATTATTTATATAATATTTAGTAGTTAAATGTTAAGTTAGATACTTTTCAATATTTATTGATATACTTTTATTTATTATCCAGTTTTGCATTAATAACGACCATGGAACACATGGATGAATATGAGAATGAATATAATGAATGTCAAAGAAGAGAATAATGAGAATAATAAAAATTGAATTACTCAGTTTATTTTACTACCTAAAGATAAAAGGAAATAAATCTACATGATCTAGGAGTTTGATTTCAAACCTTTAAAGGAGGAAAATATCATCTTTAACGAATATGAGAGCAATAAAACTCAAATCATTCGTTTTGTTTTACATTAAAATCTATAATATCTCATAAATAGATTTGGAAGCAAATCATTTGAAAAAAATATATATAAATCATGCAGCAAAACAAACAGGAAACACATGAGAATTTTGGAAAACTGAAAACAAAAAATAAAACAAACAATTTCTAAAACAAAATATAATTACGAAATCAAAAGACCAAAATAACTTATAAACATATACAACCTTCAAGGAGAAATCATTGAATTTCACTTTGTGAGACTTTCATAGAATATAACATTTAGTTCTCTTAGTTTTTTTATTTTTCTTTTAAATTTTTTATTTTAGCTATATATGGAAGGTTAAATTCTTTTGCATTGATTCTATTATGATTTCATTCTTCAATATTACTACGCTGTGCTAGATGGTATGATATTTTTAAGTTCTAATTTCTATTTTTGGAATTGCTTTTGAAAGCATGTTGATGATTCAATTCTGTTTTTTAATTGAAATTGTTGTTTAGTTTGCATTATTGTAAACAATCTCTTATTGCTTAGCTTAAGTGGTAAAAGACTAAAAATCTTATGAGTAGACACATGGAGACAAATAAGGTACTTAAAAAACTAGTGCACATTTCATTCATTAATTAGATTATATTGAATTGATTGAGGCATAACTGGCAATTTGATTTGATCCTAATTGGAGATTGAATGAATAATAAATATGTCAAGTTATGAAGAATTCATTGTTAACTGAACTAGAGATCCTGTTTTTTATCTTCTCAATCTTAACTTTTAATTTTCTATCAAACAATCACACAATCCCTTTTTAATTAACCATTCTTATTAGCTAACACTTGTTATAGACAATGAAATCTGTCTTACTGACATTAATTAAATTCATTTTGCAGACAAACTATGACTATATTTTATTTCTGTTTATCTCTTTTGTAACAGACGATCCATTAAATGATTTACTACTTAAACATTTTTATTTGATTGAAATGACATAGACCAAATTTAGCGTTGTTGTTAGGGATTTCAACTGATATTTTGAGTTTTTGATTTTTCAGTTTTCTTATTTGTTTTTGTTTTTCTTCTTCTTTTCTTCTAAGTTTTTTTAACCGTGGATATGGAATTAGCTTATTTGATAAACTAAATTTCATATGAAAATAATTCTTCACTCCAACATGATCAACAAGACAATTATGAAATGAATTGTGAGCCTTATTTTTAGCCATCGCTATAATGTTATATGAGCCATATTTTTAGCAACCTTATAATGAAGGTGAGCAAAGTCAACTATCCTTTCAACAGATAACATTTTTAGAGGAGGTTGTGAGGTAATTGAGTGAAAATAACATGAAATTTAATCTTTAGAGAAGCTTGCAAGGTAATTGAGTGAAAATAACATTTAAGGAGGTTAGACTCGTCAATTTATATAAGCAAGTTGATTTATTGAACAATCTTCTACATAAAACTTTCTACCCTCCAAGCGACGAAGGTATCATGTGATTTGGTACAAATAAAATGGTTTAAGAACTTGCAGAAGAAGAAATTGTCGAAGATATTAAAGACTGCACTATAACAGAACTCGCTCTCATCAAAAAAGAAAAGAGATTCTGAAAGAGAAAAGGGTGAGAAGACAGTAGAAGAAAAGCGAAAATCGGGTTTGAATGAATTCTGCTGTGCTTATGTTGCTGTTTTGTAGGTGGTGTGTTTAAATATGTGATGGTGCAGTTTTGTTGCACTGTTGCGGCTTTTCAGATTTGATATACAGATGTTTTCGTTTGCAGCAAGGGCACACGTTTTATAGTTTTCTTTTTATGTTTGAATTCGAATGGTGCAATTGCTTGTAATAAATCATTTAGTTTGTCTAAATTTGCTACACATGCTGTGCTGCATGTTTTACCTTGTTGATGTAAGAGAATATTGTTTTGGTTTGCAAACTAGCGATCACAACCAGAATTCTAAATTACAGTCGTTTTACAATTAAATAAATTTTTATTTTATTATTGCTACCTAAAAGGGTTCATTATTAACCTGAATGACATTGTATAAATATGCCTTTTGCCTTCTCTTCACCTAATAATAGAATACACTAATAATTCTTTCTCTCTTTTATATCTTTATTTCTTTTCATCTACTCCCTTTTTGGTTTTCTCTTTCCTTCGTCTTGAATCTTCACATAGTATCAAGAGTTTTTAATGGCTTCTTCACCTACAATTGAGGAAATTTGTTTTGTTCTACTACATCATTGTTCTTCCTCAAACTTTGTTCCACATTCCTTCACAACTCCGATCACTCTCAAGTTAGATGATGAAAATTATCTGTTATGGAAACAACGAGTCTTGGCGACCATACGTGGTCTTAAATTTCAACAGTTCTTAGAGGACAACTCTGTTCCACTTCAATTCGTTACTATTAATGGTACTGATATTGAATATGAAGATTACATTCAACATGATCAACTGATAATGGCATGGTTACTTGCTTCTATGCATCCTGCAATTCTTACACAAATGGTTGGGTTGGACTCCTCCGCAATAATTTGGGCCAAACTGCAAACGTATCACATCTCACAAATTCGTGCAAGGGTAGAGAAATTGAAGTTCCAGTTGAAAACTCCAAAACGTGATATGTCAGTCTCAGTGTTTCTTCTTGATATCAAGAAGACAGTTGATACATTGGTTGTAGTTGACTCTCCCATTACAACCGAAGATCATATTGACGCAATGCTTGACGACTTGCCAGATGAATACGATACCTTTGTTACTAAAATTACATTTGCTTGGATCCTTATACTGTAGCAGATGTGGAGTTCTTATTGCATGCTCACGAGAAACAATTGGATAAATGAATTTCATCTGATAATATTGTACAGACGAATGTTGCTACAAACCATTCTTGCGTAATCATTCTTCTTCAAATATTTCAAAATTCAGTCGCAGTTAATCCCGTTTAAAGAATACAAGATTTTCTAATCCCAGAAATCAAAATCGAAATAATTGGAATTCAAATGGTCCTTAATCTTCTCAAAACTTCAAGATTTTGTGTCAAATTTGCTCTAGATATGATCTTTGTTTTTCTGATTGTTGGCACAGGTATGACCATTCCAATACATCAACTATTTATATTAATTCTTCGCGGGCATCTACCTCTTTCAATTAGAGGGTGATGAACAATCAATACTTGGAACTCCTTCTGCATTGCGTGATCCACTATGGTACCCAGACAGTGGAACATCTCATCATCTAACCATGAAAGTAATAACCTTATAGCAAAAATGTCTTGCAGTGGTCCTCATGTGGTTAAAATTGATAACAATATTGGTCTTCCTATTAAACATGTTGGTTCTGCTGTTTATACTTCTCCATGCATGACTCATAAATTTTCTTGGCATAATTTGTTGTTACATGTTCCTTAAATTTTGAAGAATTTACTTAGTGTTTCTAATTTTGCTAGAGATAATAATGTGTTTTGTGAATTTCATTATGACTTTTGTCTTGTTAAACATCAGGAAACAAAGGAGATACCTTTTCAAGGAAAAATTGAAGATGGACTTATGCTTTCCAAAATTTTGTTCCTTCTGATTTTTGGGCTCATACTACTTCTGGATTACCAAAGATATCATCATATACTCTATGACACAATAGATTTGGATATGCTCACGCAAAAGTCTTTCATCAAATAATGCAATCTTGTAATGTTCCTGTATTTATTAAACAAACATTTTGTGAACCTTGTATACTTGCTAAAACACATCAATTATTGTTTCATGACTCTACATCTATTTACACTCATCCGTTAGAATTGGCATATATGGATATATGGGGTCCAATACATATTCATTTTTCAAATGGATCTAGATATTACATTGCTTTTCTTGATGTATATTTTAAATATGTTTGGTTGTACTTGCTATCTGATAAGTCTCAAACTAAATCTGTTTTTCATCAATCTTTCAAAATTTATTCCGAAAACCAAACTAGGTTTCAATTAAAAAGTGTTCAAAGTGATAATGCAAAATATTTTTATCCCTCAAACCATTTTTTATTCAACATGGAATTAAACAAAGGTTATCTTGCTCGTATGAGCACCAACAAAATGGTTCCATTGAATGCAAGCATTGTCACAATACTGAAGTTGGTCATGCGTTACTTGCTGCTAAACTTCCTCTAAAATTCTGGGGGAAGCTTTTACCACTGTTGTGAGCCTTATTAATGTTCTTCCATCTCCTAATTTAGGTAAAAAGAATCCTTATCAAATGTTATTTAACAAACCTCTCAATTACAATTTTTTCAAAACTTTTGGATGTGCTTGTTATCCTATGCTATAATCAAAGTTTCAATTTTCGATCATCTATATGTTTGATTCTTGGCTACATCTCAACACATAAAGGATATGTTTGTCTCTCTCCATCTAGTAAAACTAATATCACTTGTCATGGTGTTTTTAATGAAACTATTTTTCTGTTTGCTTTATCCAATAATCCTTTTATTTCTAACAAGAACTCATTGGAATCTACATCTTCTTCACATATTCCTGTAACTGTTATTAAACAACATTTTCTTGACAAGAACCGGGTTGTGACGTGCCTTCAAATTCCAGTTTACAACCTATAGATCCATCTCTTTCTTCCTCTACTGCCAATGCTTCACCAGATCAAATGATTTCTTCACATCTGATTAATATAAGATTTGACTCTTTAAATTTGATTAGATGATGTAATAATTTATATTTTAAATAGTTTTATAAAATTTGGGACATTACGATATTGGTGGTAGATGGTATTTGGGTAGCAAACAATATTGGAGTAATAGACGATATTAGGCTAGTAGGCAATATTGGAGGTAGATGATATTGGGGAGGTAGACGATATTACAAAATCAATATTGGTACCTGATGTAGTCTCTTGGCAAGTAGACCGAGTCAATTGTAGTACAATTGAAAGTGAGGTTTTTGAATCTTGAGAGATTAAAAAGTTCTCATATGGATGATGTTTCTATTGTCAATAATAACATATATACAAGGATAAAAATTACACATTAAAATAGTAAATAAATAAGAATGATAAAGTAGGTAGATGGAGACAAATGTTGGAGTTATATTAAATCAAGCATCGTGATTAAATAAAACTTAAACATATCTACATTCTCTATTCGCATATACAATTTATACTTGTTCTTTTGTTCTTATTGTTAAACCAAGTCAAACAACAAATGCATGGATAGTCATATATCCCCTTGATTGATTTTTCATTTTGGTGAACGATTGTAAGAATTACATTCATATCTGATGTAACGTGTATACATTCAACATTAGTGCATAACTATGTAAGTTACAAACTCCATCGTCATCAACCATGTAATGTGATTTTTTCACTTTTGTAATTAAAAGTGAGGTCCTACCCATTTAAAAAAAAAAAAAATCTATATTGCTAATATGTACAAACTATATCTACTATCTTAAGTTTGATAAAATTTTGACAAAATTTCATTTGTTTCCCAAACTACATGATGTGAAAGCAGTAAAAACGAAAGCACTAAAGCCAAGTATGTACCTAAGGAGCAACACAAAATGGTTTGAACTAAAATTACACCAAATTTAAGATTGAATTATTATGTGTTCGTATTAACAAACTATGAAAATAACTTTCTGAGTTTGTTCAATCCAAAAATTCAAGATTTAATACAAATGATTAATATTCAATTATTTGTAGTAAATTTCAAAATAAACTAAAATTCTTTCAATGTGTACATGAATAAAATATTTATTTTAAATAAAATTTATAAAATAAATATAAACCAATAATTGTGAATGTTCACATAAAAAAAATAATTTCATACAATTAAAATATCATACCATTGCTCATATACAATAAATCACCTCACCATACTATAATACAAATAAAATAAAGCTTATTTAAATTTCTTAAAATCATCGAGGTTCATTTAAAGACCACATAAATAGTTCATTGATTAAGTTTGTTGAAATTTTTATTATGACTAGCAAATAAGCAATTCAAAAAACGAAGATATTCAAGTAAAGAAAATATAAATTCTAATTCTAGTATTATAATGTTTGATTGATGTACAAATCATATCAATTTCTATTTGTATAATGTATTATAAATAGACAATAACTTTTTTTTTATCATTTGACAAAAGACAAGACTTTTGTATAGAACTTTTTCTGCATACAAGTTTTTCTGTATAAAAGTTCTCATTTGTCATAAGAATTTGACAAATCAATTCAATATTTTATTAAATTGATTGAGTTATTCACTAAAAATAATTTTATTATTATTAATAATAATTAATTTTATAAATTTTTAAAAAATGAGTTTAACTTTAATTTTTTTAATAATTCAATTATATAAGATTTATTTATTTACGCATTATTTAAAAATAGATGTTAACAATATCAAATATAATGACTACATTGAGCACTTACTTGCAAACACGAAAAGGAAAGAAGAGGTAACTGTAACTAAGAGGCAAGAGCGACAACGACCAATAAAAACATTCAAGCTTGACAGTGGTAACAACAAAAATAAATAAAATCACCTCCAATAATCACAAACCGTGACACGATAGTGACAAGGGATGACCATGCAACTACAACGAAAACAAGACAGGTATGGCGAGAGTAACATTAATGGCAAAAATAAAATGTAACAAAGTAAAATGAAAGAGGGGATCTTTAGAGAACTTTTTCTTGTTGGTTACCTCCACTACATTCATATCTGATGTAAATATCCATTTTTTAAAAGCTTTCGCAAATTTTAAAATAGCCACCACACATTTTTTTTTACTTCTATTCTCGTTTTATCCTACATAAATCATAGATATAAATGAACACCTTTTAGGTAGTGATATTTTTGTTTCTTTCAATCCTTTGTTACATTTATAAATAAAAACAAATGATAAGGGCTTCCAAAGTGAAATTGCAAAAAAATATAGTACATTGATTCTTTATGTAGTATCATTTGTTAGAACTAAATGTTATGTATATGAGAGATTTATTATATTACATTTTTCACTACCTATAATAACCTATAAGTCTAACTTAAAAGATATTGTTGAAAAATAAGCAGGTTATGTAAAATCATAATTGAATTTAACTATGTTGTATAATTCAATTAGTGTAACTTTAATTTTTAAACTAGGTTGTAATTCTGCAATTCTTTAATTGATATGTTTTTACTAATTATATATATATATATATATATATATATATATATATTAATTTTTATAATAAAACATCTATAGATGAAAAAGAAAATAGCATGTCTTTATTTCTTGCTTCATATTGATAAAATCAGTGTAAAATCACTCACAATATTATTATGATTATATACTATAAATTAAATCCATATCTTCAATGGTTATTGAAAAAAATTAATCATTTTTAGATTTTTTTTATCCTCTTGTATATTTTCTTATTTATTTTAAAATAAATTTCCATATATATATATATATATATATATTTGTTTTCTTTTAATTACCAAAAAGTCAACTTTATATCTGGTCAACAAGTAATAATTATTATTATAAATATAAAATATATTTTATATATATATATATATATATATATATATTTAAATATTTACCTTTATTTTAACAGTTTTGTTCATATTAATAATTAAATGTAATAAACAAGAGAAAAGGAATAAAGTAAATTAAGAATATTTGAACAATAATAACGTTAACTATCAACATATCCTTTCAAGTTTTCATATAAATGTTTGTTCAACAGAAAACAGTGTGAAAAGAGTGTAAGGTTGAAAGAAAACTTGAATTTAACATGTTATTGTTTTTCATACATAACAATTAGGGTACCCACAACAACATAAAAAAAAAAAGTAAAAAGTTGAAATTGCAATGCGAGCTTGAAGCCAAAGTAGCTGAGCCTATGCATGAGCTCAAAAGCTGTGTCCATTAATTAAGTATCAAACTAAAGACCACCTCTCTCTCTCTTTTTCCTTTCCCTTCCTGACCCCATGTGTCAGTTCGTTAAGTCTCTCTCTTTCTGAATCGCATGTCTTTTGTGATACACAATAAAATCGTCACCACTCATCAAAACCCGTTGTGACACCGATCGATCGCTGAAGGAGTATCCAATAGCTGTTGTGTTCCTGAATAGCCCCTTCCCCAATTCAAGGTTTCCTCCTGAGGGCTCTGCAGTGACCTGTCTTTGCCACCCCCCACCAATGCTTGTCCTACGGGTGCCCCGATGCAAGTGTAGTCATTGAAGACGTGGTTCTTGGTGCCGCTGTTCAGAACATGACCCACATAGAAGTCGTTCACTGCATGATGGTGATGAGTATAGGGCGGGGGAAAAGGAAGGGGTGGGGGTGGTGGTGAGGCCAATAAGAGATGTTGAGAGGGTGGTGGTGGCAGCTGAAAATGTGGTTGTGGGGTTGGTATGTGGAATGAAGATGAACCCGAAGCCGAAGCCGAACCCCCACCCGACATGTATCTTGGGAACCTTGCATGCATTGTTGGGTCTCCCATGCTGCTTGCAGAATGGTAGCCCCCTGATGCTATTGGTTGACAGCATCTGAAACAGTTCAACATGGTTAAAATCTACTTTTGCAAGAGACAGACAAAAAAACATCAAAAGCAGGGTCAGTTTAATCCCTTCTTAAATTCAAGATGTGAATGAATTAATGAGGCCTAACTTTCTACATCTTACTGGTATTTTCTGAATTGACTATTATCTAAAAATGAATGTATGTAGTGAAAACAAAATATATTCCATTCTTTCTATGGGTTGCCCTATTTTCAACTATTCTTCCATTACTTTCTGCTATTCTATTCTGTGAGAGTATACATCTATTTACTTTTATGTTATTTTTATTTTCTTTATTATTTCCCTAAAGTACAATAGCATTCTCTAATTCATATAGTTGATATCTATCATATAAGACTCTAGTCATTATTATTTAATAAAAAAACAAGATATGTACATAAAGATGTTAAAAACAATTTAGAATTATTCATGAAATAATTTCCTTAATTAATGGGTGGTTAAAATGTTAACTGCAGTTAAAATGAAGGACCAGATCACAAGAAAAGAGGAGGGAGAAAATAAATGAAAAAGGAATAGTAAAACTGTAATAATGAGTTAGGGTAATGGTGGGTACATACCCTAGGTTGGGGGCGGGTTGAGTGCTTAGGCTATTATGATCGTTACGGTAGACCAGCTGACGAGCATGGTTCAGTGTCTCTGTTTCCCTCTCTGCACCACAGACTCACACACGCATCAGATCAAATAAGGAAACAAAAACAATTTTCTTTTACTCAGAAAATAAAAGGTACCATTTTCGTGTCAAGAATTTCAGCAATCCGGCTTTCAATTTCATGATTGAAATGACCACGCTTCGTGGTCAAATCTTAACAACCATGCAGTGTTTCCATTTTTTTAATCAAGAAATATGAAAGAATAATTATTCTAAGGTTTTGTAAAAGTGATTTTTTTTTTGGGGGAAAGGGTAAAAGATAAAGCAACAAAAGTTATGGAAAGCTATCTGGCCTTGGCGATGGCGGTTCATGTGTCCCCCAAGAGCCTGTGACTTGCAGAACTTAAGGGAACAAAATCTACACTCGTAGACCTTCTCACGCTCATCATCCTTCAAGATGTTTTTCTGTTTCCTGTATCCTGCTGCAAAATGAACCCAGTTTAACAATATCCATGAGATCCCTCTTTCCTTATTATCCAAACCATGAATAAACTACTTAAATTAAAACAAAAAAACAAAAAAACCCAACAAATAAACCTAACTTCTTTTTGTAACCCTTCCTTCTCATGGATTTTTCCTTATGATTCATGTTTAACTTTCTTTTTTCAAGAAAGGAAATGAGGACAACAAGAAAGAGATGGGTGAGGGAATAAGAAACAAAAAAAAAAAAAAATTAATATAATGAGAGTGAAAATATGGGGGTTTTGTTCCAGCTATTTTGTTTCCTAATACAAGGCAAGAAATGAAAACCTGCCATTAATTTGAAGTGAATGGATGCCCCAAAAAGAAAACTAAAAGACAATACAACTTTTATGATGCTTTGAACTTTTATAGTAACATGCATGTCGTATGATGATTAATTAGAAAAGGTTTACCAGATGAGGAACTATCTCGGAAGAGTTGTTTACCATCTCGGGAGTACTCATCAGGAAAGTTGTTGAGATCTAAAGGGTTATTTTGTGGTCTCCTGTTAAGCAACATCAAAGTGAAGAGAGAGAATATGATGTGGATTCAATAGTTAGAGAAGATAATGAATGAAAAGTGTGAAGGTGTTGTGAGGGAAGACCTACATGATACCGACAGAGAGAGACAGAGAAAAAACTAAAGGAAGACGTTGGAGTGCAGTGGGGCAAACACTTTGTTTCAGATGGGAAGATAAGACTAAAGCATTTGTGGAAGACTTCAGTTTGAGACTGCCATATATAGATGTTAGCAGCTGAGTGATGGTGCAAGATAAAAGAGGTTTGAGAGTTCTCTATCAGTTCCTCTGGCACCTCTCTCCCCTCCTTAAACATAAAATTAAACTAAAAAAGGGACAACAGGTCTCGTGACTACGGAAAGAACAAAGGAAAAAAAAAAAAAAAAGAATATATGTATTCAGACTGTAAAATAAATAACTTCATATTTTTATGATAGTTCTAAATTACTGTCCACAATAGTAATTGCGGCCGCAATGTTACTGTTCAAGTATCTCCAACAACCGCAAAGTTCCACTATTGCAGTTAATAAAGATTATTATAATATCAAACTTCTGTTAACTTCTAAAAGGTCATTGGTGGATTGAATGTTGTTGTGTGAGATGTTGAGAGAGCGCTAGAGTCACTTCATGGTGAGATGACTTGCTTAATTTCACTTTTATTTCAAGAAAAAATAAAGGTTCTAAATTTAATATTCTATTTTAACTTCTAAATGTGAATAAGGTGGAGTGAGTAATTGTTGTGTGAGATATTGAGACACTTCATGGTGAGATGCTAAAGAGTAGCTCAATGCATAATTGTAAAAGATATATCAATAGTTAGAGTAATTCAAAAATTATTATATTTCACTACCTGATACAACATCCAGTAAAATCATGATTCAACAATTTACTTCTCCCACTATAAGAAAAAAAAATATTTAAACACTAATAAATAAAATAGTTATTAATTATGATTAAAATAATTATTAAATTAGATTTTAATTGTTAAATAATTATAAAATAAAATTAATAATTAAATTTAATGACTAATTAAATCAAAATAATTAACATTTAATATTAATCGCTGAGATTTTAATAACTTATATTATTAGAATCCAAATTAATTTCTAATTAAATGAATGATTAATTTTATCATTTTAAAAATTAATAAATTAATTTTGCTCGTAGTGCAAGTAGCAACTACAAAGCACAATGACAACTGCAATTTAGAACTATCAATGATATTAATTTTGAAATAATATATATTATGAAAATTAATATATATATATATATATATATATATATATATATATATATATATATATATATATATATATATATATATATATATATATATATATATATATAAATTATATAAAATTAATATATTTATATTAATTTATAAAA
>Ga0099825_1004437_pt1 | contig 18388 bp, 10 predicted proteins | sample SiratroredBW_FD_76838 | JGI IMG/M metagenome (GOLD analysis project Ga0099825, IMG submission 76838) | Root nodule microbial communities of legume samples collected from California, USA - Siratro red BW | ecosystem: Host-associated > Plants > Roots > Nodule | place: USA: California | collected...
ATTCTAAGTTTCTCTAAAGAATTTGTATTCTCACATTGAAAAGCAAGTTTGCGAAAAGTATTTGAAAAGGGTTCAATTCACCCCCCCCCCTCTTGAACTTAGGCCAAATACTTACTTTAACAGAGAAGAAGGAATTAAGCCTGATGAACAAAACCTGAGCCCAACACAAATCAGACATGAGAGGAATTTAGTATAAATGCGCCCGACAAAAGTTGGGCTTCAAAAGTATTGGAAATTGCAACAAAATCCAATTACACAGCTGGCCTTTCACATGTGACCACATTGATGATCTCCATGTCCACTCCTTTCACACTGAAAAACAAGTTTAGGTCGAGTTCAAGAGGGGGGTAAATTGAACTTTCAAAATTTTTTTCAAAAATGGCTTTTGTAAAAAGTAGAACGAAAGTTCTTTATTAAAACTACTAAAAAGTTGATATTAAGAAGTGCACAACAAAAGTTTGATAGATTCCAGATTAAAATCAATTAATTGAAATAATACATAGAACTGAAAATAGCAAACACATTTAATTGGTATCACAGACGCAATCAACTGAATACTGTGGATACTCTCCAACAGTTTAGAGATTAATCAAATCACACCTAAAAACAATAAACAGTAAAAACACCAGATACACAAGCAGAATCAATTTATTGAATAAAAATTGATTTCAGAACTCCAAGAAAATATTAGATACACAGTAAGACTTTCCAAATCAATATACAGAACTGAATATCAATCACACAGCAAGACTTTCCAAATCAATATACAGAACAAGAAACAACACTTGATTCAAGAAAACGAATTTCCAGGATTTAAATCAGTTAAACAATGATATCAGAAAACAACAATCACTCCAATATTATTAAGAACAGATTCAGTCAATTATAATGATGATATAACAGTTCCAGAAAAGCATCAGAAGAACAAACGATCAATTATACGCAAAGAACAATTAATTGCGCAAGTGATAGAAAATATGATAAGCATTCAAGAAGAGAGAAAGAGAGATCAAGAACACAAGGTTTATACTGGTTAACCTTTCCTCAAGGGCTATGTCCATTCCTTTGCCAACCAGCAAAGAATTCCACTAATCAAGATCACCAAGATTAGTTTACAGCAATACAAAATCCTTACAACCCGCAAGAAACCACTGCTCTTAGTAGCAAACAACCCACTACACTCTACAACAGTTGTCTAAACAATGCGGAACCCACTACACTAAACCAGTTACAATTACAAACCCTATGTAATATGTAACAATACGCACACAGTACAAATATGATCAATAACAGAACAATCACTTCAGTAATTCTACTCAATAGATTATAAATTGAATAAGAACAGAGTAGAACACTGAGCTTTGGATCAAAACCACAGTTACACGAATCCAAACTCAAAGCAAGGCTCCAAGATTAGTGCTCTTGAGGTTCTTCTTAATGAAATCAAATGTCAAAGATGTTCGCATGTTTTCTCTCTTAGAAAATTCACAAGAATTCGCACAAATGTCTTAGATATCTTTGAAATCACGTGTTTGCCCTTTATATAAGAAATCTGATTATTAATTCTGTCAAAACCTCAATCAATTATATCAATCATTCAATTGATTGAATTTTCTGTGACTTTAAAGAAAAACCAGCAAGTTGAATTATGAAAACAGTTTACTAAATTTTTTCCTCGGACTTAGATTTCCAAAACTGTTAAACCTTTTTTTGTTAATCAAAATAAATATTTGAAACTTACTTCGAATTATATATCATGCAACTCATGATTTTAAACCAAAACCAAACTCTCTCTCACACACACCAAAGTCTAGACCAAAAAACCCATCAAGCTCTATGAGTCTTCATGCAATCCATGCTGCTAGCTTTGATCCATTGTAGACTTCATCCATTTGTTGGTTTCATCAAATCATTTAGCAACTCTTGGTGCTAACACACACATGACCACATTGAGTCAACTTCAAAAGTTAGGTTGGTGAAGAATACTCTCAACAAATTTGGATATATGTTCCCTGTTAGTTGAGGAATTTTTCTAGCTTTTGATGCTTTAACATCCTTCTAACATCATTAAGTTTCTCTTGCTCTAGCCACTCAAATCTTAGAAATTTGAGGCTGTTAATTATCTTCATTTGAACTCATACAAGTAAATGCCTATCTAGCCTTGATTTCCTGAGAATCACCTCTCAAGATGTCTATTTTCAGCAGCATCTACTTCAACTTGATTTCTGCTAGTGGTTATGGAGGATCTTGTTCTATTCTTTGGGGTGGTGGAAATTGACATGGCCATTTTGATGACTTTTGGCAAGGGCACATTGTTTTACCTCTGGATGAATTTTCTAAGAAATGAATGGTACGAATGCATGCAAGGCAGTGTAATATAGGCATAAGATATCTCACACATAATCACCAATTTATTGTGCAGTTAATAGAAAGCTAAAAATAAGTAAGCTTTAAGTGGGGTGTTACACCATTTCAATAAATTGAGAAATGAAATAACTTGATTTTTCAACTCGTGTCGCCAGCTTTTCAGCTTGGGCTTTTTGACTTTCAATTAATTGCTAACATGTGGCACGAGTAAGGTACATGATGCTAATAATGTAATCTTCATGCCTCTAAACTTCTAATCAATTTAATTCATTGTCTTTGTATCACCACTTAATGACATGTCAAATACAATACCTATGCCTGAAACTCAGTTACATCTTAATTGTTAATTACACAGATGATCGTGCATTAAACACCTAATTCACCATATTAATTACATACTAACATTAGTAGCTAATTGAATTCTGAAATCGATTACTTAATTTTCATTACGTAATGTAATCATAATAAGGTTTAATGCATTCAAAGGTTAGGAAATATTTATCAGATCAATAATTCTCAATTCAATCCTCAAAAAATTAAATCTATCTTAGGCAGTGGTTTAGTGAATAAATCAACAATTGATTTGCAATTTCAACAAACTGAATTTCACAGTCACCATTTGTCACATGATCTCTGATAAAGTGATGTCTAATTTCAATATGTTCAGTTCTATAATGTTACACTGGATTTTTAATCAAGTTAATTGCACTGGTATTATCACACATAAGAGGTACCTTTGTAAGCTTTAAACCAAAGTCATGTAACTGTTGTTTTAACCAAACAATTTATGCACAACAACTTCTAGCAACAATATACTCTGCCTCTATAGTAGACAATACTACACATGTTTGCTTCTTTCTATGCCATGAAATTAGACTTGATCCAGAAAAAGGGTAGGTTCCACATGTGATCTTCCTATCTAATTCGCAACCATTGCCTTGGAGCTTGCTTTAGTCCATACAATGCCTTTTTTAGTTTGTTCACATGTCCAAGAAACTTGTGGTCTTCAAAATTTAGGGTTGTGTATATATGCTTCCTCATTTGTAAATCCATTCAAGAATATACTTTTCACATCCATTTGGAACCATTTAAATCCACACAAGCAAGCATATACAAGTAACAACCTAGCAGCTTCTAGTCGAGCAACAGGAGCATATGTTTCATCATAATCAATTCATTCTTCCTGATTATACCCTTGTGCTACTAGCCTAGATTTATTCCTCACAGTGATACATTGTCCATCCATTTTATTTTTGAATACCCATTTACTACCAATGACATTAATTTCTTTAGTCCTAGGAATTAAAATCCACACATCATACCTAGTGAATTGGTTCAATTCATCGTGTATAGCATTAACCCATTTGACATCACTCAAAGAATCAAAAATAGTTTTGGGTTCAAGCTGTGAAACAAATGTCATGTACTCACAAAACAAGTGCAAGGATTTTCTAGTTGATACTCCCTTGTCAATCTATCTTACGATGTTATCCAGTGACCAGTCTCTTTCCACTCTCCATTCCTTAAGCAAACCAATATTTCCAATAGATGCAGTAGGTGTTTCAACAGTTTCAACTTCCTACAACTCTGCAACACTTCTTTCTTCACTACACTGGTCTGCAACAAGCCACTGCCTTTGAAAATCAGTGATATCATCATCATCTGCACCTGTCTTAGATGTCTCAAGTTTTTGGTTATTTTCATAAAAAATAACATGACAAATTCCTCAATTAACATAATTCTCTTATTATATACATGTATAACTATTAGATGAGTATCCTAAGAAGATGTCTTCATTAGCCTTGGTATCAAACTTGTCCAGATTTTCTTTTCGATTGTTTAAAATAAAACATTTACAGCCAAAAACCTTAAAATGAGAAATGTTTGGTTGTCTTCCTTTGAAAACCTGATAGGGGGTTTTCCTAAAAAGAGACCTTATCAAAACTTTATTTAACACATAATATGTAGTGTTTACTACATCAACCCAACAATATTTAGGAAGATTAGTTTCATTAAGTAAAGTTCTTGGCAATTCTTACAAAGACCTACTTTTTTCTCAACTACTCCATGGAGTTCTAAGGGCTCAAAAATGGTGTTTTATCCCAAAATTTTCATTTTTGAAAATTACTTCCTAATTAGTTTTAATGGCAAAAATATTACTATTTTTTTTTTCATTTTGTAAAACCTTAGCAAGTTTCTTCAAGGCATTGAAAGCATCCTTGGATACTATGAAAAGAGTCCATGTATATCTAGAAAAGTCATTTACAATGACTAAGCCATAGTATTTGCTCATAGGCTCATAGTTCTCGTACGTCCAAACAAGTCCATATAAAGTAGCTCATGTAGTCTTAAAGTGAAACAATTTTACTTTTAAATAAATTTTTAGTTTGTTTCCCTCTTTTACATGCTTCACAGACTCGGTTATTCTCAAACTTGAGATTAGACAGTCCAACAACTGAGTTCTTAAATACAAGTTTATTCAAGTGATACATATAAATGTGTGTTATGTGTCTATGCCAAAGCCAAGATACTTTATTGAACAGTAAACAATTTAAGCTAGAATTGATGCAGGATATTAAACATATAAAAGTTATTAATCCTTTTACAACTAATACAGTTTTCCTTAAAGCAGAATCACAGATGAGGGATAAATCATGTTTAAAAGTGACTTTGAAACCTCTATCATACAGTTGACTTGTATTAAGTAAGTTGTGCTTGAACCCCTCTCACATGTAACACATCCTTTCAAGAAGTCTTTTTCATCAATATCTCCACTATTAAAGATTTTGTCCCAATAATTATCTTTATAAGTCACAAATCCACAGGTTTCCAGTTATATTAACCAGCTTTTAAGACATTTAGATGCTATTATGTATCATTAAAACTAAGATTTCAAGAGTAATAAAATTTTTAAATGAATTAATTAGCAATGAATTCATTTGATTAAATAATATATCATAATTTTTTTATAGTTTACTTATTTTGTGTTTGCCATGTGATTTTCTATTACAATTGTACTGGATAAATAAAGATATTTTATTATATATATATATATATATATATATATATATTTTTGGCATTATTTGTGATGCCACCCCTTTCCTTTGAAGTCCAATCACCTCTTCCTTTCACCCATCGTTTCTTCTCCTCTTATTGGGGCGTTTTACTTTTCTTTTGAACGCATTTTTTTCTTCTTTCCCATCGCAGTCACCCTTTCATAACGCCAAAACTCCTTCATTCTCTTCTCTTCCCCACCCTTACTTTTCTCATTCTTCACCTCTCTTCTCTCTCTCACTTCCACTCCACTCCTCTCTCGCTCTCTCTCTCTCTCTCTCTCTTTCTCTCTCTCTCTCGCGCACACACACACACACCATGAAATCTTCTTATATGCTGCACGCTCTTTCCTCTTGAACAGTGAAATGGGTTCGTCTTCTTCAGTCCACCGAAACCAGCAACCCAACATGAAGCATCTCACGCTCTCTTTGGAGTCCAAAGCTGAAGACTTCGTGATTCCTTCACCACCCTTCAAAGAAAAATCCAAAAAAGGAAACTTTGTGGCTGATGATGCAGCGTTTAAGTCTCAGTGGTCACCCTCTCGGTCAACCACCACCTTTTCAGTCACGGACTCTGGGGATGTTGGTAGGGTCCCTCTGGGGTTCTTCCTTCCTTCAAACCTTTCTATTTTCGTGCATCATCATAAAAAGTTGTATTTTTTATTTTCATCAATCGTCATGATCATCATGGTATGAAGTTTTTTTTAAAGAAGCTGTTTTATTGATATAAATTTCAGAACTGAAATTTTTTATCTCGGGGTTTCCTTAATTATCTTTATGTTATAAAAAATTGTACTTTATTGTAACTACTCTTTTTTATTAATCTCTCTTGCTAATAAGAGCTTTTGGTATTTTCAACAAATTTTGGTCTTTTGACTTGGCCAAGGGATTATTTACAGTACAAAATTTGTATTTTGATATATATTTTCTTCATGGTTGGAGTGTACTTTTTATGGGGAGGGGGTTTCTTTTTTCCCTTCTAAATTAGATTGTTTTTCCCCACAATCTCGATCCGATTATTTAAATTAAACATCGGTTGAAGAAAATTATTATGGTTTTTCACATCAAAGTTTATTTCTACTGTCTTGAATAGAACCTATGTTTTAAAATATGCTGAATTTGCTTCTTCAGTTCCATGATGTTTTTTTATTTTGTTGTTGAATACGAATAAGAATACTACTATATATTTTAGTCCTGGTACGCAGTCGATGGAATCTTTTTACCTTTATTTGGTCACTCTGGAGGTGTGATATTTTTCTGAATAAGTTTTTTGTCTTGATAATAATAGAGTCTGTAGTGGTCGAATTTGAAAGAGCTAGTATTGACATCAGCAATCTGTTAACTCGTTTACTCGATTAATTTGCTGGATATTGTTTTGTTCTTTAGTTTTTTGTATTTAGGCATAAGGAATGTTTCGTCCTTACTTCCATACCTTCTCTTCATAAGTCAATTGATGGTAAATTTTATGTGGATGACTTTGCTTGCAGAGTAAATTTTAAGCAAGGAATCCATTAATACAAATTATTTGCTTTGAAATATAACAAAAAGCCTTGAAGATGCTGTTTTACCAATCCAGCTCTTTGTTCTAGTTGTTTGGGGGAGACATAAAGTCCATGTATCCTAACTCCTAACTCTAACTAGCATTTACTAGTAATATTTGCGTTCAACTGTGTGTTTATGGCACAGATCATCACGCACCATGTGGTTATTTCAGTGACAAAGTGTTGCCTGATTTCGTGTCATGCTTTGATTGCTACTTTTGATTTTAGGTTCAATTGATGGAGTCTTTTATGATGGTTATCGTATTGACTGTTAATTACGATATTCTGGTAATGCTTATAAGCGATCCTGGTCCCTGCCTTTTGGAGCTTTTATCCTATTGGGGACCAGTAGTTTAGCATAACTCTTATGGCTGTTCCTCTATATGTGAATAAGTATTTTTCAACAGATATTTTGCATGTTTGCAGTCAACTTCAAGTTATGGACCACAACAAGCTGGTCTTATGATTATTGAGGGAAAATTGTATGACTAGTAATATCTTAAAATTGGTGAAAGAAAAATTTCAGTTTAATAACAGATTAAGATGATATTGTTTGGTAGTTCATTTGTAACTCTTAGTGTATTGTAGGAAAATATGAGAAATGTCCAGACATTGTAATCTACCTTTTCTGACCTGTTCTAACAATTATTGCTCTTGAACAACTATATTTTGTTTTATTATGGGTAGGGTATTCTTAACCCACTAGAACTGAAAGTGGACTCAACTGTTTCTGCAATAAATGAGTCCCATATGCAGCCTTGAATTGGATCATGTGCCTGTTTACAGAGTCTAGTATGTTGCGATTGAGATGGAAGATTAATTGACATGATTTTCTGTCAGCAATAACATGCTGCCCCCTTCCAATAAAGGGTCTTAAATGACTACAATGTCCTCATGAAATACTTCTCAATTGGTGAGGAGTAAGAGTTGGTGTCTCTTCCATGTAAAATTCCAGAATCAATAAGCCAACTCATCATTTTGTTGATCGATTTGATTATATTTTTGTTGTTTCATTAATTGATCCAATGAAATCCGTGCTAACAATTCCTCTTCCATAACATTTTGTTTCATTGTTTTTTTGGTAATATTCGAGTCAGTTTTCTAACACAATTTTTTGAACTTGGATTTTATACTGTACAGATGCAAAGGATGAGTCATTTTTTGACTCAAAAGCCTGGTTAGATTCTGACTGTGAAGATGATTTCTACAGTGTCAAGGGTGGTAAGGATGCCCTGCAATGCTTCCTTTTGCATTCTTTTACTAGTATCTAATTCTGTTTAATTGGCTAATTATGTACTTAACTAAGACTAGGAGGTGAAACTTTGCACTATTAATAATTTGTATAGGTAAGACTATCGAAGGAAACAAAATTTTCATGGATGAAAGGTTCATGATTAGTATGACAAGTTGATTTGTCATGGACATTATGGATCAGTTTGTTTGTGTTTTGTTTTTTAAAGAAGTGCTTTTTTAACTAAATAAGCAGATTTATAGAAAATGCCTATTTTAAAAATGAGCAATTTTTAGCAGCATAAGCATTTTTATCAAACCACTTTTATGAAGAGTTGTGAATACTTTTCCCTATTCCTATAGTCTAACATTACCCTTCTCCCTTCAAATAACTGGTTATTTATTTCTTTGTTTCTATCCAGAGTTTACCCCATCTCGTGGCAGCACTCCAGTGCACCACATTTTTCTGAATAAAACCCCTTCTGCTGAGCCTGGTTCTGTTCCTGAACCATCTCCAACAACACAAAAGAAAAAGTTGTTGGAGCTTTTCCGCGAAAGTGTGAGAGAAAACCAAAGTGAAGATGCTGAGAACACTTTTGACAATGAAATGAAAGAAGTGAAACCAACAACTGTACATGACCTTCTTCCTAGATCTGCACACAGCACTCCCTATGTCTCATGGGGCAACTCTGATTGCAGTAGTGAAAGAACAATGAATGGTGATCATCTATCCCTTAGAGAAAAAACAGTTAAATCTGTGCAGTGCTGCCTTCCAAGCCTGGCTTCATGCCGTAGCTTCAGTGAGAGGAAGAGAAAGACAACTCCTGCAATAGCAGCTAATGGAAAAGCTTAGACATGATCATGAAGCTCAAATGAATTGAATCTCATAATGTACATCTTTTAGACTGTATCCTTGTAAAGAGCCAAGTAGCAATATGAATATGAAAGCATGTGCACAAACGGAAGAGATGTTATATATCAATAAGCAATGAGATTTTTGTTTCATAATCAGTGGAATAATATGATCTGCATTGGCTCCATACAATTTTGTTTGAAGTATTACTTGCTTAAATTGTCAAATCACCATGTATAATTAACATTTTACTGGATCAAAATATTATTAAAAGATGTGTACAAACTTTAACATCAAATTGAAACTCGGTTCAATGAAATTTCTTCACATACAAGTATGTTTTGAACGCCACATTAGTAACTTTATTCGTGAGTGTTCTGACTAATGTTTCAAATGTTTCAAGTATTTTTGAACATAGAAATGTTTCAAATCTCAAGTATTTGTATTTATTAGCGGAAAATACTTAAATGCGACAAACTCTTGTTCCACGAGTCAAGGAGGTCGTGTTTAATTAGATGTTAATCTCGAACTTAATCAAACTTAGATGGAAATGTTACCAGATTATTTCGGTGATGTAGGTTCTAGATGATCTGGAGACAAACATGTGTAGGACAGAAACCAAATCTGAAATTAATTTTGGTTTGGTTTGATTAGTTAGCAATCCTAATCGATGATGGAAAAATTGTGGGGCTATTTGACGAAGAAAAGGTTTATGGGGGAGTAGTTGAAGTTTGGCTGAAGAAGATGGCGGATTATAGTAGAAGTAGATAGAAAACCCTATCAGGAGTAAATGTAAGCACGAGGAAACCAAATTCCCGAATCAAGTGGGGCATACATTTTCTCTCTCGGCACACCACCAAATCAGACACCTAATTTGACTTGTATTTTATTATTTATTATTTATAATGAAGTAAAGGTGCTTTACTCAGATTCAACCCACTTTTTTTAGACTTGATGATAGCCTGAAAGTTTTAGATCAGGTTATTCATAATGCGTAAAGATATTTCAAAATCGTTTTTAAATAATAATAATAATAGTGATAATAGTATCTAAATAATAAATCATTTTACCTGGACTATAGTAGACAATTAAATAAGTAGTTTTGGCTCGAATAAATTATTTAAATATGATACATGTTAGTTAAAATATAGAAGTTCATAAAATTTTATAGATTATATTTTTATAAAAATATAAAAACAATTACTATTTTTCTCACAATACACTAGAAATTAGATTTTGAGAAAATCAAATTTTGACAGAATTGTATCATTTTTAATAATGATTGTCTTATTAGATTGTCGAACTTTACTACTAAAGTATTGAGTAAAGATCTATTTATGAAAAAATTTTCATACCAAGTTAGTAAGATGTTAGAGGACAAATATTTAATAAATGGAGATGAGATTGAGTGGGTACTTCTTAAAGAATAATATTGTATTTATAAGTTTTTAGGTCTAGTTTAATATCAAAGTTTAAGTTCTAAGTTGTTACTTTATATTGGATTGTTGAACCTTGTGACATACATCAATTTTAATATCTAATTCGAGTTATTCGAATTTATAGGTGGTTAAACCCTTATCTTTTCAAACAAGTAATATTGTATTTTGATAGTATACCATATTTTTTTCAATTACGTGATATTATCTCCTTATATTTCGATACTGAATAGTACATAACTCCTCCAAACTTGGAACCTGAGGTAAAGGATGATCGAACTTTAGTTTGAATTTAGTAGTTCGGAGGTCCTTTTTTGACCATTTAGGCCAAGCTTAAAAATTTGGAGTCGTCTTTTCACGACTTATTCTAAGTTGAGCTTTGTGACCTTTCACCGAGCTCGTCAACCAAGCTTAGTACAATCATTACTTTTTCCATAGCAATACGAATCCTTATGAGCATTAATTAGGGGTCTTAAAGCTTATGATGGGTTTTGATGGTTTTGAACCGTTAGATCACTTAGGCAGTTGACATTTCACCTAGCCCTGCCATGTTGCTCTAAGACCTGATGCTTCAAGGTCACGACTCTGCACGTCACATTCTCATTTCATTTCTTGTACACATCTTAGGTATGTTCCTTCTAATGGCTTCTTCATCCTCTTTCTCTGATTCCTTTAATGGAGATGGCCTTCTGGTAGGCAGAGAGGTTGTCTCCACTAAAGATAAACCTTCATTGTCACACTGACTTGTTCTATGTTGCAGGGGATGAAGTGGAGGAAGTTTCTTCAACATCCCCTAGTGCCTTCGCTGCGGTTGTTACCATTGTACCAGTCACTTTCGCTGCATCAAAGAGGGAAAAGGCTATTGTTGTCCCTTCAAGAAAACATAAGCCACTTTTCAAATGGCATCGAAGAAATCAAAAAGATCAAGAAAGGATAAATTTCCTCCAATCTTCGATCCCGAGTACCACTGGGTGCTCGGGGAAATAGTCGCCTATCCCTTCAAGTTCACTTAAATAGAAGTAATTGAGGAGTTCATATCTTCTTTTAGCATTTGCGCAATTTCGAGTTCATCTTGGCAAAGGCTTGTGATAACTCAAATCGAGTTTACATGAAATGTTTGCCCAATGACGAGGATTTTACCTTTGTGTACAAGTTTTTTGTTAAGGAACTCAATATCTTTTTCCCTTGTCTCTTTCTAAAAGTTGAATGCTTACTGTAATGAATGTGCCTCCCAAACAACTTTCTCTAAATAGCGGGACTTTTCCACAAGCTTTTCGATTACTCTGTCGATATACGGCCAACTAAAAATAAGTTCATGTATTTCTATCAACTCAAGCATGGTTATAAGGTTGATTTGGTTTCGTTAAACGAAGCTCAACATAACCCTCTTTTCACCATATATACATCGTCCTTCAAAATTTTCAAAAATAAAATTTTCAAATTGAAATGTTCATCCCAAGGTCATCAGAAGTGTCTTTTCTTCTTCTTTTTTCAAATTTTACTCCAATTTTTTCTTTATACTGGCAAAGAATAGGCACATTTAAATTTTGAGTCAAGTACTCCTTTCGGCAAAGAAGAAAATCAATATAAAAATCATTAAGAATCTTTCTCGTCCCATTAACAGTCAAACACTTTTTAATGTGTCCATTGTCGAGGACCCCATGATTTTGTTTTTTGGTAAGGATTGATCTCTTGTATACTGTCAAATATCATATTATGTTATTTTTTAACATCTGTTATTTTGTTATTAGACATCATGGGCAATGTTTTTGACTACAAAAAGTTGTACACTAAGGTTGGAGTTCTTACTTTGAAAAAAGACCTTCTTTTTAACTTCTAAAATTTTAAGAAGAAGAGAGACATGGGAAAAGGGGTCGAGACCTTAACAACCCCTTTCAATGCTTTTATCCCTCAAACTATCATACATTCTTTGTCAATTGAGGTCGTAGCCTCATCCATATCCAAACTCCAACCACTCAAACTTCATCTTTTCAAGCTCCACCCTCTTGGCTCCTTCCAACATACTTAAAGTCTCCTAATACCCATGCCTAGATAACCTAATCCGCCTAGGTTGATCAATTGAGGAAAAGAAGGGTCCCTCACTTGGATATATCATATATCCATCACGACATCCAACTTGAACTCCCTCTGGCATATAAACATAAAAGCTAACCAAGTGAGGGTCAGAATCCTACACGTTGAGCTCCTGAAAATTGGATCTAATTGAATGTCTTGATTCAGTCAAAATAATATGATCCGAAGCATGACAATCATACACTATTTTAAAGTAATAATAATAATAATAAAAATAAAATTGTTTTTAAATTAAATTATATTTAATTTAATATTTAATATTTAATATTTAATTAAATAAATAAAGTAGTAATAATGCATAAATATATTTAAAAATTGTTTTTAAATAATAATAATAATAATAATAATAATAATAATAATAATAATAATAATAATAATAATTGTGAGGACTTTCTGATATTTTATCTTCTAACATAAATTATATTACCTGGACTATGGTGGACCATTAAATAAATAGTTTTACTTTATTTAAATTTAATACCTGTTAGTTAAAATATAAAAGTTCGAAAAATGTATAGATTATATTTTTAAAGAATTGTAAAAGTAAACAAAAATAGATAATTTTTTTAAAATATTAGTTTGGTCTAAAACTATTCTAAATATTTAATCTAATTTTCTCCTAATTAATGTTTTAAAAATTATTACTATCATCTAATGATAATAAAAAAATAAAGATATTGCTGTCATCATACTAGATAGCACAAAAATTATAACAATGAATGATCCAAAATTCATGAATTATTATTTCAATAAGTTTTGTACACTAATTTAGTTTCATATTTGCTTCATTTCCTGCCCAATAAAGAAATAGCTCCATTTTTTAACCTCGAACCAATATCAGAGCATCAAATGACAATGTTACTTAACATCCATCCAAACTAGAACGCATAATGACATCATAACATTTAATTATAACACTTTCTTAAGACCTTCATAGTGGACAATTCATTTTGTTTCATTTAAAATAATATAAATTATTAATCGTAATATCATTTCTCATCAATCTAATATGAAAATTTTCTAGTTAATTTATTGGTCATCTTATCACAACATCACTTTTCGCACTTTATTTTTTAATCACATCATCACATCGTTACAAAATTGATGAAATAAACTTAGAATTTTGAAATTCATATAGTAAATTGAAAGCTTAGAAGTAAAATCTGTAAAAGTTCAATAGTAAAATATGCAATTACATCCTATAATGAAATATTTTATATTGGTCATGTCATCACATTTGTAAATTGAAAGCCAATTGAGGACAAAGTAAAATGCATATAAATTTGAAATTCAAATAATAAAATTTAATTGGCAGTTTAGTAGAGAGATGTTGAATTGAAAGTTATAGTGTTTTTGGATGAGAAATTTTTAGAAGATATTTTTTTATATAGAATTAGAATTTATTTATGACAAATGAGAGTGATTAATTAATATTAATTAATTTAAAATTCAATTTAAAAAAGTAAAAAATTTATATTTTTCATACTTTCTCATTTCTGAAAGTCTATATATCTTCTTAAATTATTTCTTAAGTTTGATTTTGGTTAGAATAATGTCAAAGGGTTAACTAAACGTTATTTTCTCATATGATGTTTTGTAATTACTTTTTGGTTGTCATTAGTGAGGTCAATAAGGATTTTATTTTTTCAACAATTACAACATTTTTTTACTAATGTCAAACACAAGTTTTTTTTTATTAATATCAATTGGAATTATTTTCAATTAAGATCAATTAAGATTTTTTTATTAATGTTGATTAAAACGTATATAACTTTTTCTGTAAACCAACACTAATTAAAATTTTCTCTACCAATAATAACAAAACTATATTCCAACCCATGTCACTTAGAGTTTTTTTTATCAATACAAATAAAATTATTTTTTGGTTAATGTAAATCAAGATTGTTTCATCATGTTGATAGAAGTTATTTTGGTTGACTTTTTTGGTTAATGTAAATCAAGATTGTTTCATCGAAGTTGATGGAAGTTAGATTGATTAATGCTAATCAACATTATTAAAATAATTTCTCCGTCAATATAGATAAAAAATTATTTTTGGATTGACATTAACGTGAATAAGACTATTTTTAGCAGATGCCAACCATGTTTTTTTATTAACATTTGTAATACTTTCTTTTATCGATATCTTTGGAATTCTTCCGATTAACATCAATTGCAACTTTCATATTTAGTAGTATGTGAAATACTCTATCTGAATAATAAACTAATCATTATAAAAATGAATTTTTTTTTAAATAAAAACAATTTAAATTTTTTAAAAATTATAAAATTTCTTATTCAAATACGTTACTTGATTTCCTTTCAAAACAGTGATATTTATAAGACATTCAAATTCTATTAGTGAATCTTAAATTCTTGATAATTTACGGCAGGCTAAAGGCAGTGCCTAATGCATACACAAGCATGAAGATTTGTAATCAATTGCTGATCTTTGGGCTTGAATACTCTTCAGAAAGTATAACAAATTAGGACATGATTAATTGAGCCTGTAGTTTCATATATCTTGTGATTTATATAACTTGGTAATAAGGGAACGAATGAAGGTTTAACATATGCTGCATCAAAGAGTTTTTTCCCCAGAAGATAAAAATTTTGAAGTTGTTTTATTCCTTGGAAAAAGAGCTTAACAACTGACAGTAAATCCCCAAATAGTAAATTCACAGCATTTACATCCTAACCAAAAACCATCACCACTCAAAAAAATGAAACCTTTAAAGACATCGCATCAACACAAAATAACTATCAAAAAACTTGTACAAAAGCTATCTTCTAAGCATTTTTATCCCATTTACTATATAGAACAACTTCATTCTTCAGTTTGCTCATCTACTTTACCAGCTTCCTGCTCCTATCCTTCTTTGTCTTCTAAAATCCTTCAAATGTATGACAATTAGCAAATCTTCATCTGTAAAGGGAATGTCGTAGGAGTTATATATGTTCACTTTGGCTCCCATAAACATAGACTCCACTCTCAAAAATACTTTGAAAGTCACACTGTCCCTTGCTAATTGCTTTTTAATTATTCAATGCACATTTTGAGCCAAAATTTGCATGATATAGCTCAACATGATTCTTACACCTTGGCCGATCCATGTTTTATTTATATGCTTTGCAATGCAGCGAATGTAACATAGGTGAAGACATTCCTTTATCTACTCTAAAGGAGCCTAAATTCAAGATTATGTGGACAGGTATCTAATTCAATCTAAACCCGGGAGCTATTAAACCAGTCATGCCAGCAAAGAAGAAATTTTTGAGCAATCCAAGGAAAATAGTATGGCCCAAGTAAAGAGAAATAAAAGGGATAGCACATAACCTTTAAAGTCTTTTCAAAAGTGGAGGCTATGATGCACAATATGGGAGCAAATATGAACAAGGATCTCAAAACTTGTATTAATCAAAGGGAAGCAACTAAAAGGCTAAGCAGATAAGAAATGAGCACTCGAGCCATTGATATACGATTCTAAAAATTTCCATGCCATTTTCTTCTTTATTAGTCCTGGTTTTGTATCAAAAAAGGATAAAATAATGTGCAACAATGTAGTGTGAGCACAAAAATAAGAGGCTCATGCATTTACAATTTTCTCAGAAGATCCTCAATTTTCTCAGCAGCTTGAAACATATTTTTCTGCTTGACTTCATCCAATAGCAATCGGCAAGTTCTGAATCTAGGAATTATATCTTGATCAATCATCTCCTCGAACAGAGAGAACGCCCAATCGCATCTATCTCCTCTACAAAGCCCGTGAATTAGCAGCGTATATGTTGAAAGATCAAGACTGAGATGATATTTATTAATCATGTCATTTAATATATCATTCAACACACTATCTATTTTTCCAGTTCTAAAGCAAGACTTGATCAATGGGTGGTAAGTCTGAGCATCAGGCTTACAATAGTCTGAATTTTCCATCTCCTGTAGTATTTCAAAAGCTCTCTTTTCTTGAGCATAATAACAAAACATAGAAATCAATGAATTATAGGTGGATGTATTTGGGGAAACACCAGCCTTAGGCATTTCCACGTTGAATACATGGACAGCATCATCTAATCTACCTGCTCTCCCCAATGTATATAAGAACGAATTGAAGAAAAGTGTATCAGGACTACATCCAGAAGACCTCATTCTCTCAGGTACTTTCAAAGCTTCCTCAAAGTTTTCAGCCTTTGCCAGTGCACTCATGATAGTGGTATAAGTTATCACATTAGCTGAGCACCCTTGAGCCTGCATTTCATCAAGAAGTTCATACACCTTGCTGAAATTCCCTTCTTGACAGTAACACTGAATGATAGTGGAATAACTTATAACACAAGGGCGACAACCATATCCTTTCATCTCTTCAATTGTCCAATGTGCCTCGTCCACACGGCAGATTTTGCACCATCCGTGAATAAATATGTTGAACGTGTGAGCATTAGGAGCAATGTGCTGCTTCAGCTCCAAGAAAATTTCACGAGCTTGCTCCACAAATTTCTCTTTGCATAGGGTATCAAGCAACAAATTCATAGATTCTATGTTCTTCTCCAACCCAAGAGCTTGCAATTCATCAAATATCTTCACTGCATCTACCCACTGCCCTGCCCCAACAAAACGTCTCATTACCTTAGCCACAGTATTCATAGTAACCAGACCACTCTTACGCATTTCTTCTAACAAATCCCTCAACTTTTTCATAACCTTCATTCTACCCAATATATCGACCATCATATCGTATGACTCCGGCGAATGTCTAAAGCTGGACTGTGAACCAGCCCATCTGAATACCCCGAGTGCAGACTGCCAATCATCCTTGTATCGCTGGAGCAACAGGTGAACAAGGTTTTGGGAGATGGGTATGTCATTACAAGCTTCATCGTTCAAGAGGGTGTGAAGGGTTTCTTCCTCACTGCTTCCTTTGCCAAGTTTCACAGTGAGAATGTCCAGGTACCTGGTAAGCTCTTCTTCACATTGTTCTTTATGGGAAAAATGTCTAATTCCTAGAGAATAACACGAATTCCTAGATGTATAACATATGCAACGGGAATCACCAACAATAATAGCACGATATATTATTGAACGCATGAGGGTGAGTTTCAGAATTTCGAAACAAACAATCAGGAACTGAATTAAGCTTCACAGTATAATGAGTTGGAAAAAGCTTTTTGAGTGTCTGAGTAACAGAAAATGAGAAGTGTTTATGACAACAATTAATTGCATAAGAACTATGGTTTATTTGAATCCAGAAGCACTACCCAGAGAACATAAATGGAAGCATATTAAAAGTAGAACGAGCAATTCTACGTGAGAGAGAGTTTTCACCAAACCTAAAATTGAGGAAGAGATGACTGAAACCTGAAATTTTAGCGCTTCAAAAGTTTTGGGAAAAGTTGGAGTGAGGGGTTCAGGGTTCATCACGAGCTCATGTTAGGGATAAATTAAACACTCTATTGGACCCAATAAAATCCTCCCAACGGATCTCATAGCGATGTTCTAATTGTAAGCCATTATTTTGGTTGATAATACTCAAATTTCACTTACTTCCTACAGGTTAAATCACACTTACACACTCTTTTTTAATTATTAAAATGATATTTATCTCTTTTAATTTTTAAATACATATTTATATTTTTAATAAACAACATTTATCTCTTTTATATAATAACAAAGAAGTTTTCTTTATGTTATTTAAAATATCATATTAATTAAAATTTAAATAAAACTATTTAAATTAGAATTGAAAATTTTAAAATATAAAGTTAAAAACAAAAATTGAATTGTTTAACTAGTATATATTATTAATATTATAAAAATTA
>Ga0099825_1004439_pt1 | contig 18388 bp, 16 predicted proteins | sample SiratroredBW_FD_76838 | JGI IMG/M metagenome (GOLD analysis project Ga0099825, IMG submission 76838) | Root nodule microbial communities of legume samples collected from California, USA - Siratro red BW | ecosystem: Host-associated > Plants > Roots > Nodule | place: USA: California | collected...
AAAAAAAAAAAAAAAAAAAAATAAATATATATATATATATATATATATATATATATATATATATATATATATATATATATATATAGTTCAAGCTAGTCCAAAATAAGTAAAAGATATACACATATGATTATTAAGATTAACATAAAAAAAGTTTAACCCCAATCTCCCTTATCTTTAAATGGAGAATTAGAGCTAGAAATGCTTATAGAAGGTTTAAGAGTTCTATTGCTACAAATCTCTTTTTGCTCTCTCTCTCCCCCTTCTCTCTTCTCACTTTTCTCTCTCTTCTCCTCCCCTAACTTCTCTTCCACCTTATCCATCTATTTATAGGTCAAAATTTCTTTTATTTAATTTTTTAAAAGTCACCATTGCATTCATTTAATAAAAAGATAATATCTCTTCATCTTATCTTATTATTAGTTTTCTGTAAATCAATTATTACATTATATTAAATGTAATATTATTTTTTTTTCTTTTTTCCTTTCTTTTTGTTTTTCTTATCCATTAGAAACTTTTTTTTAATAATTATATATATATATATATATATATATATATATATTAATTATTATTATTGTTATTATTATTATTTTAATTTCAATTTTATTTTTATTAAATTATTATTTTATTTTTAAATAATCATAATTAATATAATTCTTTTGAAATATTTATAAAGATATCATATTCATAATTAACATATATATATTATTATTATTATTATTTTTACTATTATTTGTTTCGATTAATATTTTCATTTTATCTACTCATGATGTTTTTTAAAAACTACTTGGTTTGTTTTCTAATATTATATAATATAAAATATTTTTAAAATGAGAATTTAATCATAGGAATTGAAGATTTTCTTAATTCTTATTTTTAAGACAAGGATAAAATAATTAAAATAGTTATTTAAAGATAGGGATATTACACATAATAAACATGAATGTTTTCCATTCTCATTTTTTAGAAGCAAGAGAGATCAGTTCTTTCTGCCAAACTTTTGTAGGACTATCATGGAAGATTTCCAATATGGTATCAAAGCAGATTAAGACTCATTTTGCTTCCGTTATTTCTTTCGGTTCTTTGTCTTGTTATTGTTCCTTTATTTCTCTTGGTTTCTTATGATTCTTTTCTCAACTTGTTTGCTATTTTGATTTCATGTATAAATATATAGATGTCAGAAACATGGATAACCCTCAAAATCCATGTAGTATATATTATCTTTATCTTAGAGAAAATCCAGGTATGATTTTCATCAACATACAACTTAATGGAGCCAATTACCACACATGGAGCAAGGTTATCAGACGAGCTCTATTATCCAAGAAAAAATTGCAGTTTATAGATAAATATTTAATCATTTCTCAACAAGGAACTCTTCTCTATGAAGCTTGAGAGATGATTGTGATCTTATGATCACCCATGTCGTTAACGAGTAAATAGTGCAGAGTACAATTTATATAGACAATGTCATAGATCCTTGGGAGGATTTGAAAGAGAGATTTTCTAAGGAAGACCATTTTAGAATGTCAGATCTTTGCAAGAAATTCATTCGATGAAGCAAGGAGAAAGCTTTGTATCTGTATTTTTTACAGACTAAAGATTTTATAGGAGGAACTCGAGTCATTGTGACCAACTCCAAGGTACTTTTTTTATGTGAATTGTAGTTGCACCTTAATGAAGAATGTCATCAAGCACAAGGAATCTGAGTATGTCATATCCTTTTTGAAATATCTAAATGATCTCTTTAGCATAGTTAAAATGCAAATTTTAATCATGGATCCCTTACTCACCCTCAAACAAGCATTTTCTCTTGTTCTATTATATGAAAGTTAGTTAACGGGGAATATGGTTCTTGACAACGAAGTTATTATTAGCATTGGCAATCAAAGTAAGAAAAATGGAAATAGTTAGAAACCGTATAGTATAGGGAGAGGTAAAAATCACGGTAAGCAGTGTAGCAATTATCATAAATGAAATCACACTACAAATGAATGTTTTTCAAAACATGGTTTTCCTCCATGGTATAAACATAAAAATTATTATGCTTGTTGAATTAATAGATAGTCGAAAGTCCCTTTAGATGGTCAAATCATCTAATAAAGTTTTGATTATAACAATACTCCAAGTATGTGTTTGTATTTGATGATCTTACATGTCTGTTACAGTAATATTCATAGATCTCTAAGCATGATGAGTATATACAGAACTGCAAATCTAGATAAGTGTTTATTTAGTATTATTTTATTAAATTAATTTTGATTAAAAGAAGATGAAAATAGTTTAAAATTGTTTTTAAATATGAAAAACAAATCAAAGCGTCTTTCAAATAAATATCAAAATCATATTTTATATAATGTTGTGTTTTATCGTTCAAATTTGTTCATAATGGAAATTATTCAAATTCTTATGAAATATTTAAATGTGATTAATTGATTTTTTTCTAAATCTGAAAAACAAATTAAAGTGTCTTTCACAAAAATATAAAAATCAGATTTTATATAATGTTGTGTTTTAATGTTCAAATTTGTTCATAATGAGAATTATTCAAATTATTATGAAATATTTAAACGTGATTAAATATTTCAAATCAAAGATATCTTTTGTTGTTTAAATTGTTTCTATACGCAGACAAAGTCTGTTTTAATGTAAAATCAAGAATAGAAGTTGTTCTTCCAACGACTAGTTTCAACAATTAGATGGTCAAGATTGTCCCTTTCAAGCATCTTAACAACTAGTTTCTAAAAAGTTAAATATAGTGGAACAATCTCAAGTTGAAGAATACAAGAAGAAGAAAAGAGAAATACATCATACAATACATTGAAGAAATTACATTGAGTGTCTATTGTTAATCTATTATTAAGTGCATCTAGAATTTTGGGTTATGCGAAACCATTGTGTAATTCTTCACCATTGTGAAGTAAACCCTGTGAGTTTTCATTGTTCTCTCTTTTGAGAGTGTTTCTTTCAATTTTGAATGGTCTGGATCTCAGGGGGAGATTGAGACTGGTATAACCTAGAGAGGTTTGTGTACTCATTATAACCTAGAGAGGTTTGTGTACTCGTTATAACCTGGAGATGTTTGTGTACTCGTTGTAACCTGGAAAGGTTTGTGCATTCGTTATAACTATTTACTGAATAGTGGAACCTATTGAACGGTTTGTTCAAGAAAGAACTGGACGTAGCCCTAGAGATTAGGGTGAACCAATATAAAATTGCTTCATATGTGTTTATATATTCTTGCCTTGGATGATCTTGCTTGGTGGTTTTTGTTAATAGCAAATTGAGTTCAGGCTCCATTCAACCCCCTCTTCTGGAGCTAGGTGTTCCTACAGTGTTATTAACAACATTGTTTCACACAACAAAAGTTTTACTAGTGATAAAGTAAATAGTGTTGATCCAAAAGATTGGCCTACTATTAGTCAAGAAAATGTTAAATGTACTCAAGAACAGGTTCGGAAGATTTTGAAGATCATTGGAGAATTAAAATAACATAATCATAGGGTGAATAGCTTCACTAGCTAGTTCCTTTGAAGAAGAATGATAAAGTTAAGAATTCTTGGATTCTAGATACAGGAGTAATTGATCATTTTACTCACTGAAAAATATTTTTTACAAGCTTCTACAAACTATAACCTATAACTATTAAACTACCTAATAACTCTCGTGTGATTGCTAAACAAGCTGACACTATTAAGATTTCAAATAAATTTCTTTTATATAATGGTTTGTACATACTAGAATTCACATTTAATATGGTTTCTGTTCAACTTGTTATTGCTTCTCTCATTTGCAAACTAATTTTTTCTTTTAACGAGTGCCAGATACAGGACGTAATCTCTTCAAAGGTTATTGGTCTAGATGAGTTACATGATGGATTGTATCTTTCACAAATACCTGAGCAAAAAAATTGCATGAATATAACTCATTCTAAAGCTTATGGGAACAAAAAATCTAATGAAGATATTTGGTATCAAAGATTGGGACATCCATTTGATAAAGTTACACCTATCCCTATATTGATTTCAAGGAAAATACTATTTATCATACATGTCATTATGCCAAACAACATAGACTTCCATTTATGTATAGTGATAATCGTTCTAAACATATCTTGGATTTGATTTATGTAGACATATGGGGCCCTTTTGTTGTTCCTTCTATTCACAGGCACAAGTTCTTATTAACCATTATTGATGACTATAATAGTTACACTTGGATTTTTCTCAAGAAAAATAAAGGTGAAATTAGAGAAGTTATATCTAGTTTTATTAACCTGGTACATAACTAGCTTAATGTTAGAATTAAAACCTTGTGTTCAGATAATGGAATTGAATTTGCTTATAAGGATTTATATAACAATTTTGAGATGTTTCACCGAACTAATTGTATAGAAACACCACAACAAAATTCAATTGTAAAAAGAAATCATCAACACATTTTCAATGTTACTAGAAACTTGATTTTTCAATCTAAGATATGTGAAATATACTGGTCTTTTGTTATGTATATGTTATTCATATAATTAACAAAATTCCCTCTAGTCTTTTAGGAAAAAAAATCTCTTAACTAATTATATAATAAGCTATCTGATTTGTGTTTCAGGTGACATCAATTGTCCCATGGTGTAGGTCAGGTGGCCAAGTCACAATCAAATCGTGGCGTAGGGTCGTTACAGTCTTAAGTAGAAAGAGGTGTCCATTAACTATAAGATATAAATTTTGTCCTAGTGGTAAAAGTTTTATCCAACAATTGGTATCAAAGCCAATGTCACGATTTCGATTCAGAGTGGGACAATTGTTTATAAGGGCATTGTTGGAGATTACACAATTATCTTGTAGCCTAGACTAGGTGGGTCAAGTTATAATCAAAGAGTTTGATTCTTGGTCGAACAATTACTTGTAAAACCAGTAAATTAAATTAAATATTGAAAGTTTCCTAAAAACTTAACACTCCCCCTCAAGCGTATATAAATATTTTCATAAGTTTCCTAAAATAACTCAACAATTTGCATGATTTAAGGGTCTTTGGATTATTATGTTTTATCTATTCTACTGAAATAAATAGTTCCAAGTTAGTCCCTAGAGCCAAGAAATGTGTTTTTCTTGAATATAAAAATGACACTAAAGGCTACATTGTTTTAGACATTGAAAGTAGAGAAATATTGGTTTCCAGAAACATTAGATTTTATGAGCATGTTTTTTCTCACATAAAGAATCACAATTCTGTTGGAGAAAGTTTTACTGAAAGTAACTTTAACTTTTGCTTGACCTTGTTTTTAATAAAATTGATGTTAATAATCAAAATTGTGATAACAATGATACTAATAAAATTTTTTAAGGTATTAGACGCTCAAGTTTAAATATAAAAACACCTACTTTTTTTGAAGGATTATCATCATCATATTATAACAATGCTAAAATTAATGACACGGATAATTCATATAATGTTGCATATCCTATTTCTTCTATTATCAACTATGACAAGTTATTTACTAGTTAACTTTGTTATACTCCAACAATTCCTTCTAGTGATGAACCACAAAACTATGCAGAAGATGGCAACATACCTGAATGACATGAATGAAAAGGTAGATAAAAGCTTTAGAATAAAATCATACTTGGTTCATGATAGACTTACCACATGGAAAAAGACCTATAAGGTGTAAATGGGTTTTCAGAATTAAATACAATTCTGATGGAAAGATTGAAAGACACAAAGTCACACTTGTTGTTAAGGGATATACCCAACTAGAAGAGATTGACTTCATGAACACTTTCTCTCTAGTTGCAAAACCAATTATAATAATGTTACTCCTTGCTTTAGGTTCTATTCATAATTGACATATACAGTAATTGAATGTAAATAAAGCATTTTTACATGGAGAGTTAGATGAATAAGTTACATGCTTCCACCATCGGGTATGGCAGTTTCAAACTGGACAGGTTTTCAAAATAACAAAATCTCTATATGGCCTAAAACAGGCAAGTAAATAATGCTTTCCAAAATTGTATTAAGCCTTTAAAAGTATCAATTTCATTCAATCCAATGCAAATTATTCTTTATCTACTAATAGAGTAATTTTATATGATGTTATTGATACATTTTTAGTTACAAAATCAACTCTTTCTACACTTAGAACTTATTTAATTCTCAATTTTAAGTAGTTTTTATTAATAATTGATTGTAAGAGCAAGAGGGGAATTTGATTTATTTTTGATAAATTTGATCAGAGAAATATTGGATGAGAAGAATTAGGATTGAAGCCTTTAAGAAGTAAGAAAAAGAAGCAAATAAAGTTAGGCCCAAGTCAACCATGTAAGCTCAACTTGGAGAAACCTTAGAAGCAAAGAATTAGCAGTGGCACCCGGTGCAGGATGTTGCGTCGGGTTTGAGCATCGTTTTTTGTGTTTTATTTAATAAACTTTTGGGATTAGGGTTGGATATCTTTGGCTAGAACAGAGAATGAAATTGACTCTTGAAGGCATCTGTAGGCTTTGTTTTGAATAATCTTCTGATTCCATCATTCTTCTTGTAATGTTAGATTCCTCATGCCTATGAGGAGCTAAATTTCTTATTGTAGGGGTTAGGTTAAATCTTTTATGAAATCTCGTGTGCTAATATATGCTTGTTGTTTAGATCCATAACTCGATTATTAATTATTAAGAGTATTGGAAAATATCTTTTAAATCTAGATTTGAACTAATTTACCATATGAAAGCTCATGTCTATGAATAGAGCGTGATTCATTTGTTGTCATTGAGATCCTTGTGTTATGCAAGGTTCATCTATATAATTGATCAAGAAATTGACGGTTAATAAATAATCCCCATGCTCATTTGCTGGGGAATCAGGTTTGAGTAAGTTCGTGGATTGACATTGATGATTTTCAGAAAAAAAAAAAAGATAATTTTTGTAATACATGAGTGAAGATTGGTGAGATATAACTCTGATAAGTGTAGCATACTATTGTTAAACCTTTTTTTTTGCCTTTGATTGTTTATAAGAATATAAAAATGATCTTTTCAATTTCCTGCACATATCATCAAATTTTCAATGTCTTGAATATGAAATTATTATTGTTTAATTGTTTTATATTACACAAATCTTTTGGAAAGAACATAATTTTGTTATTTACTACATTGCAATTGATGCACTTATCATGATTATAAATTTTGCTAACATCCACAGAAAAAAAAAACTTGTGATTCCTTCATTATTCTCCTTGTGTATATAGATCATTTTATAATTTCAAGGAATTGTTTTTTAGAGATTCAAAATGTTACACAGTTCATGGACAAAACTTTCAAGATAAAGGATTTAAGAAAACTCAAATATTTCCTTAGTTTAAGGTTGTCTGATCTAGTAAAGGAATTCATATTTCACAAAGAAATACGCTCTCTATCCACTTGGAAAAATTGGGTTACTTGTTGCAAAGTTATGCTCTATTCCCATGACCAAAAAAGTCAAACAAATATTTGAAGACGAAGCTACTGAGGAAGACATAAACTCTTATTAATGTTTGACTGGGAAGTTATTGTATCTTACTAATACTAAACTTAACATAAGCTACGCCATTCAATTTTTAAGAAAAATTTTACGTACTCCTACTATGATTCATTACAATGTTGCACATGTTTTGAGGGACACTAAAAATATACTTCAACAAGGGTTGTTCTTTTCCAGCAATTCAAGCCTTCAACTAGAAGGATTCGCTGACTCATACCAGGTAACATGTCCTAAAACTAGAAGATCTATCACTGTATTTTGTGTCTTCATTAGATCATATCTCATTTCATGAAAGTCGAAGAAATAATCAACTATATCACGTTCATCATTAGAGACTGAATATCGACCACTCGTAGCTCTTACTTGTGAAGTGCAATGGCTGAAATATCTCCTTAATGATTTGAGAGTTATCACTCATTCTCCTACTACTGTATATTATGATAACCAATCAACAAGACATATAGCTTCCAACCTTAACTTTCATGAACGAATAAAACACATAGAAATTAATTGTTATATCGTTCAAGAAAAACTCTAAAATAAGTTTCTCAAATGATTTTTTATATTTTCTTGATAGCAAGCTGTAGATTATTCACTAATTTTTTTGAAGCATTTCATTTCAGTCTCATCTCTCAGAACTTGGTCTGAAAAACATATGATCAAATTGTTTTTTTATTGATAGCAAACTGCAGATTATTCTTAAAGCAGTTCACTTCAATTTCACTTCAATTTCATTTATCAGAACTTGGTCTGATAAATATGTATGATGCAGCTTAAGCAGGATTTTTGTTATTTGGTTTGTTTTGAGTTTTTTTTTTTTTTCCTATTTTCCTATTTAATAGGCTCACCACCTTTATATAACATACTTTTTCCTTATCAGTTGAAATACACTTCTACATTTCTCTCTTCCTCTTTCTTTCTGATTCTTTTTCTTTTGATTTAGACGTGGTTGTTTGCATACATAATAAGGTTTCCCATTTTTCAATATATTTCATTTTATAATAGTTTAATATATAACTCCAAAATAGTTTTGGTTTATATTAGCAAAAGATTTTGGTTTTGTTATAAATGGATATGCAATTTCCAATTGAACACAAATCAATATCCTAATATTAAAAAGTAAAATATAGAATTTGTTTTGAATAAATTATTTAATTAAAATTAACATAATTAAAACTTTTATAATAAGTTTATAACTTTTTTATTGTACTAATAGCTAAATGTTTACTAAACCGATTATTCGCTTGATTTTTTATTTTTTTTTAAGTACTCACGTCGTTTGTATTTTTCTATCAATTGGATAGTGTGATAGTTAGTTTTATTTTCTCATTTATAATTTATCGGTTAAATTAAAAGATATGAGAGAGATATTAGAGAGAAAAAACACAAGTAGATTGACAAGTTAAAAGATGGGAGAAGAATTTGCTTAACAATAAAATCAAAAAACAGGATAAGATGGATTTTGTTAGCAATAAAATTAAAAGGCATGGTAGTTAGAAAAAAAAAATTTTAAATACAACGAAAAATTCTAATAAAAACATAATTAAAATATTCAAATTTATATTACACTTCAAATTTGATTAAATCTTTTCTAAAATATATATTTTAAAACTATATTTGATGATTATATAAATATTTTTTAAGTTTTAATTGATTAATTAATTAAATTAATTTTAATTTTTTACATTAAATTATTCTATTATAATTAATAATTAAAATTTAATTTATAAATATTTATAAATTATTCAATTAAAAGATAATATTAAGAAAAAAAACTTATGAAATAACGTATCTTCTTTATATAATATACAATAACCATTAATATTAATATAAAAAAATAACTCTCAAGATAAAACTGAAAAGGAACTGGTTACACCCTTTCTATATTGTTATATATTTGACTAGTAATTCTTATATGTAAAAAAACTGAAATGTACAGTTATGTTGGAATGAAAAAAATATAATATAATAAAGAACATGGTTACCTCTTTCATAATACTTGTAATAAATAAAACAACAAGATATATGACTTTTAAAACATTTTTACTAAAATAAAATTATTTTTAATAAATATTTTACTTTTATTGAATCAATATAATTAATTTGAGAATAAATTTAAAATAAAAGCTGATATTATATTAAAATAAGCTAGAACTATAAGAAGTGTGAAGAGCACGTTGAGACTAATGACTATTAAATAAATATTAAAATGTGTAGGCCAAGTTTCTAGAAGACTGAAATGTAGAAGCACGTGACAAAATGTTATGGATAAGAAGCTAGGAGCCGTATAAGCCGAGCCAGCATAACGGTGATATCTGTCCACACCGATTCCACCAATAACGTCCACATCGGCAACGTCGTTTTCCAAGATCCACGTGTTGTTTTATCATACGACAATGTTTCATTATTTATTACATTTTCGATTCACGTTTGGTTTTTTTCCGTCTTCCCAAACATCACCTGTCACCGAACACTCCATTTTTGGATACACTTTCAACTCTCTCACGTCAGAACCAATATGTCTTCTTCCCACTTCCAACTTGGGAGTAGAGAGAGAAAGTCAGAACAAAAACCACCCCTTTTTAGAGAGAGAAAGTGAACTCAATTTTTCCTACTTACTCTTCTCTTTTTGCTAACTTCGGGTGTTTTGAAAGAGTTTTAGAACATAAACGTGGAGGAGATTTTGTTGGGTGTGTGTGAATTTTCTCAGAAAATTTGGTTTTCGTCTTGTAAGTTATTTCTATTTTTCATTCCACTTAATTTTTTTTTGTGTGAAGTTTTAATTTTTATTTGATGGGTTTCTTTGGATGAACTTCTAGAGGTGCCCAGCTTCTCGTTGAAGCAAAGGTTTGAAAGTGGGGAACATGCTACATGGGTGAACACAAACTATGAGAAAGATTCGGTTTTTAATATTTTCTGAGGTGGGGTGGCGGTGGAGGGTTGATTTTGGATGGAGAGGATTGTGAGCTGTTAGAGGAATTTTGTTTATTTATATTTTCCATTTACTTTGGAGGTGTGTTTATGTTGGAACGAAGATTCAGGGGAGGTGGGATTGTTGTTGGATTTAAAGAGTTTTTTTTTTTTTTTCCTCTTATTCTTGGTATGTATTGAAATGAGGGGTTTGGTTGTAGTTTAAGGTTGCAGCATGAGTGGCAGAGAAAGGAACAAAGGGGGAAGAGAAAAGAAGGAATATGAGAACAGTTCTGTTGGATTGGAATCAAAATCAGTGAGGCGAAGCATTGGTTCAATAGAAGATGAACCGCTAACAATTGATGAAAGTCTTCTGATTGACCCCAAGCTATTGTTTATTGGGTCAAAAATTGGCGAGGGAGCTCACGGGAGAGTTTATGAAGGAAGGTCAGTGTGGCAAAAGCCTTGAATGTATTGCCTGTCAATTTTTCAACTTTTTTGTAGTATTTTTTTTTGTTTCATTTATTGATAATTTTGAGTTTGTTAATTCTGTGAACAATTGGTCAGAAGACCAGTTAAAAGTGATAATTTTTCTTACATGTAAGACCCAGCAGTAGTGTGACAATTGTGTATTAACCTGCAATCAACTAAGCTAACTCTCATTCATGACTGTATGATAGTATCTACTGGAATTATATGACAATTGTGCATTAACCTGCAATCAGCAAAGCTAACTCTCAATCATAACTGTATGGTAATATCTACTGGAATTATTGTATTCGGATGGTGGATATTATATTACTTAAAAGTAAATGTTTACTATGGTTTAAGACATATAAATGCGTTTTGGTCTCACTTCCAGATATGGTTTCTCACATCTAATTAGAAGCTAGTAGTTACAGCTTCCACGTTCTGTAGGATAATTGACGTGATTTCTAGTTTTGTAACGGGTTTCCCAACACGTGTGAAGTTCCATGTAAAGATGGAGATTTTAATGAAGAGCTTCCAACTCTTAATTTGACTTTTACTGGATGAATTATAAAAGGACAATATTGCTATGGTATGGTGGATTCAACTGTACAATTATGTGTATACTTCAAGTGGTTTGGTGGCAGCTGGAGTCTTGGTTTATGTAGGTGTAGGTTAATAATTTTCCAGGTACAGAGAAAGGATTGTTGCTATTAAAGTTCTGCATCGTGGGAGTACTTTGGAAGAAAGAGTTTCACTGGAGAATCGTTTTGCTCGGGAAGTTAATATGATGTCTCGTGTTCACCATGAGAATCTTGTGAAGGTGAGTAGTGTGCTTTGTTAGGGATATATCTGCATATCTGCAATTGTTATTTCTGTATCTGCTTTGTAGCATTTGTTTCATTGAGGACTTATCTATGTATAGTCTGAAGTGTATATAGTATGGTCTGTTGACCTTTATGTGACTGTAACTTTCCTAAGATAATGCATTTATTTGTTTCTTCCAGTTTATTGGAGCTTGTAAGGATCCTCTGATGGTGATTGTTACAGAGATGTTACATGGGTTGTCGCTGCGAAGATATCTGACCACCATACGCCCTAAACAATTAGAGCTTTATGTGGCTATAAAGTTTGCCCTTGATATTGCTTTAGCCATGGATTGGTTACATGCCAATGGCATCATACATAGAGATCTGAAGCCTGGTATGGTACCTTTTAATTCAAAAAAATGTTACTCTTGGTATTGAAGGAACAAAACAAATTTCCTTATTTAAAAATTAGAATGTGATTTGGGAGCACTGGGACATTAAAATAGTTATATTTCTTATGGTGCTGGCAGTGTGGCCCGTAAATTTATCTAGTTGTGGCTTCTGTTCTGTAATGCTATTTTCAGTAGCCAAATTTCCTTCATGATTATAATTTTTTTGTGAAACTTGTTTGCTATCTTATTGGAAGCTAAAGCTAAGCTACTGTATAGTACCTAAAAGCTGCATTAAAGCTAAAGAGAAGCTAAAGGATAAACATTCATATTCTTCATTGATGATTGATAGATAAAAAGAATACATTTACATATGTAAAGTAACTTGTATCCAATCAGTGTGGTTGTGCAAGGGAAATCGATGAGTAGGGGCAAAGATTGTTGGGGGCATATGCGGATTGTCAATGTGTTTTGGATTATTTTGTGAGGGATTCATAAGTGTTGGAAGCATAGGTGGTAATTTTCAGGTGGCTGTTTTCAATTTTAAAGCAAAGAAAATACACAAGGGCATGGTCATCTTTGGTTAATTAACAGAGGAGTCATTCCATAACAATTTTGCAATAAAATCATCCTATACCTTTAGTGTCTGCATCAACAATTGCAGATTCTAAGATTAACACAAACTTCTATCTCTAGAAAGGAAGTCAGTGACAGGATTGCGAAGAGATTGTGTAGATTCCGTGGTGATAAGTGGGATAAAAACCATAGGATGAAATATAAAGTATGGGGTAAATTGAATTCAATTTTCTTTGCTCAAGAAGAAATAGAGGCCGATATAGTACAAAACATTGATTGTGAGGAAGAACAAGCCATAATACATAGCAAGGTAGATATGATTCAAGATGCAAATGTTCACATCTCCCTCAATGCAAGGAATAGCAGGTGGCAATACATTGCAGCTTAAAGGATTAATCAAGAAGCAGAAAGTGCCTTTTCTGATGGACACAGAGAGTACCCATAATTTCATCAGTGACAAATGGGTCAAGTTGCTTGGACTGAAAACATAGTTTATCAAGAAATTTTCGGTAATGGTAGCTTCTGATAAAAAGCTTTTGATCATTAGAAAGTGTGAGCAGATAACATGGAGATTCAATGATCATACATTTGTAGCAGATATTTTAGTGTTACCTTGCAACACATTTGGGATCATGCATTGGTTTAGGACACTTCATGAAATTTATTGGAACTGTGCAACTCTGACAATGTGATTTAATCATCAAGGCGAGGAGGGTGATATTTCAAGGAGAGAAACCAGGTGCAATAGTTCATGAATCGACAGGGAAGCTTAAATTGGTATAAGGCACTTGTGTTTTCACTGGCATTCCACGGATTATTTTTTATTAATGTTGCTGATACAAACAATCAAGAGGCTCTAAGCAAAACAACATGATCTTTTAGCAATTCTACAACAATTTTAGTTGTTATTTGTGGAACCTACACACCTGCCATCTAAGAAGAAATTTGATCACAAGATCAATTTGATTAATGACACACTAGTTTGTCGAAATCATATAGATATCCCCCATGCCCAAAAAGAAGAAATTGAGAGACACGTTGAGGTATTATTGACAACAGGATTTATAAAGTAAAGTACTAGTTCTTATGCTTCTCCTTTGGTGTTGGTAAAAAAAAAGGATGACTCTTAGAGGTGTTACATAGATTTTAGGAAACTTAATGCATTCACCATATTATACCTTTGATAGAGGATTTGCTAGATTAGTTCAGTGGGGCATGTTACTTTTCCAAACTAGATCTCATAAGTAACTATAATCAAGTCAGAATGGTTGTTGAGAATATCCATAAGATAGCATTTCAAACTCACAATCGACACTATGAGTGGGTTGTTTTACCCTTAGGTTTGTGTAATGCCCCTGCCACATTCCAATCGCTCATGAATAATATCTTCTAAAACTATTTAAGGAAGTTTTAGTTTTCTTTGACAACATCTTAGTCTAAACCCAAGACTTGGAATGATCATTTGAAATGTTTCACTACAACATCAAAGGATTTTCGAGGAAAATGGCTTGGTTGTCAACTATAAAAAGTATAGTTTTGGAAAGAAAGAAATAGCGTATTTAGGCCATGTGGTTTCAATTAACGGGATACAACTAGACAAAGACAAGATCTCAACAATTCAATAATGGCACACACCAATGACAATTAAGGAACTAAGAGGATTTCTAGGCCTTTCATGCGATTTGAGAAGATTCATCTTGAATTATGGAAAGATTTCAACCCCACTAACAAAATTGCTTAAAAAGGAGGTGTCTAAGTGGACTGAAGAAATAGTAGCTGCATTTTAAAAGCTTAAGCAGGCACTCATGCCTGCACTTGTTTTGAGGTTACCAGATTCAGACAACCTTTTCACCATTGAGATTGCTTACATTAGCAAGGCAAAGGGACCCAAATACAATTTGTTTTCAACTTACGAGAAGGAATTTTATGCAATTTTGGTTGCAGTCAAAAAATGGCAACACTACTTATGGGGGCAACATTTCATCATAAAGATTGATCAAAAAGCTCTTCAACACTTATTTTTGTAGCTTCCAACTGCTTTGATGCAAAATTGGGGTTTAAAGAAACTTATGGGCCTCAATTTCAGCACAGAATACAAAAAAGGAAAGGAGAATTTGGTAGCCAATGCATTGTCAAGGGTTGGGCATAATGCAATTTTAGCTCAGTACTACATTTTACTTCTAGCTTAATGATTGAAGCCATTGAGTCTTGGAAGGCAGATTCAAAATTGCATAAATCGGTGGATAAGATCAGACTTGCACGACAACCTTATAAGCATTACACTTTTGATGTTACCTTGTTGAAAAGAAAAGATAAAGTGGTCATGGGTGTTCAACAATTTTCATGAATCACACATTGGTGGACATTCTAGAACTGAACTCACTTACAGAAGGATTAAGGAGCAGTTTTATTGGAAAGGATTACAAAGGGATGTAAAGAGGTTTATTAGGAAATGTGTTATTTGCCAAAGGTTCAAATCAGTAAATCACCTGCAGGACTTCTTCAACCTCTGCCTATACCTACTAGAGCATGAAAGTCAATCTTTATGGACTTCATCACTGGTTTGCCTAAGTCCCATGTGATGAGTGTAATATTAGTAGTCATCAGTAGACTCACTAAATATGCTCATTTCATAGCTTTAGGACATCCTTTCAGTGCAGCGAAAGTAGTAGAGTTATTCAATAATGGTGAGATTGCTTGGATAGCTAGAGGAAATAATTTCAGATAGAGGTAAAACCTTCTTAAGTACCTTCTGGAAAGGTTTGAAGTAGTCACACGGTGTTAAGTTGTTAAGATTCACATATTTCCATTCACAAACTGATGGACAAACTGAGAACCTCAACAAGTCCTTTGAGGCTTACCTGAGATGTGCTACAGGGAGTATGCCTAAACAATGGATGGATCACTTAGCTCTGGCGAAACTATAGTAAAATAAAAAGTTTCATATAGCCACCCAATTTGACACCTTTTGATGCTTTATATGTCCTAATTCGGTAGATAACGGAGAAACTTTAATTGAGGCAGTCAATTACACTGTGCGGACAAGAGAGCACAGACTGGAAGAATGCTGCATACAAATCTCTGTAAAGCTCAAGAGAGAATGAGGATGTATGTAGACAGGAAGTGGGGAGACAAAATTTAAATGTGGTGATTTTGTGTACTTCAAGATTCGACAATACAAGGAACTTTCTTTGGCAACACATCCTTTCATAAGCTAGCAACTAGGTATTATGGTCCCTACAAGATTATTGAATGAATTGGGAAAGTAGCATACAGATTGGACCTTCTTGAAGACACCAAAATTCACATGTGTCACTGTTAAAGAAGCATCATGGCAGCCATGTCGTTTCAGAACAATTCAGATTCAATGAAGAAGGAGACTCAGTGATCAGACCTATGACCATATTGGATAGAGGTGTGAAAAAGAAGACCAGTAGAGCCGTTACTGAAGTATTAGTGTAGTGGGAGGGAACAAACCAACCGTGAGGATGCAACATGAAAAGAATTACGAGTTGCAAATACCCAGATTTTGAGTGGAGAACAGTATAAAGGACTTGGGGAAAAGTCCTGCTTTGAGAGGAATAGTTAGTGAACAAAATTAAAAAATAGGGTTAATTATGTTTTATTAGTTGCTTAGAAAACAAGAATTCTAATTCTGGCTTAAGAAAATAGTTATTTCTGTCGGAAGCCAATATATATAGAACCTTTGTACAGAATTTTGGCAATCAATAAGAGTTTTCGTGTTTCAGTGTCCTCTACAATTTCTGAGAATTGTGAGTGAGTTAGTGCTATCAAAGTTGGAACTAGCCAACTTTGAATTTGTGACATCCAGAGGAAGTATGGAGAAATGGATTGAAATCCTGTGGTGGTGATTGCTTGTAGCAATTTTTTGCAGTGTTTTCTTTCTTTCGATAACTAACAAGTGTCGATGGGAGCAGAAAAAGAGGAATGGGTTTTAGAATGTAATATTGTAGGATGTTATAGGCAGTTGAAATAGAATGAATGTGAACGTAAATGTGAAAGGGGGAAGAAGAGATTAGAGCATATGGGTTTGAAACTCATGGTAGAAGGTGGTGAGTATATCTGGTGAACGTGGTTTGGTGGATAGAGGAAATCTGCCATGTGTAGTAGTGGCAGTGGTTGAGGGGGGTAAGGGGAGTAAGCTGATGAAAGCACCATTTGATTGGAAGCTAAACCTTAGCTAACGTAAAATGCCTAAGCTATCATTGAAGTTGAAGAGAAGCTAAAAGTAAAGATTTATATTTTTCATTGATGATTGAATGGTGAAAAGAATACACTCATATGGCCTAAAAACTACCAACAACTAAACGATAACTTTACAAGACTCGTCATCTAACTTGAAGGAATTAAAATATAAAATAAATAATATTCTAACTATATCCTATAAAATCCATTAATCACTTAATCTTCTTTCTTTGGGGCCTCTTTAAGGTCATCCAATCACTATCTCTCTGGAAATCATGAAGAGGAAACTGTTCATGTGGTAGAGCACCTTGTATTTCTGGATTGGAACTTTTGCTTTTATGACAGCAAATCATTGTAGTTTGACATTAATGATTAATTTTGAAATATAGATATATATTGATCGTAGTCTGACTCACTTGAACTATTGTTTTCAAATTCGTGTAGACAATCTGCTGCTCACAGAAAACCAGGAGTCAGTTAAACTTGCTGATTTTGGTCTGGCAAGAGAAGAATCTGTGACTGAAATGATGACTGCGGAAACCGGAACTTACCGTTGGATGGCACCTGAGGTGCGTTCATATGAGCAAGATTTTATCATACTGCTGGCACTTATTGAAAAGAATTTCACTAAAGTGCCCAGTAAAGCTTGTATTTATTTGGTGCTCATTATATTATTCTATCATCACAATCAGTGTAAAATGATAAGTTATTGTACTAATGTGATAAAAGACAGATGAGTGGCAGACTCATTTGAAATGAACACTCATCAGTTTGCAGAGACCTGAACTAATACGCAGTACACTGGACACTGCCAATACACAAGCAGTATTTGAGTTTAGATGTATTGGGGTTTTCTAGCAAGATAAACAAAGCTGTTTATTGGTCTTGATCTAATAGAGTTCATGTATTTCTTCCTGGATTCTGTGTAATCGCTACGTTGCATCATGGTGGGTGTTGACAGTAACCTATAGGGTGATTATAGTTGTTTCACCATTTTAGTTGAGTAAAGTTCCATTCCACTGTCATCATCTTGTTGCTTTAATTCCTCTCAGAGAAAGTGCAAAAATAAAAGGCCATGTTAAATAATTTCCGTAACCATAAAAGAGACATTTATCAAATTGCAAAATAATGTCCTGCAATTTCTGCCAATAGTTTATGGCCTTTAGGGTGGCTGCTTAGTTTCTAGTTGGAATGAAATTATTAGTTGAATCAACTATTTGGTGGTTTATTATGATTCCACTCTGATAGGTCTGTTGCAAATGTGTATAGCAGAAGAGACAATGTAAGGCCCAACAGCAGTAGCATGTAGGTGTATGAAAGGCAGAATTTAGTTATGGAAGAGAATCATGATTCATGTCTTGTGCCATTTGGGAACCAGCAGACTAAAAGCTGTACTAGTTGTGCAATGAGCTTGGCTCCCTGAGTTCTTTTTTTTTTTTTTTTTTTTTTTTTAAAATATTTTTCATTTTTTCATTTTTTAAACTATCTTTTTGTGTTATTTTTTTTTTTAAAATATTTTTTTTT
>Ga0099825_1004446_pt1 | contig 18362 bp, 10 predicted proteins | sample SiratroredBW_FD_76838 | JGI IMG/M metagenome (GOLD analysis project Ga0099825, IMG submission 76838) | Root nodule microbial communities of legume samples collected from California, USA - Siratro red BW | ecosystem: Host-associated > Plants > Roots > Nodule | place: USA: California | collected...
AGAGACCAATTTTAGGACTCCGCGATCCTAAACAAAACACAACACCAATTAAACACATATTAAACACAAAATAACCACAACAAGTTATAAAATAATCTTACCTCACCCTCCCACAATCTCAATGCAACATGGTGATTATAACTGACTAGAAGAGAAACATTAGATGATCCTCCAGGAAAACCTCCAGCGTCACCACCACCAATACGAGGAGCGACACCACCAACATCAGGAGCATTACCACCAACAACAGGAGCACTGGATGAAGCTCCCCGATCCCCTCTACGAACCGATGCGGTAGGCCTTCTCCGGCCCTCATGCTGGGAACTAGCTCCTCTGGTCCTAGCCATATCTATCAAAGTTGTAAAGGCAACTTAGAAAAAAAATTTGAAAAAATCACAACCGGATGGAATACCCATCCGGTTCACACTGCCAACATCATGAGAACCTGATGAGCAGGCCATTCGGTTCTCATTAAAAAATCAAATTGACAACCGGATCGTACCCTCATCCGGGTGTCAAATTTTTTTCAAATGAGAACCGGATGGCCTGCTCATCCAGTTATCATTTGAAAAAAATTTGACACCCGGATGAGCAAGCCATCCAGTTGTCAATTTGATTTCGTAATGTGAACCGGATGACACCCTCATCCGGTTGTCAAATCTTTAAAAATTGACAACCGGATGAGGGCACCATCCAGTTCTCATTACGAAATCAAATTGACAACCAGATGAAGCGCATCCGGTTCTCATGCCCGAAATTGGAGAATTTCTCCGTTCGCCGTCGACAATGCCCCAAATCTCAAATTAACTACTTTAATCAGTAATTGAACTTACTAATTGCTAATAAATGGCATAAATTACTTACTTGAACAATTAATGGAAGATTTAGAACAATGGAAGAATCGGGACGACGAAGATGTTAACCGGATGCTGAAAAATCTGAACCGGATGAGGAGCAGAGCAGCGTAAATTCGTTCGTCATGGCTGATACAGAAGGCACAGGTTGAACGACACTGCTTGAACGACACTTGTGGTGGCACCAAATGGTCTTCCGGGGCGGGATGGAGTTAGGTTTTACAATGAGGGAATGTGACCCGGATAGAGATATTAGGGTGTATTAGGATGGAGGGTAGTTTCGTCTTATCAATTTCATTAGTTGAGGGCAAAGATGGAATTTAAAACTTTTATTAGGGTGCAAGAAGCTATTAGGGTGTAGGAAGAACCCGTCTAGACTCAAAATACAAGGTCCAACACCTATTTTGCTTGGCTTAAAATACAAGGCTCAAAATAAATTTTACATTACTTTATATAATTTTTACAAATCCAGGTCTTGTATTTTATGATGCTCCAAATATTTTAGAATGATCTTTTTCAAAGTTGGAACTTGGGTCTAAAAATTTATTTAGAGGCCCAAACAAGCTCAATTAGGCTCAAACTTCTAATAAGCTCCTGATCAAGACTCTGACTTTATGACATCTTTATTCTTATCTTCATAGATGGTCTTCCATCAGGATGGTTTATTTTAAATAAGGAAAGTTCCAGCTTACCAAAGAAGGTTTTAACAATAACACAATGCATAAACTTGCAAGTTCTTAACATTTTTGAATTAACTTCCATCATTTTTTTCCTTTTCCTTTAGATATAAATATTTATACGAGTAATGTTGGAATGGAGATTGAACTACCACAAGAGAGACTAAAGTACGTCATGAAGTTCTTAATCTCTCCATTACACAATTAATGTATGGAATGAAAGAGTTTCAAACAAAATATATTATTCAAACAATAATATAATTTTATCACTTGAATATTCCTTATTTCACATACTTGAAAAATAGTGTTACTTAATGGATTCTAAATTAATTCAAATTGAATTTCATAATGACACATTCCTAATCATAACTTTTGAACATCATCTTATGCATTATTCAAAATCAACTTTTTGACAAAATAAAAAGCAAAGTCACCTTTTAGACTTCTACACTTGGCATTTGAACGCACATTTCATACATATACATGATATCCTAAATAATTTAGCTACGATTAGCAATGATTTTGACCTTAGAGGATGCCTAATCGTTTCTTATTCTTGTTCTTCTTCGTTTCTAAAAATATGCAATGTAAATTTGTGGTCAAATTGTCTTCAAGATGGGAGAAAGATGAGGACATTATACGTAATGAAATATTGCATGGGCACTGAGGATGTGGAGTGTGGTAGGATGTTAGGATCCAATCCAGGAATATGGGATTCTTGAGTGAGGTTTATAAAGCTTTGGGGTCTCAAACTACAATAGCTAGCTTTTGAGAAATGGTTCTACCACGATTCATATGATTGACGAAAGTGAATTGTTTTCATAATACATGCTGAAGTTTATAAAATCTTGTCGTTTGACTTTTTAACGAGGTTAATGTAACATTTTGAGTTTCAAAAGGTTGTGATATGTTCAATTATATAAGCTAATAACCCTAAAATCATGTTTCAAACAATTATTATCTTAAGAAAGATGTCATTGTGGATCACATTTAGTTTACACTCTCCATACTAAGTCTGAGGGTATACACTGACATGCTTAGAAATTTAAAACAGTCAAATCAAACCGAATCCTACCAACCGAACTAAAACCAAACTAAACTGAAGTAGTCGAACCAAACTAAATAGAACAAAGGGATTTGGGTTTGGGGTTTAGGATGTCAAGTGTTGGTGTTGGTGTCGAGTGTCTATGTCAGGCGTTAGTGTCGATTGTATGGTTTAGGGCTTTGGACTTGGGGCTTGGTTTAAGGTTTTATGTTAGGGTTTAGGGTTTAGGGTTTAGAGTTTACGGTTAAGGGCTTAGGGTTCACGATTCAGGGTTTAGGGTTTAGGTTTATGGTTTAGGGTTTCAGGATTAGGTTTAGGATTTAGGGTTTATGAATTAGGGGTTAGGGGTTATGCTTTAGGGTTTTGGGCCAGAGACTTGGGGCTTGGGGTTTCAGGTTTCGGGTTTATGGTTTAGGATATATAGAATTTAGTAGGGATTGGTTTGGTTTGGTTCGGCTTTGTTCGGTTTGGTTCGGTATTAGTTCGGTTCAATTCGGTGGTCTAGTCCGATGCAGTTCATTTCAATTCAGTCTGGTGTGGTTCGGTCAGGTTCGATTTAGTCTGGTCTCGTCTGGTCAAAGTTTTGTGTAGTCCAGTCCTTTTCGGTTCAGTCTGGTCCTTTTTTGTTGTCCAGTTCATTCTGGTCTGGTTCGGTTCAGTCCGGTTCAACTCGGTCTGACTAGGTTTGGTTCAGTCTGGTCTGGTCCAGTTTTGTCTAGTCCGGTTAGGAAAGTCCGATGTGGTTCAGTCTGGTCTGGTGCAGTTCGGTCTTGTTCATTCTGGTTTGATTTGGTTAGGTTTGATCCGGTCCGGTACGGTGTTGTCCATTCTAGTTCTGTTCGTTTGGTTTAGTCCAGTTTGGTCCGGTTCGATCCAGGTGGGTTTGCTGTTGTCCGTCTGGTCCGGTTCAGTTGGGTTCAATCCGGCTTGGTTTGGTTCAGTCCGTCGGGTTCGGTCCGATTCAGTCTAGTCCATCGGTCCGGTCCGATTTAGTTCGGTTTGGTCCGGTTAGGTCCCTTCCGATTTGGCTCGACTCGATTCGATATGGTTCGGTTCGGTTCAGCCCAATTCAATCTGGTTCAGTCCAGTTTTGTCCAACTCGTTCTGGTCCGGTTCGGTCTTGTCCGGTTGTCTTTGACCTCTAATTCTAAGTGATGTGAGACTATTAAGTAATGGAAGATATCTCTTATTCAAGAGTTAAGGAAACGAAAGTATATTTAAATTACTTTTCACCTCTAATTCTAAGCGATGTAGGACTATTGGGTAAAAGAAGAAATCTCTTATTCATAGACTTAGGAAATGAAATTATATTTAAATTGCATTTGACCTCTAATTCTAAGCAATGTGGGACTATTGGGTAAAGGAAGAAATCCCTTATTCAAGAGCTAAGAAAATGTAAGTATATTTAAATTGCTTTTGACCTCTAATTCTAAGCAATGGTTATTAAGTAAATGGAAGAAATCCCTCAAAGACTAGGAAAATGAAAATATATTCAAATTACCTTTGACATCTAATTCTAAGTGATGTGACACTATTGGGTAAAAGAAAAAAAATCTTTTATTCGTAGTGTCAATACTCAAATTCATTCTAACAAAAAAAATTAAAACCGGGCACAAATCAAATTTAAAAAAAAATTATTTTTTTCAACTTTTCCATTACTTAAATCTTGTCACAATGTCATTAGTTTTTTTCTTTTTCCTTTTAAAAGAAATCTCTTTTTTTATTCAACATTTTCATTACTTAAACTCTTGTTTATTTTTTTTATTCTATATTCCGACATTTTTTTTATTATTTATTTTTCTTTTTTTAGTTTGGTTATTATTTTTTTATTTGATTTTTAATCTCTGCACATTTTTTTATATTTTTTTATTATTTTTTTGTTTTTATTTTTTATTTCGACAATCTAAATTAAACAAATATTTTTTTTTTCTTCTTCTTCTTATCATTATTTTATTTGTTATACTAACTATGTTAAAATCGATTTTTTATTTAAAACCTTTTTTTATTTTTTATTTAAATTTTTTATTTGATTTGAGTTCATTTTTAATTTTATTTTCCCAAACGAAATATATTTTTAATTTTATTTGAAACAAATCATACCAAACCAAACTCGACCGATCGAACCTAGTCGAACCAAATCAAACCATACCCAACCAAACTAAACTGAACAAAACCAAACTAGACCTAACCAAACAAAACCCAACCGAACCCGACCAAACGAAACCAAACTACACCAAGTTGAACCATATCAAACCAAACTAAACCAAACCAAACAAAAGCGAACCAAACCCAACTAAACAAAACTGAATCAAACTGATGCCAACTGAACAAAACCAATTCGAATCAAGGCCAACAAACCAAACTATACCCAACGGAACCGAACCAAAGTTTTTACAAGAAATATTAAAAGATATTTTCAATATCTTTTCTAATTTTTCTTGCATTCCTCTTCCTACATTCCTCTTCCGACATAGTTTATGAAGTATTTTATAAGCTCCTCTTGATTTTTTTATTTTTTCTTGAATTCTTATAATAACTTCATCTTTACGATATAGGTTCTTTTTCAATTGGAATCGCATTAGAATCGGTAAGAATTAAAAGAGTAAATGGAAGTTGGAAAACGTAAAGAATCACCATTCTTGTTTAGAAAGATATCTCGTCACCTTTAGCTATAACAATGCATATACAGTTCAAGTGAGGGAAAAAGAAACACTAAATCCTATAAACTTCATTACGTTCAAGTATAAAAAAAGCTGAGTTATGAGGAACTATCAATAAGGCCCAGTCTTTAAAAACCATTTGGAAAACTAGTCCCCTATGCTACAAGAAAGACTTTTGGCTTTGTCAACAGCTTCAACATAGTAATACAGTCTCCAGAGTGAAGCATTATCCTACAGAAAATCAACAGGGTAAGCGCCTTATAATGCTGATCAAGTCTGTAACTATAAAACATAATATGCAGATAAGATAACACTAATTAATTTTACATTATATACACCCTATTAGAGTACTACCTCTGTTTGCAAATCAACAAATATTTCATCACAACTTTGTTCTTCTGCTGGCCTATTTCGACGAAGTAACTCCACTACACGATCAAGATTTCTTGCTGGTAGCTTCTGAATTAAATTCTGTAGCTGTTGTTTCTCAGCAAGGGTCATGGACCTGTAAATAGGAGTCAATATACAGTTGTGTAAGAATGTCTGATGCATACTAACATCAAAGGAGAAAAGGATTAACAGAGTAGGCAGAAGGTTTTAGAGGTCCCTTGAATCACCAAATCATGCCTAATTTTGTAATGAAGAGAAAAAAAAAAGATCGAGTACAACAAAAATGAAAAAAAAAAAAAACTGACTAGAGACATAAATGTCGTATTCTTTCGGGGCATTTTTCATCAAGTAATTCAAACTTAATAATTCAACTCCAGAATTGTGAATTTGACAGTATTAGAAATTCCATCTGATTGTGACTCAATTTGTTGTAAACCATGTTTCTATAGATTCATTAAGATGGGAAATGTGAGAGACTCCCTATAAATAATTGAAATGGGTAAGATCATGTACATACGCGGGGGAAACCCCTGCCCATGTCATTGCTCATTCTTATAGTCCTCACCACGGTAGGTTAGGTCTTAGGGCAAACAAATGTGTTGAAGAGGTACAAGTTTTTCATTTTCAAAGTTAGTCTAACATTGATCGCCACGGATGTCACTTTTCACGAAACCAAGTCAATCTTTGTCAGTTCCTACTTCAGGGCGCGAGAGAATTCTAAAAGAAGAAGACGAGTCTAATATAGTATTTTTCCTCTTTGTTGTATCATTCTGGCATGCCCAAGGATGGTAATGTAATAGATGAAGAGGAAAAGCCCATAATTAATTTGAAGAAAATTCTTTGGACAAAAAATATCTAATGAGGTTTAGCCCCACAACATGAGTCTGGGTGGCCCTTCTGAGTTTCTGTGAAACAGGGAGTTAGTTAATACAGTTTGGATACCGATTAGTTGGCTAGGGTGTTCATGAGCTAAATAAATGGAAGGATGTAATGATATTTTGTCAAAAGGAGAAATCCTTGGGGAAAGCGAAACCCTTGGGATAGATCTCTCATATCCATTTTTTCTTTCAACCTATTCAATAAAAATCTTTCTTTACTCCTGATTTCAGTACTTGGTTCATAAGAACTCCTAAAGGGAACACTGAGATGGTAAACGTTAGTGATGATATTGCCCAAGGAAAGAGAAAAAGGGTTTTCGTGTTAAATATCTTATTTCTTAGTACGCCTGCAATAACCCTCCTTTTGATACAACAAAGGTATCAATGTCAGCCCAGGAAACTATGACAAATGACCCGGGCAGCATGTGGGCGAAGGTTGGTCAGCCATTGTGCCAATTGGAGATGTGGCTGCTGTGGAAGAAAAGTCGCGTGCGCGTGCATAGATGGCATATAATGGCATTTGGACGGTTGGATAGATTGGTGCAGTGCATTTCCAACCCTATGTTCATTGGAGAAAATGGTGGTAGAAGGAATGTCACCTGAGAACTTGCCAAAGGCAACACTGGAACAGTGAAAACGAACCTGGGAGAAGTTTGCAAAGAAAAACATAAAATAAAATCTCCGAAGACAATGGGTCTACCGAGCCAACACTACTTTGAAAAAGACTCTAGATACCATGTTAAACTCTAGGGAAGAGAAAAAGATTGAGTTGAAAGTATGTTTAAGAGAATACGAATGCTTTATTTATATTGAGAATCGATACAATAGAGGAGATTTGATATCCTTTAATGCAAGGATATGATATAGGAATAAATAAAACCATTTCTAGTAATAAATATATAATCATTTCTAACAACAATTATAACAGTTATTACCTTTTACAGTTTCATACCACTAACATAAAACAATATATTCAGCCATTTAAGTTATTTCTTTAAAGAGACACATTCAAAATTTCAAAATCCTAATAGTCAGTATGACATCTACGATTTTATGTTTTATGAACACGATCATAGTTGGAGATTTCAAACCAACACTGGATTTTGCTGAAAAGAGATGAAATAAAATCCACCAATGGCATAAAATCTATTGTCTTGTTATATTAGTGCCAATTGATCTAATCTGTATATCAAAATACATAAACCAATAATTATGCAACAAGCAGTTATTATTCCGCTAAATATCCATATAAAAGCATTACAAAATACCTGCACTTGAACATTATAGTATCCAGAAGCAACTCAAGTTTTTCTTCCATATACCCTAGCTAAGAATAAACATTAAACGCCAATTAGATAAACATATTATATAATGTAAAACAAATGCTTCCGTATCATAGTTTTAAGGAATAGAATCAAACATTAGTTACTATGATATTGATACTCATGCAAGACATTAAGGCGTTGTTTGGTAAATGGGTTCCTTTATGTTTCTCATAAATCTTCGGTTAAAGTGTGTTAAATTCCTATTTTTGGTGTGACAATTTTAAAAATTATTTACAAGAATCCAGCATTAGTTGGAATTCTTTTTATATTAAGCTTCTTACTAAAACTTCCTCGTGAGAGAGGGTGGAAATCCAAGATTTCAACAAAAGGAATTTTTTTTATAAATGTCTCATTCCTGAGAATATTTTAGACATATCAAACATATTTATCACATTCCCAAGAAACATAATTCTCAGAATATATAATTTCTAGGAAATATGATTCTGCAAATATATATTTTGTAAGAAACATGATTCCTAGGAATGCAAAAATACCAAACACCACTTAAAGATGATGATAGCAACTTTGGAAACACAAGTTGGAGAAAAATTACTGTTTTAGAGAGTTCATTGGAATATTTCTTCACCATCTCCGCGACCTCCACGCTATCATGCTCTAGTAGGAACTGAACATCATCACTAATCTAAAAATTTAGAAAGAAATTGGAAGAAAACATGAACGTTAGTTCCCATTTTTAAGCATATTGTTGTCCATGTAACATTGCATATTAAGAATACAAGCAGATTTCTAAGTATGTCATTAAATTACAGTGTATACCCTCAGACTTAGTATGGAGAGTGTAAACTAAACGTGATCCACAAATGACATCTTTCGTAAGATAATAATTGTTTTGAACATGATTTTAGGGTTATTAGCTTATATAACTGAACATATCACAACCTTTTGAAACTCAAAATGTTGCCTTAACCTCGTTAAAAAGTCAAACGGCAAGAGTTTATAAACTTCAGCATATGTATATGAAAACAATTCACTTTCGGCAACCATATGAACCGTGGCAGAACCACTTCTCAAAAGCTAGCTATTGCAGTTGGAGACCCCAAAGCTTTATAAACCTCACACAAGAATCCCATACTCCTGGATTGGATCCTAACATCCTACCACACTCCACATCCTCAATGCCCATGCAGGTTGCCTTTACACCAGCCCTTATAATAGAATCTCAAGCAAACGCCACAATGCCAAGATAACCACTTGTTTAGCTTGTTTACAACTAAGATGCGGATGAAAGGCTGACACCAATTGGTATGAAACTCGGGAGGAACACACCACAAAAGCTAACTACTGTAGTTGGAGAGTCAAAACCTTGTAAACGCCACACTAGAATCCCATACTTCCATTTTGGGACTCATGTCCTATACTTTGCAATTGGATCCTAACATTCAACCAAGTACAATAGTGATCGCATAAGCCAATCGTCCCTATTCTATTTGATGTACTCCTTTTGTTGTTTGTTTAAATTCTCAATTGTTATGACCATGTATTTAAAGCTCCTTTCTTCAATAGAAACATTGATGCAAGCTTCTATGTAATTTACATGCACAAAAGAAGTGATGATGAGATTCATACTTGTTGACTTTATTTGTTTCATTTGAATATATTTTTGATGTTTGAGCCTTATCATTTGATCATCAAAGTAAGGTTAATGCATAAAAATGTATGAAGCAAAGTGAATTTCGGTATGAAATGTATTACTCTCGAAAATCCATCACCAAATGATTTACATCACTAATTTTGTTGGCAGTTTCCCTCACTGTTGATTTCCTTAGCTAATTTAGTTTCCATTTTCTATCAATAATTGTTTCATTTTCGTAGTGTGTTTGTTCATGAACTCTAGGATAATCTTGATCCAAGAATGTTGACTTTATTTTGTGTTATATGTTGAAAGCATGAAATACATGATGATATTCATTGATTTAGATTATCTCTAGTATTGTCTTGGTTTTAGTTTCTCTTCCTTATTTTGAACTCTTCTATGTTATAGAGGAAGAAAGTAATTCTTCTATCACCATTGAAGGAGTTGCTTCCAACACAAGTTTTAATTGAATATTAGTTTGAGCTTACTTGTGCTTTGATTGATTGGTTTGAAACATTAGAATTAAGTATTCAAATCTTATCTTAAATCATAACTTATATTTCATAATAAAGAGACAAAAGACCTAAAGCCTATGACCAAAAGCTGACATGAAGATTGGGCCTCCACCAACCTTCACTAGGCCCAAAATCACCTTTGAAGAGGTCAACTCTAGTGTATAATAAAATGTATAGAGTAGTAATAAACAGGCTTGTAAATTGGGAATTGTAGACTAGGCACTCATGCTTGTATTTAGGCTTTGTAGTGTTGGATGGTAAATTAGGATTAGAGTAGTCTAGCCAAGGTTTCAATTGGGCTTACTTGATCCACTCTTTGTGCCACCTTCGTAGGAGCACAAGGGGAATTTCAAATTTGAATTCTCCCTCTTTGTTCCCACCTTTAGTACCATTCATATAAATACGAGGCCCAACTTTTTGCATTTTGAACTTTTGAATGAGTAGAATAATTGATGGCAACCCGTCCAGCCACAACATTCACAAAATGAAGAGGTTGAAGATCTAGAGCCAAGGGACATTAGAATTAAGTATTCAATTTTTTGTGGATTAGAAGCCTTTTGCCTCTAACCAGTCTTTTGAGTCCAAGAGAACCTTTGAGGAGATCAACTCTACAGGACCCAGAGCATAGAGCAAAAGGCCTCTAATCCACAAAAAAAAGAAACAACTAAAGTTATCTCCAAGAGAACACATTAAGACTGATCTTCAACTAACTTCAACAAAGAGAAGTCTTATCATCAAGGGTCGGGCTTTAGTTTGTACATTTGCATAAAGTAGATTAGGATTTTATGGGCCAAGTAGTATAGAATAATTGAATCTTGTATTTGACCCAAGTAGAATAGGGTTTTGGGTCTTGAGTAGATTAAGGTTAGAGTAGTCTATCTAGGGTTACCCTAGTGCTTCCTCATGCCTAATGTAAACCCTAAGACGCCCAAAGTCAAGGGAGAGGCACATGGAATGTGTGACCTTCACACATTAGGCAAGAGCATGAGTGGCCACATGGAACTCTCTCGTTCCATACGCCAATTTTAGGGATCTTTTAATTCAAATTTTCCCATACATCTCTTCTCCAAGTAGAAGTCCATTATAGCTATAAATAGTAGTGCTTGGTTTTTGTAAATTTCAACATTGAATGAATATTGAATTGCTGCTAAATTTGAACCTTTACTTTTTCTTTGTAGTTTAGTCTCCTTTCTAATACTCTAGTCTAGACTTCTAGTTAAGTTGGTCTACCCTCTCACTAGACCTTACCTCTTTCAACTTCAAAAAGCCAAACCATTCTTTATCTTCATCCAAGCTTCCACAAGTCCAATGAAGAAACTAAAAACAACATGAAGAAGGAGTTACTCTATCAGTTATGATGCTAAAATAGCACCTCACTTGTTCTTGAGTCTCCTTAGGATAGTCTCTCTTCTCACGACTACTCTAAGCCTTTTTGCTTGAGAGCTGGCCTCACTTTGTCTTAGAAAACCTCTCCACTACTTCCATGCTTGAGATACATAACTTCTCTTTCCAAGCTTCCACATACATCCACTCCTTCCTCCATCAATTAAGTTGAAGGAGCAAGAAGAAACTCCACTTTAATTGCACTTAAAACTTTATTGATGGAGGAAGGAGTGGATGCATATAAAAGCTTGGAAGAGAGGAATTATGTGTCTCGAGTATAAAAGTGGTGGAGAGGTTTCCAAAGAGAGAGGTGAGGTCAACTCTCAAGAAAGAAGGTTACGAGTAGTCATGAGGAGATTATCTTATGAAGACTCAAGAACAAGTAAGGTGTCTTTTTAGCATCATAACTCTACTCCAAAAGTTCAAAAATGAAAAGAGTGAGTCTCCTCTTTATAAGAGTGGTGAATGTCTAAGGAAAAGGAAAAAGAGGTGAGATTCAAATTTATTGAGAATTCCCCATGTGCTCCTAAAAGGTGGCACAAGTTGAACGATTCAGGGTGAGACATAATCATGCATATAGTGGGAATTAAAGTGGACTTTCTTCTTGCTCTTGCAACCTTATTGATGGAGGAAGGCATGGATATATGCGAAAGCTTGGAAGAGAGGAGTTATGTGTGTGGAGTGTTGAAGGAGTGCAAAGGTTTCTTAAGAGAGGTGAGGCCAACTCTCAAGAAAGAAGGTATGGACTAGTCGAGAGAAGAGAGATTGTCTTAAGGAAAATCAAAAGTAAGGTGCCATGTTAGCATCATAACTCTACTATTAAAAAGTTCAAAATACAAAATGTGTAGCCTCCTATTTATAGGAGTGGAAGATATCCAAGGGAGAGGAAAAAGAAGGGATAATTCAAATTTAAATTTCCCTCCTAAATGGTGGCAAGAAGTATGAATCAAGTAAACTTGTCCACTCATACTTTTCACATTAGAGTAAGTATGCACCCCTTTCAGATAGTGGATGTCCTACGGTTTCTATTAGGTTAAAGTGAGCTCAATTTAAACCCTAACTAGACTACTTTAACCCAAATCTAACATTGTACACTACAAGACCGAAATACAAGCTCGAATACCTAGTCCACTTGGCCAAATACAAGGTCATGGTCTACTTGTCACATACTACTTGACCCAATTTACAAGTCTGTTTATTGCTACTTTGTACATTTTATTACATAGTAGAGTTGACCTCTTCAAAGATGATCTTGGACCCAAGAAGGGTGGGGGAACCCCAATCAAGCCCAATTCTCTTTATTCTGAGTACAATGGTTGGATGGTTTTCCATCACAAAGGCAACACTAATTAGTGTTACTTGCTAGTGAATATTAAAGACTAGTAAGTGGGAATTAATGTGAAAATCAAAAAGGTCTTATTATGGCTATTTAGAGTGACGCGTAATTTAACTTATAAAAGGATCTACTTGTAATTCAATTGAAGTTACATACAAATGCTCAAAGAAAATTAAGTTTTCTTTTTGTGAATACTTTAAAATGTTCTGAGTTATAAAAACTTAAATTTTAACCTTATCAAAATAAACTTCTGACAATCAATCCTATGACTTATCACTCACTTACTTATCTTTATTAAATGTGACTTTAATATCTTTCCCGATACTTAATCTCATAATAATCCTCCCCTTCCATCTTTTCATCAATTGGTATCGAATCTTTAATTTTTAATATACAATGCATATTTTTATTTTTGTTCAATATTTTTATTTAAATTTTTTTTGGATCTAGAGCAAGTACTAGTCAATGCATATGATGCATATGGATGATTTTGTTTCACAAATTAGGAGGGAGTTAAAAGAAAATTTTAAGAGAGAAAGAAAACAAGAAAGTTTGCAAGTATTGGAAAAGATATATAGTAATCGTAATTCACTCTATTCAAATCGATAATAAAGATATTGACCTTAGGAGCTTTGTTTTTGCTGCGTATGCTACTGCCATCCTTGAAAATAGTGGTGGACAAAATGTCCCACACTAACATTCATGTCAACGTGTGTAGTGTTGTAAATGGCATGTTATTAGGATAATAAATATACTCAATATTTTCAAAGTAATTAGGAAAAAAATACCTTTAGAATCTTTCTATTTATTTCATCTTTTAAAGGTGTTGGTTATTAAAATAAAGATCATGAAAATATAATTGGTTTGATTGATATCAAGGCTCTTGGTCTTGGATGGAAGCTCTATTTACGCTGCCTTGTTAACTGTCCTCCTCACCATTGTTTGCCATTGTTGTTGAGGTTAATGGTGGAGTAGAAAGGTGCATCCCATCGCCACCACTGCAAATAAAGTCATCCGGATCTCTTGAACAATAAGGGATGGCATCTCATTTGACTATGATTTAGTTCCATTGCCAAACAAGTCATTCTTGTTATGAATCGAAGAGATAAGGGTTGAATCTTTATTATCTCGTTGTTTTGTGTTTTTCAATGTTTGGTATGAAAGTTTTCAAAGAGGAAATTGATAATTTGAAAACAATGATTGAATCAATAACTAATCTAATCCTTTGGATTATATACTCTACCCATGAAAGATAAGAAAGGTAATCATACATTCAATACTATAGACTCGGATGTTTGGATTCTTGATTTAGGAGCAACTTATCACATGACTCATTTTCCTAAGTTCTTCAATTCGTATGTCAAAATGACTAAAGAATAACTCATTAGTGATGCAAATGGTGATAGTGTAGCCATATGCAGATCCCAATTAGAATCATTTGTTGTCCCTTATCTCTATACAAAAGTTTACAAAAGATTTGAATTGTTCAATAACTTTTTTCTCTTCTTATTATGTGTTTAAGGACTATCATTGAAATTTAAGGACCAAAACAAAACAAAGGTCCTTAAGTCAACAAGCAACATTACAAACATGGACAAATTCTCAAATATAGCTCCATCATAAAATGCTTAAACATCTTTCTTTCAACCTTATAAAATCTATGTTCCCTCATTTGTTCACTATCGAGTCTATTGAATCATTCAAATGTGATATTTGTTAACTATTAAAGCATCATTGTGCATCTTATCCAATATCTAATAAAAAGTGTAATTTTCAATTTGACTTGATTCGCTCTGATGTTTGAAAACCTATTTTAAGATTTATTTCTTGATCAAAATAGTTCGTTACTTTTATTGATGATTGTACTCGTGTAATGTGGACTTCTTGAAAGTAAAGGTTCTTTAATTTTTTTAAATTTTTTCCATCTTGCCCAAATCCTTGACGGGGTCAATCACAAGTGGTCATGATCCGAAAAAATACTCAATTAGTCAAAAATGGCTTGAGCAAAGAATACTTAGTTAAGTCAAGACTGACTTGTGTCAAGAATACTTAATTAAGCCAAAAATGACTTGTGTCAAAATACACAAGGAGTTAAACAAGAATGACTACGTACTCAAAGAATACTCAATGTACTTAGCATTAGTTTGCTTAATTGAACTTGATTAGTTGGTCAAGAACTAGATGTAATTTATTACGATAGATGAACTAGTATAAATTATAATGAATTTTGTCTCTTCCTTACCTTCTTTATATTGCATTTTATCATCATTTGTACTAACCCAAGAAGTAAACTTAGTTCATGAGTGCATACTAAAAATGCTTTTTACTAAAGTGTTTTTCAAACCAACCAAATATTTGTTCAAAATCTTCCTTAACCATTATCACCTATCAACACAAGACCCAAATATCTAGTGATGATGATTCAACAGGCCCATTACCCTCTAGAAAGGTACTCGTTCTACCATTAGTTCACATCTAATTTATAATTTTCTTAGTTATCACGGTTAGTCTTCTTTCTATTGTTCTATTATATCATTTGGATTTTTTAATACTATTCCCAAAAATGTGAATGAAGCACTTGATCATCTTGGATGACGACAAGCCATGATTGCAAAAATGCAAGCTCTTCAACAGAATAGCACATGGGAGTCGATTCCTCTTCCACCAGGAAAAAGACAATTGGATTTTGACGGGTTTATGCCATTAAATTTGGCCACATGCTTGGTTTGGAAAAATTAGCCACATTGTTCAAATCTCTGAGTTAAAACAAAGTGAAGCACACAATTCAATTTTTTATTGTTGTTCCTCCTCCGGCAAATGTATCTACTTAATAGTGTATATTGATTATATAGTCATTACAAAAAATGAAGTTAGTCAAATATCTTAGTTAAAGGAACACTTGTATAAACACTTTCAAACCAAGGATCTTGGAAGCCTCAAATATTTCTTGGATATTGAAATAGCTCAAAAGGTGTTGTAATCTCAAAGGAAATATGTTCTATCCTAAAAGAGACAAGTATGATAGTATTTAATGACATATCAAGGTGAATCTTTCTCTAATCTGACAAGATATATAAGATTGGTTGGAAAACTTATTTATCTTACTTTTACTAGACTTCATCTGTCTTTTAAAATTAGTATTGTTAGTCGGTTCACGCAAGCTCCTTGTATTGACCATTGAAATGTTGTTATCTGTATTATAATATACCTTAAAGAGACTCTAATACAAGGTCATCTATACGAAGATAAAGGGAACATCCAAATCTTTGGGTATTGTTATGTTGGCTAGGCTGACAATCGCACTACTACATGATATTGTGTTTTCCTTCGAGGAAATGTTATTTCTTGATCAGCTATTGAAGCTGAATATAGAACAATGACATCTCTTACTCGTGAATTTACAATGGGTATAACCATTCCTTCAATAACTTAACTTACTTGAGATTTGACAAATTGAGATGTATTGTAATAACCAAGTTACTCTTCACATCGCTTCCAATCCAATGTTCCATGAGATGACTAAACACATAGAAATTGATCGTCACTTTGTTCGAAAAATGTTGTTGTCTAAAAAAATTTGTACTAAACTTATAGGGTCCAATGACCAACTTGCATATGTATTAACAAAATTCTTGGACCCTCAAATTGATATTTATTTGTTCCAAACTTGGAATATACAATTTATATACTCCAACTTGAGAAGGAGCGTTACAATAAGTATTAAACAAAGGTAGGAAGTAGTTGTATTGGAAAACAACTATATGTTGTACCTATGAATTGTACCTATGAGTTGTACCTAGGACTGTAGTTTTGATCTTTGCTCTTCCTTGAAATTGTATCAAAATTTTGTCAATATAATTGTGAGAACATATGAGAGGAGTGATCAAGCTCTCTCAAATATAGTCTCTTTTATTTATCTCAATGATCAATTGTTGTGTCCATGATACTATTTTTTATAAAGTTTCTTCAAGAAAACCAACTGAGAAGCACCTTTTTTAAAAAGACATTTTCTTAAGCCTGCATTTCTTTAATGAATTATCCTAGGTCAAATCAACATCTAAAGTATCCTATCAAACACAACAATCATAGTTTGATTTTTTGATAGTTTTACACATGAAGTCCTCGCCTTAACTTCATTATCAAGCAACTTTTGAAAATATTTTTAAAGTTCATTAAAACCATAATTCAACCCTCCCATTTCGTTTCTTGTGATTTTTCCTATTTTTCACAATAACATAACTACAATTTAAAACCATAGGTACCACATCAACTACTATATGAAGGTACTTGTTTAAATTATTGACCTCAACAACCCATGCATAGTCCATAACCAAATCCAAAACACAGGTGAATTCACCATCTTGTCTTCTACATTCATTGACATATTTCCTTAGAAATATCAACCTAAATAGGTTAAATGGTGAAACTTAGTGGTCAATTCCCAACACAAATCTGTCACCTTTTTTGATATTACAACAATTGAGGCCTTTTGGAAAAGCACAAAGGAAATGAAAGAGGAGGAATCCCCATCGATGGCAAGCACAAATATCTATCCAACTAAGATTTTATGATTTTGAGGGGGAAAGAATAGAAAAGACCATATCAAATCCAATCTTTGCTAAAAATTATACCTTGGTACTGAATTGGGGATTGACATTAGAAGTTTGTCGAGCTGAAGATGAAGATGAAGACACCTTTAGCTTTTTACTAGGACCTTGCACTACATCATCAGATGCAATCACTGTATCATTCAAGGAGTCTGGTCTACATTTCATCTTGGATTGCAAATAATACGCCGTAAAAACAGGCTCCACCACCTGCTTTTCATTTAGATAGTCAGTCGCATGTCCAATACCATAAATTTTCTCAAGATAGCAAAGCACGTACCAATTCAAGCAGGTAAACCACAATGCATAAATTTTGAAATGGAAGCCATGAGAATAAATTGAAGAGAAATAATCAAATATTCACAGTTTAGAATTTCCCAAATTAAATCCTTCATCAATATCATGTAGTCATTTGGGATATGGAAGTGACGGGAATCAAGGGAAGGGGAATAGGTAGCCTTGAGATGATGATTGACCTTTAAAAGCACTATTAATGGGAATATCATATCATCAAGATTGTTTGAAATGTACAAAAGTCAAGCCCGTGAGTTCTATTTTACTTAGAGGAAGTAGTTACAGCATTGTGTCATCGTCAGCACCCACATCCAGTATTAAAAGGAACAGTGTCAAGATGCTCAACGTACCTCGTCAACTTCAGATGTAAGAGAAATGACACTCTGTCTGAGCAGGGATTTTAATCTGTCCTTTCTAAAGTCCGAAAGCCCAACTCCAACACAATTACTATATAGTGGACCAGAATTATCATCCTGATTGACTAAACTCTTTTTTCTTCCCTCTTCATATTTACTTTTAGGTAACTCAGGGGTTTTGTCAGAAACAGGAAATACATCCTCATCTTGTGACAATAGATTTGCAATTTCAGAAGAGTAATACCCAAAGTAATCAGGTCCTACTCTTTCATATTTTTCAGATGCAGTGAAACTTGAGTCAATTGACATGAGAGAAAATGGTGAAGCACAGCAAGTGTCCACTACATTAACAACAAAAAAGTTTCAAATCAATAAAAAAGAAATAGATAATAGCCAAAGACATGAAAACACTCCTCCAATAATAAATATGTATAACGTAACATCAAAA
>Ga0099825_1004447_pt1 | contig 18362 bp, 8 predicted proteins | sample SiratroredBW_FD_76838 | JGI IMG/M metagenome (GOLD analysis project Ga0099825, IMG submission 76838) | Root nodule microbial communities of legume samples collected from California, USA - Siratro red BW | ecosystem: Host-associated > Plants > Roots > Nodule | place: USA: California | collected...
ATAAATATATATATATATATATATATATATATATATATATATATATATATATATATATATATATATATATATATATATATATATATATATATATATATATATATATATATATATATATATATCATCAAGTTATGTATTTATCTATATTTGACCAATAGTTTAGCTTTGTATATCATAATAATTATAACAATTTCTATAAAATACAACTATTATATGATTATAATTTATGTTAAAATTAAGATTTCCATGTCTTATAAAATAATTATAAGAAGTTTTATTATCTTGCTTTTATAGTTTTCTTTTATTTTATAATTTTTTAACTTATTTTAGTATTTAAAAATTTAGATTTGATTGCTTTTGAGCTATATTACTTGAGTGGGTGAGCTTTTATATAAAGTGAAATGTTAGTTTCTCGTACCTGTGCTTAATACTTATTTAAAAAAAAAAAAATCAAGTCATAAGTCTGAGTTTATAGAACCATTACTACTTAAGTAATCACTTCATATTTGATAAATATAATTTTGTTCATACTTAGAAGTTTCTGTGGTTTATTTTAGTACAATCAATAATAAATTTATTATTTTAATTAAGATTAATTTGATTGAGTTTATTTTAATTTTATATTTTTAGTGATAGTATGTCCTAACATTTACACCTATTCTAATTAGACGGTCTAATAGTTTCATTAATTAGACGGTCTAGTAGTTTCATGGAATGTATGATTCAACAAATCATTTGTCAAAACTTAACTGTAAAAGACACTTCAACAACATCAAGTAAAATGAAGATAAGAATATAAAAAGCCTGTTACATTTAATAACATAGATTAAATTATTTGATAGTTTGTCCAAAGAAAGAGGATAAGTCTCATCAAGCAAAAGTTCAAGTTATTTCTTTAAATCAAAATAAAAAACAAAATTTGAGTAAAAGAATTAGAGAATAAAATCCACAATATCTCAAAAATAGATTTGGAAACAAATCATCTACAACTATATAAAGAAACAAAGTTTGGATAAAATTGGAAACAAGATATGAGAATTATGAAAAGTTGAAAACTGAGAATATGTGAAAAATATTTGAAATATAATATAATTCTAAGATTCTTGGAATAAATAAACCTATAAAAAGATACAATTATCCAAGGGAGAGGAACGAAGCTTCACAACGACATTCGAAAAATAGAGTATCATCACATTTTTTAGTTTTTTATTTTCTTCATTGTAATTCTCTCCTTTTGTCTTTGTATTAAAAATTAAACTCTTTTGGGTTGATTCTCTTGTCATTTCCTAATGAATTATGATATTTTTGTTCAATATAATTCTTGTTCTTAACTTCTTTGTAACAGTTTATGCTTTACTATTGGTCTTTTTGAAATCTATTTTCTATCTAAGAAAAAGCTAGTTGAGAATTCAATTCTTTTCTTTAATTAAAGTTATTGGTTAGTTCACTTAGTTCTAATCAATTTTCTGTTCACTTAGTTTAAAATAGTAAAAGACAAATATCTAATGAGTAGACTCTTGGAGACAAAGTGTGAGATATTGAATATCAATAGATGCTTGTTTTAATAACACGACTATATTAAATTTGATTAATACAATGCTTGTTTAATTAAGTTTGACTCCGTGTGAGGATTGAAAGAATTATAATCTTAATTAAGATAATCAATTATGAATTCACTATTAAATGAACCTATTTTCTTTATTGTTTCACCATCTTCTTTAATTTTCTACTAAACATCCTTAAACCCCCTTTAATCATTACTTACATATAAGTTTTGAATACTATTTAATTGAATTCATAATTAGATTTGTTGAAAGATGACTTGAAGTCACCTAACCTTTCTATACTATCATCTTTTATATGTTAGGTGGTCTATCACTGAAGTAGATGATTCATCCTTACAATAAACAGTCTATATTGTAATCCTTTATTTCTTTTATTTTGAACCAGAAGATGAAAACTATTAATGTCCATTCAGCATCAAAAGTTTCAATATAAACCAATCTCATTATATATAACGATTTAAATCCATTAATATAAATAATAATAAAAATGTATACACAATCTCAAAGAACCATACTAATTTTATCAAAAGATTCAAATGAATTTAAACAACATATGCATCATTTTATTATGGAAAAAATTCCTAAAGTATCCAATAATTTCACAAATTCTCTTTAGATAAACTTTGCTAAACAAAAATAATTCACCCGAGTTAAAAAAAGTCATTGAGCGAATTTCACTAAAAAAGTTATTAATTTCAATCAAAGTTGAATTTAGTTGAGCAAATTATCAATCCCCTTTCTAACTCTAGGTAGAAGTTCTACCAAACAAATATTCCTCTCTTTCATATTTTTAAAAAAATAATTATCATACTACTTATAGTGAATTCATCAATGTTATCTAAATTTACAAAACATCAAAGTACAACTAACCATGTCAAATTTACAAATTATCAGTTCACGCAACTAACTATGTCATTTTTTACTGTCATTAAATTGGTACCAAAATTTTATCAATAAATTCATACTAATCTAAAACAACCTTTTAACATACAAATTTTCAATTCCTACATGTTACATTCTTTCAGAAAACATACTTAAAGAAATATACTCTTGTAATAAACTTTTCATTTATTATTGAGTTTGTGATCTTATCAACATCTAACACATCTATTTATGGAAAACTAAATGGATTAAGACTTAAGAAATCTACATACCCTCACTTTCCATACACCATAAAAAATTATAAATATTTAATATAGAAATTTTCTCCTATTTTTAATTCATCAGGTAGAGAAGTAGAACAATAAAATTATTCACTTCAAAAAAAATTTATTATCTCACTATAGTTGCAAAGTCTTTGTTTCGACAATGACAATAGGATCGGAAGTTAAGTTATAGAATTATCATTAACTACTATCATATTATCATACACATCTAATATCTTAAATAATGAACAAAATGAAATGCTCTAAAATACTATCTAAATAAATAATTTAAGATTTGATATAAATTATTAATATTTAATCATTTATATTATGAAAATAAGTTTCACTCAATCTTTAAATACAAAATACAATATTAATAAAACTATTAAAATGAGTAGAAAATTTAATTAAAATATACATATAATTTTTGAAACAACAATTAGTTTTAAAAATTACTTTAAAATTTAATTAAGTTGGATACATTAATAGAAAAATGAGATTTTATATCGTTTCTAAGAGATTTTCTATATCGGTTCTGTAACTAATGTTGATGCGAGTGATATAGAAAGTCTATAACTTTTTATATCGTTTGTTCAACCGATGTAAAATGTATCAATATTACATAGGTTATGAACACAATCGATGTAATATGATACTTAAAAAAAGTAAAAAGCGAGACATATTACATAACTGGAATCGAAGTAATATGTGACATTTGAAGCTATGACCATTGGAAGTTTTTTCGAGCAACTTTCATTTTTTAAGCTTCTTAATCTGAGTTCTTTATCAAAAGTTATGGCCGTTTAAAGTTTTTTCGATCCAAATTTTTAAAACTCAAAATCTATGATAAATTTATGCAACATAAATACTATAATGATAATATATATACTAAAAGAAGTTACCACAAAAAAATTTGAATCAAAAACAAATTTCTAACTATATTTACAAATAGGATCATGCGTTACTATGACACTCTTAGTAACCTGCGATGAACATAAAAACATGTTAAACAAACCACACATATCAAAAAATGCAAAATAGAGCAAAAATTGTCAAAGGCTACAAAGCCTACCAACAAAGATGTGAGTGAGAACATTGAGAAGGAGCAACAACAAAAAAAATGCAGCAGCGGCGTAGGAAAAGATGAACAACAAAAGAGTGAAAATGTTAGGTTACAAAACAAACCTATTACATCGGTAAGCTTTTCTAGGGTAATTTTTTTTATTACACTCTATTATATTGATTGCCAAAGTAACTGATGTAATATATTGGACGTCTCATTTATTTTCAATTTTTTAAAATAACACCAGTCTACACCAGTTGACATATCTTACACTCCATTGCATTGTTTGTGTTGATAATCAATATAATATGTATGCATTAAATATCTATGTTATTTTTTTTAAAACTTAATTTTTCTGCTCACTTTTTATATCTTTTGTAAAACCGATGTATCGGTTTGTAAAATTGATGTAAAAGATAGATTATTATATCGATTATAATATAATCAATGTAATAATTATTTTTTATTTATAAAACTATGTTTTTATTTATAAAATTTTTAATTATTATGTCCTATTTTTTCTATTAGTAATAAGTTTATATTTTCTAGTCAAGATAATTTAATTCTAGGAACTAATGAACTTTTAATCAATTAAATTTGTTATGCCCAACATCAATTCTTAATTTTTGGTTCTCATAACTTAGTCTTAGGACTAAAGTATATGGTTTAGTTCTTATAATTTTTTATAATTAGTTTATGTAATTAAGTCGAAATATAAGAATTAAAGATCATAAGAATTTTAAAATATTTACTCGTACGGTTAAAATAATTTAGTTCTTATAATTTTAAATTTTTTAAAATTTTAAAAGATGGAAAAAGTCTATTTTATTTTGGGAATTTTTTTTAATATTTGAACAAAAATTTAAAAATAATGGCAAAAACACATAATTAAACATTTTTTTATAGAACTGCTTGTGGTTAAACTTTTCAAAATAAATTCAATTTCAAATAAATATATGGGACCCTTGCCTCAATATATGATAACAATGAAGAGCAGTATAGGCCACATACAATTGAAACTTATAATCAAAATATATCAATGTGATCAAATGCATAAAATGAAGAGAAGAGATGATTAGAGCAATGGCATGGAGCAACATAAGTTTGGTGACTAGAGAAAAGAAAGAATGAACTCGCATGTCATTCACAATGCAAAAATCAGAAAGAAAACAAATTTATTACATTAATAAACATTATATGTCTCTTAAACTAGACTCGTCATAGTAATTTAGTTTTTACATTTGATATTATATGTCCCAACCTAAAAATAGTGATCTACGTTAATGAGTATAAAATGTATTTCTTAACTTAAAATAATATCATAATTTACGGCATCATTTTTTTTTTGTCAATGCGTAGTAATTGAAACATAATTAACCTATACTTTATACTAGTATTTCAAACATGTCAAATAAAATTTTATGAATTCATACGGTATCTAATATCAATCCACATAATAATTATACTTTTAATATTATAATAATTTCTAAAAGAATACCTATTTCACAATTTTCATATAAATCAAAATTTTTCTGAATCGATGCATAAACATGTTCTAAAACTTAAAAGGTATCTAGCTAAGAATGTTTTCCATACCAAAGTTCTTGTTTATTGTCAGAAGAACTCGAATATCTTTTGAAAAAAAAAATCTAACTTTCAGAGTAATTGTTCATTAACTTAAATCCAAAAACCTAATTATTCATTATTAAATATTAGTTAACAAGATTTAAAATTTTTTTCCAACAATTTCCAGCACACATTAATAAAAGAATAAGAAAATAAAAAAGAAAAAACTTACTCAGTTATCCAACTTAAATTTTTTTTAACTATTATTAATTTGACATCAACATAACTCTAAAGACTTGATAAGAAAAAAGAAGTTAATTTTTAGAAAGAGGGAAAAGAATGGAAAGAGAAAAAAAAAATAAGGATGGAGTTTGGTGGTAATAAGATACAAGAAAGAAGGAATATTTTAGTGTAATAGCATCCCAAAATATTATGTACACTCCTTACTCGTCATCAAAGTCCAAATCCAACCCATACATATATCATACACTTATATGCCTACAATTATCAAACAACAAGTGGATCTAAAATACTTATAACTAATAAAAGATCTTTGAGAAATATAAAATTTTGATAAGATAATAATTGAACTCGTGTAAAAATTATTTTTAATTTTTATGTCAACTATTTAACATCTTTCTTGTATAAAAGTTCTCTAAAATCTATTATTATAAGTTCTTTTCTAAATGATTTATATGAATAATATTTAAAAATAATATTCATATAAAATAATATTGTAAATAATTTATTATAACATTTTCTTAAGAAAAAAATAAATTTTAAGAATTTAAAGTTTGGTTAACTTTATCATAAAGTTTATCTTTTTATAATTTGTAATGTTGGTTGTATTTGATGATACCTTGAAGAATTATTTAAGATGTTAATTTGTGTATACTATACACACTTTTTTTTTATTCTAGAAGCTATGCACTATTCACACTTTTTGTTTTGTATTCTCCTATTAATACATACATTTCATTAAGAGTATTCACACAACTTAACCTAATTATGTGACGATTTTCATTCTTTATATATATATTGTATATACTTTTTTCATATAATATATATGAATTTGTATATTTTTTTCATATAATATATAATAGATGAAAACTTTCTAAATTTTAATTTTTAATTTAATATTGTTTTAAAATATTTTTAAAAGTAGTTTCTTTAGTTAAAAAGGATCTCAATTAAAATCTTTTTCAAAATGAGTAACAACAACCATGCTACAAGATTCTTTCCCTAACATTGGAGGCAGGTTAAATGGTGGTAATAATATTGGCAGTTATTTAAAAAGTGGGGTTTGAATTTGTTGGGTGTCCCTGTCTGGCTTGTATGTGTCTCGGTTTTTCCCTGAAACCGAAAATGAAATGGGATATGCAGATGGAAGAAATCGAAGCCATTCTCGAAAAAATTTGGGACCTTCACGACAAGCTCAGCGACGCAATTCACTCGGTTTCCAGATCCCACTTCCTTACTACCCTCAAAGCCCTCAAAAACTCTTCGTCCCTTCCCAATTCTACCGCTAACGCCGCTGCTGATGGTTTCGTCTTTGTTAAGGACTTTCGACCTGCCGACGGCGATGATGACTCTGCCCTTCGCGAAGCCAAGAGTCTCAACGCCATACGGACCGCGCTTGAGAACCTCGAAGACCAGCTCGAGTTCTTTCATGTGAGCTTTTTGTTTTTTTCTTTCTGTCTCATTTTTTCTTTTAATTTTTTTTTTCTTTTGTTTTGTTATAATTTCTCTGCTGTTATATGGCTTGAAATTTGTTCAAATTGTATGTTAATTTGTTCTTTTCACATATGCATAACAACTGAGTGAGAGTGGTTATTTTATAAGGCCAACAATTCGTTATAATGAAAATCCTAACTCTTGAGCACAAAATTTGCGGAATTTTGTTTTTTTTGTATCTTTTCAAAGAGTAGATGTTAATTACGTCAGATTTAATTTGGAAAAGTGTTGTTTATGTATTGTTGTATTGAGGGAGGTTAGTTTTGAATTGGACATTAGGGCAAATGGACATGACCCTGGAGGGTGACTTGAGGGAAGAAGGGAAGAAGCATGTTAAGAACCAGATTTTATTATTAAGGTTCCGTTCAATTACTTAAAAGTGAAAAAAATATTAAAAATTATGCTCTTGATTAAGTGTTTTAATGATATTGTTTATGGACTTCTTTGTTTTTATTGTTGCAATGATATTGTTTATGGATGTTTATCCCTTCCCAGACTTCTGAAACTTCTATCTGAAGTTATGTTTTCATTTTGTTGTGTAGACCTCTTACTACATTTTGGTGTTTGGGTCATTATTTTAAATCTATTGCCGTGGTTCCCCAATCCTGGCCATTGGCTTCAGTGGTTCATCTATTAATTGCCTCTTCACAATTTCAGTCCTTAGTTTTGTAACTGTTTACTACCTATGTTTCTTTCACTCCATGATTTCTTTATAATTGGCTCCTTTTGGGTGTCCTTTTGTGGGCATTATGTTTCTCCTATCCAAGTGTTAGGTAATATCAAAGAATGATTTTGAAAATCTTTTGAATTAGGTTTGTTGTGGATTTTAATTCCTTTTAAGTAAGGGCTCACTACCTATGTTTCTTCTGCTCCATGATCTCTCTATAATTGGCCCCTATTGTTGTATTATGTTTTTCCAGTCCAAGTGATAGAAAATACCATAGGATAAATTTTAAAATATTTTCAAATACATTGCTGTGGATTTAACTCAAAATCACTAGGACAAACAATATCCAACAAGGTCACGAAAAAAAAAAGAAACACTAGAAGCAATTGAAGAATAAGAATCGAGTAAGGAAGAAGAGAGCACACATGAACTTAACATGGTTCGATAATATATTTATGAAATAATATATTTATGAACTCTAATCTACGCTCATGAACAATTAGCTATGAACAAAGTTTTCTTCCTCAGATAGTTACAGAGAAGACTTCACAGATTTAAACTTGAATAGTTAGCTATTCACATTCACAACCCATTGCATGTTGGTTCATCTTGACTGATACTTATTAGTGTTCATTACTAAACTGGTTAAAGGCATGTCATGCTTGTATGTTGGGAGTGTTTTATGCTAGGCCTTTTTTACTGCATCATTCCTATGAAATTTTCCAAAATCTTAACAAAAGTACTAGGCCAAAGTGATCAATTTTCTCACCAAAATCTTGCGAGGTAATCTTTGCACATTATACAATTTTCTTGTCCTTTTAAGGAAAAAAAAAAGAAGTTAATCAGCATTTTAGTATATTTATGTCTAGCTTAACCTCATAAAACTGACTTTTATGATGAGGTTTGTATCCTATTTATATAATATATTTTAGTCTTATTCGTAGTTGATGTGTGATTTCTAACAAAACATAAAATGAACCAACAATATACAAACATGCAGTAGCTATAGTCTTTCCGCAACTTTCTTTAGAAAGTTCAGAAGTTTCATTAATCAATTAATTACAAGCTTATCTTTTTTAGTACCGTTTTTATTGGCCTTATGTTGCATGATGCTTTGAAGGGAGTCTCTGATTTGGAACTTCATTCTATATGTAGACAATTCAAACCCAGCAGCGTGTTGAGAGAGATGCTGCAATTGCACGCTTAGAACAGAGCAGAATTGTTCTTGCAATGAGGCTGACAGAACACCGTGGTAAAAAGTATAAAGTCATTGAAGAAGCTCTTGCTTTTATTGGCGATGTGCATGATGCAGGCTGCCTCATCGCTCCTGATATTCTTCTCTATGGACAACAACCAAACTGTTCGGCTGAGAATTTTGCAACTGTGAAAGCTAAGAGATCTAATATTCTTATGAATATTTTTGTCTCAAGTTTCAATTTTGTGAAGAGATCTATTGGATTGGATCATATGGGCGGAATAGTGGGAAATGCTGCTTTAGTTGCAATTAGCATGATAGCTTTGCTTCATTTACATCAGATAGGTGATCATGAGCAGCCATCTAGGCTAGAAGATAGAGTTCACAGCAACAGAACAACCGTGAGAAGAACAAAATTGGTAGGTTCTTCATCTGATGCTCACTCCAGTAATTTGGATGTATTGTTAGCTAGAGGTTAGGATAACCTCTATCCCTGATAAAAAGATGAGTGAATTATGTTTTGAGGGTGTTATATTTTTTTTTTTCTCCATTTTGTGCTCTTGGTCCTTTATTGATACGTGGGACTGAGGCCAAAGTAGAGGCAAAACTTCTTGTTACTTAGGCTAGTGAGCTTCGTCGTCTTGGTTTTTGTTGCCACTGGAAGTTTTAAAAGCCACATTGCAGTTTTGGTTGTTTCCACCTGAAAAGTTGCAATATATATAGGTTGTGTTTGCTGAATTTCTTGTTGAGGTGAAGATGCTTGAAATATTATGGTTTATTGGAAAGCATCACAAGAGATTCTTCTTTCTGCTAGACAGTGTCATCTGTGATAAATTCCTGCTCAATTTTTGTCAGTTTTACTTTAATTTTTCTTGTTACAATCTATTTTGTGAATACTTCTATGTTGGGATGATGGAAATATTTTGAAGTTTTCTGCAAGGAAACTGATTGAGACTAATCCTGAATGGATTTTGTCTTGTATAGACCCTTTTTGAGTTTTGATTACATTTGCAAGCAATTGGAGTTAAGAGTGCAATTACTTGGAGTTTAGAATTAAGTAGTTTGTTATATTTAATTCACAGCTTAGACCTTAAAACTTATAATTTCAAGTAATAAAAAAATCAGAATTAATATTTTAATTTTATTATCTTTGTGCTTTATGCAACAATTATTATTGGATAATCTAGTACTGCTTGTCATTAGCCACGTCTCCATTACGTCTTTGTCTTGAACTAGTGTATTTTTGTGAGGGTTCATAAAATTCTAATTTAATTTAGAAATAAGGCATTTTATTTTAATATAATATTTATTCTGAACCTTGAAAAAAAATATATAGTTGAATTTAACATTGCAGATAACATTAAAATCGATATTAGGATTCGATTAGCGAAATATTGTATATACATTTTATTTTTTAAATATAAATGTTGTTTCGTTTAGGTTTTTAATCTTATTTTAGTCTCAATTTAATAAAATGTGGTTTTAATCCCAAAATATAATGCTAAAAAACTTATTTTTCACATAACTCTAAAGATTTGAGAAAAAAAAAGAAGATAATTTTTAGAAAGAGGGATGAGAATGGATAGAGAAGGAAAAAAAAAAAAAAAAGTAAGGATGGGGTTTGGTGGTATTAAGATACACGAGAGAAGGAGTATTTTCTTACTATCCCTCAAAATACTATGTACACTCCTTACTTAGTCTTCAAATTTCCAAGGCCCTGAATCCAACCCATACATATATCATATACTCATAGTTACAATTATCAAACAGCAAGTGGATCAAAATACTTATAACTAATAAAAGATCTTACAAATATTTAATTTTGATAAAATAATAATTGAACTCATGTAAAAGTTATTTTTATTATTATGTCAACTATTTAACATCTTTCTTATATAAAAGTTCTTTAAAACCTATTATTATAAGTTTTCTCTAAATGATTTATATGAATAATATTTAAAAATAATATTTATATAAAATAATACTGTAAATAATTTATTATAAAATTTTCTTAAGAAGAAAGATTAATTTTAAGAATTTAAATTTTAGTTAATTTTATCATAAAAATATATCTTTTATAACTTTTAATGTTGTTTGTCTTTGATGATACATTGAATAATTATTTAAGGTGTTAATTTGTGTATACTGTACAGGGTTTTTTTTTTTTATTCTAGAAGCTGTGTGCACTGTACACACTTTTTGTGTTGTATTCTCCCGTTAATACATACATTTTATTACGAGTATTCGGACGGCTTAACCTAATTATATGTAAATATTTTATTCTTTTATATATATATATATATATATATATATGTTATATTTTTATAAATTGTATTTTTTCATATAATATATAATAGATGACAATTTTTTAAATTAATATTTTTTCAAAATTAAATAATTGTTTTTATTTTTTAACTAAGTATATAAATCAATTTAATTTATCATGAATTCAACTTAAATAAACCAAATAAACAGTAGGATGAAACTATTTTCTATCCAGTATAAACTTCTTCTACTGTGCCTGCATGTAGAGTCATGTACACAGTTTCTAGTTTTTGTTTCAGTTAGTAAAATTGTTAATTTTAATTATGAACATCATTATCAACTTTTAAAGTAGAAAAGAATATTAAAAAACACAAGAGAACAATAATATTATAATGTTTTTTTAAAAAATTATTAATTAATAAGTTATCTTTTTGCAAAATTTAAACATCTCAAATAATTAATCATTCCGAAGAACTCTTCAAGATATGTCAATTACAAACATCTATTATATTAGTAAGAACTGTGATATTTTTAAAGTTGTCTTAACTGATGAAGTGTACATGTGAACTTCTTCTACTGTGCCCTGCTGCATGCAGAGCCTTAATTGTAAGAACTGTTCAAGTATGCCATTCTACTGTGTCCTGCATGCAGAGTCTTAATTTGTGTGTTCTGTTTCTGTGTTTTTGTTTTCTAATACTATCCTGACACAGTGGTGGTCCTATTATTAATTTGTTTGTCTGTAATGACTCTTCTAAATTATTTAGCATAATAAAATCTTGTTCGGAAAAAAGTTGTGGGCTCCAAATTTTACTTTTTATCTAAAGAAGAATTAGTTTTTTAATGAGTCTATTGGGAAAGTACTGTGAGATAATTAACTTTCCTTAAAAGAACAGTTTTTACATAAAAGATACTTCTGAAACTGAAAATAAAAAACTATTAAAAAAATCATAAATTCAAAATTTCATACCCGCATGAATTTCTTTTAATTTGATATATAACTTTTGCTAATTTAGTAATTATATTTAATTTTTCTTTTGTTTCAAAAAAATTTAAATTTGGTATGTAGAAATAATTTTACACTAAAAAAATATTGCAATGTATGATATTAATTATTAATGAACAATTACCACTATATGAAATTCATTCTCATTTGGGCATATAAACTTTTTTACTTAGTTTAAACTTTTTTATTCATTGTAGTAGTATGAATATTTAGTTATTATTACAGATTAAGATAGATATGAAAGGAGGTTAATAACAATTTTAAATAAAATAAAACTAAAAATAATAAAGCATATCTTTTTTTTCACTATGTAAATAAATATGTTCTAGTAAATGATATTAGAAGAGTTTGGACAAATCTTACATTCATACCACTGATGGGTGATTCTTGGATCCCTAATTTGTTAATATCCAATTCAATTTTTTTTGTCAAACATAATTTTGCACATGACATGTTTACAGGTAATTTATTTTACTTAAGCAATTAGTTATTTCTTCAAGCTAGTTACATGTACTTTGCTTTTATATTTGGTTCAATAAACCACACAATTTAGTTCTTTTTAAGAGTGGTTTTGACAGGAAACATATGAGTGAGATGTGTTTCTTTTAGAAATGTCATCTGACTTGCATATTGAAATCTTCTATACATGACTTAAAATCATTAGATATGCTCAAAATAAAACAATGAATTTTTCACTCTATCCACCTTATAAGCATTAATTATGTATTGAACAGTTATATCAATACACTTTTTTTAAATACCTTGCAACCATTTAAAAATAAATAAATTTAATTGCATTTTTTATTTTTAATTTAAAAATTATTTTAAATAAAAAAATATTCTAAACTAAATACTATTATTTATTATTATTATTATAATTAAAAGTCAGAATTACACATTAGGGGACTAGAAAAATTAAAATAGAAGTCACACCTATTTAACATAACAATGATATCATCCATTCCCAAAATCAAAATTACCAACACTGTTATCTACTTCTATAATAAAAAAAATAGTGGGTTATTAGAATTGTTAATTTCATGGAACATCATTATCTGTATCTTCTTTTTCATATTTATTAATTTTTTTTCTTCTATTTTTATCCATACATATTATAGCATCTCTATCTTAAATGGATTGTTTATCTTAATTTTATGAGTTTTATCAGGTCAGGTAAATGTAAGCATCTAAAAAAAAGAGCAGCACTATGAAATTATAATGAATGAAAAAATGGATGATAACATTTTTTCTATAATAACTAAACTTGTGACTATCATATAAAATAACACATGCATACAAACGTTTTATTACTATTTTTTTTAAGACAGTAACTACAATAATAAAATTTATTTAAAATATCTATTTAAAATTAATTTATAGTATATAAATAGTTATAATATCATTTTATATTATTTATTATAATTAGTTATAGATGTTATACATTTTAGAGTGTCCAAAAAATGATTTTGCAATATAAATTAGATTGAATGTTGGGCATGAGACACATGAGAAGGCAATAGTGACATTCTAACATAAGACACTGTGCACCGATTTAATCAGACAAATATCGCGGTGCGACAGTCCATACTTTTGCGCGTGAATTCTTGTAGGATATGTATGGAAAGAAAGAGAAAAAATATGGACAATAAATATTTAATATTTTACTTATGAGAAATATAAATTAATTTTTTATTTCTTTAATTTACACTTTTTATTTGTGCTTTTATCAGGACATGGAAGGATCTTCTCAGTCTTTACAAGTTTTTTTCTTCTTCTCTTCTTTAATGACCTAAATCTTCTATTTAGTGAGATCAGTTTTCTGAATGTAGCAACCTTAGTCGAGAGGATGAGTATTTAGTTATAAAAGATAATTTGATGTCAAAGTTCTATACAAATATCAGATCAGTGTTAATATCTGCTTAAAAACTGTGTTTTTAAGGTTATTTATAGAAATCAAAGTGTATAATTTTACACGATTTGATGAATTGATGAATATATCTTCTTATCCGATACATTCTCATCTTATTTCCTAAGCTTTCTTAGGGATTTGTGTTTTTAGATCCAATGGTCAGAGGTGAAATATCAAATTACTTCAACTAAATAATTATATAAATAATATATAAAAATAATATTTATATAAAATAACATTGTAAATAATTTATTATAAAATTTGTTTAAGAAGAACAGATAAATTTTAGGAATTTAAATTTTGGTTAATTTTATCATAAAAATATCTTTTTATAATTTTTAATGTTATTTGTCTTTCACTTCTTTTGAGTTATATTCTATAAGCTGTGTGCACTCTACACACTTTTTGGTAGTAATACGTACATTTCATTAGGATAGAAGTATTCAGACGACTTAACAATTATGGGACTATTTTCATTCTTTTATATATATATATATACATATATATATATTATACTTATATAAATTGTATATTTTCATATAATATATAATAGGTGACAACTTTCTAAATTAATACTTTTTCAAAATTAAAAGGTTGTTTTAATTTTTTTAACTAAGTACATAGATCAATTTAATTTATCATGAAATCAACTTAAATCAACCAAGTAAACAGTAGAATGAATCCATTTATTAATATGCTCCTATAAGCATTTTTATTTTCTAACTCCATCCAGCATAAATAGGAGAATGAATTAAACTTCTGCTGTGACTGCATGCAGAGTCTTAAACCTGTGTGCCATGTACACAGTTTTTAGTATCACCGCTTTTGTTTTCCATTAATATGGCGACACAGTGTCCCTGTTACTTTTTTTTTTTTCGTAGCATAATAAATCTTGCTCAGAAAACAAAATTAATTAATTAAGAAGTTTTTTTTCTTTAGAATTCAACCTAACCCCATAGATTATTAATTACTGTGGCAAATGACAAACGACAAGAAACACAGTATTGTAAAAAGGTGAGAAGGGTATGGATAGTTTCGGAAAATCATAGGCATTATGTTTGGTTTTGAGGTATAAAAAGAGACCAGCCGCAGATGAAAAATGCAGTCTCATAAACTCTTCGTCTTACCCTTACCAAAGCATAGGCAGTACCTTACCATGGCTGGGGAACCCTCTCTTCTAATGCAAACTTCATCTCAAGATCAGACGCAAGACTTTGTCAACACTGCTCAAAACTCAGGACATTTTTGCAAACCCAGCTCTTCACAGGAAGGTAGTTCGTCGCAGTTTAATCTTCCTGACGGTTGGATTATAGAGGAAAGACCCCGTCGCACGAAGCCTTCGCATGTTGATAGGGTATATTTCTCATCTATTTTGCTTATTCATGCATGCATGTACATTATGTGACTCTATGAACCCATTAAGTTTTGCATCTCCTCAAACCACCGCATCTAAAGAGAAATGGAACAGTTCAAAAAGGATTTTTGAATTTTTTTTTTCACCATTACAACTGCATGTGGTGTTATCATCTGAGACACTGACACCTGTGTTGTGGATGTTACAAAATCATTGCTGTTTGCTCAGAGTTTCATGAAAACATTTTTGTGCTGTTAGAAGATGTCGATTAATTAGTATATGAAAAATTAGTTTTTGACCCTAGATTGGGAGTTAATCTGAAGTTTTCCCCTTCCATCTTGTGTAGAACTAGTTGTTTTCTTTGGCTAATATGTGCTTCATTTCTTCACCAAACATTTCTGATATTTAGAATTGGTATCCTTTCATTTTTTTTTTCAAGGATTTGATTTTTAATGTTTTTTATTTGTTATTTTGTTTGTTTAGTATTATTACGAACCGCACACCAGGAAGCAGTTCCGATCTTTGTCGACTGTTCAGAAATATCTAGCAGGAGCAAAAGATATTACTAAAAGAAAGTCAAAAAAGGCTAACAATGTGAGTTCTAATATTATATTTTGTATATTTTTGTTTATATAAAAAGTAACTCACTATGGAATGCAGTTGTTTCAGACAAACCAATGATTGATTATCGTGGAGAAATTCCTGTAAAGAAGCTGGACTTACATGACATTTCTATTTTACCATACAATATTGTATGGGATAGATTCAAATATGTATACTTGGTGAAGTTTTTGCTGTAATACATATAATGAAAATTACATTCAGTCTGAATATATATTTTGAATAGATCTGAGAAATGAGAGTCCCACTAGCAGTGGAAATTTTCCCCTCTTTTTGTATCATCCCCCAGTTTGGTTACCTCACACGAGTGTGAATGTTTCACTCTTTCCTATCTTTTTGGGTTGATGCAGGAGTATGAGTGTCAAATGGGCTGGATGTTAGACACAACTGTGATTTACAGTCTAACCTCTTATTAGCCTAATTATCAAGTTCTTCACTACATAAGGTTTATGTTTGTAGATCTGGATTAAATATAATCTTATTTAACAATTTGTAATTGTTTTCTCAATTTACTTTCCTTTGATTTACTAAGTAAATATTTCACATTAATGGTTTCCTGTGATGGGTTAAACAATCCTATATCTGAAGGTTTGGTCTTCAATCAAGTCAAATGAATGAAGTTGTGTGGTTCATGTAACCGATCTCATTTAGTGGAATAAGCCTTTTGTTGAAGTTCTTGATATTGTTGTTGTACGGCTAAACTAACCTCCCACTCATGAAAAATGCCCTAGATTTCTAATTATGATCTCTTAAAAAACATTTCATCCTATTTTTGTCTTTTAGAGAATTTTTTTTTCTTCACAGTTCCCTTTTGGCAATTTTAACTTCTAATTGTTCCTTGCTGCTATTGATTTGAAGCTACAACATACTGTTTTTGGCAATTTTAACTTTTGATAGAGTTTGCACCTGTCCCATTATCCCATGCTGTTGCTTGCTCCTCCACTGTACCTAAAAATATGTAAAGAACTTGTGGAGGTGTAAGGCTGTATATGAGCCAGACTAGTGTGGCTTAAAGTTCTCTTAATTACTGTTTTGATCTAAAGCTATATTTTCTGCAGAATCTTGCTGAGTCTGGAGTAGGACAGCAATCAAGTTCCTCGAGAGCTTATTTCTCACAAGAAGGAAATACAAGTAGAGCAAAATCCAAGGTGAAAAACCAAATAACAAGTTATTTTTGGTTTCACAATTAGTAGTGTGGTGGTTTCGACATATATATGCATGGTTTGTCACTACTAAATTTAATTTGTATGCTGCCTTTTCAGTCGTCTGCGAAATCACGAGCTGGAGAAAAAAGAGTTCGTGATTCAAGAAATACGGAACAATCTGTTGGTGATTCAAGAAATACGGAACAATCTGTCTATAGACCCTCTCCAGTAGCAGAAGAAGAGATTACTCCAAGGTCATGGAGACACTCTATTCCATCTGGGGTGAGTTTCAAAACTACAAAGACTTTATAGTGATAAAAACGATCATGTATAACTGATTCAATGTTTTCTGAATAAATCTGTGAAGCTGGATTATCAGAACAAAATCAACAACCCAGAGAGCAGTGCCGTGAATAACCTATCTACACCACCACCAACAAAAGTGAGTTGGCTTTTGTCTGGTCCCTCGGGAAACTGGAATCCTCGGATTGATGGTCTTCCTGTGCCGGAATCTGAAAGGCACAGGTGGTCACATGCATTTAAACAATCCATCAATCGTGATGGATTTAATGGAACCTAAAAACTGAGGTAAGTTTTAAATAAATTAATACTTCTTTCATATGAGTTCATATGATTAAAGGTTTCCAAAAGTACAGAAAGTCACTAGTTGCTTCTCATTCCGCCTTGCAGATCATGGTGAGAATGTGCAGACACCTTGGAGTAACAACATTGGAGTACATGTTGTTGATGTTGTTGTTTATCTTAAATTATATATATGCAGACATTATTCAATTTCCACCTAGTTTGTACCCATAATGTTGTTTTTGGATTGCTCGTGGAAGCAACTTGTGTAATGAGTACAGTTCTTGCATCTTGATATGTTGTATCAACAACTTTTTTCCGAAGATATCACATCTTTCTGCACCCCTTTATGTCTGAACCAAAGGTTTTTCTTTTTTCAAATCTAATTTTAATAATATCGGACTTACAGATGGATTGATTAAACATTTCTGAGATTTGTAAATATGTAGTTTTTTTTTTTTTTTTTTTTTTATTTTTTTAATTTTTTTATTTTTTTTTTATACCTTTTCACAATTTAAACCTTTTTGGATTTTTTTGTATACCCCACA
>Ga0099825_1004450_pt1 | contig 18359 bp, 7 predicted proteins | sample SiratroredBW_FD_76838 | JGI IMG/M metagenome (GOLD analysis project Ga0099825, IMG submission 76838) | Root nodule microbial communities of legume samples collected from California, USA - Siratro red BW | ecosystem: Host-associated > Plants > Roots > Nodule | place: USA: California | collected...
AATAATAATAATAATAATAATAATAATAATAATTGTTATTATTATTATTTCAATTGTTTTTGTGATTGTCTTGAAACTGGGGCCACTGATACAAGAGCCAATTATGCCATAGATTGGTGGGAAAAACAGTGAAGACAGAATGAGAAAAGAGAGAAATCTCATGCAGAGAAGATTTGTTTGGGCAAAGTTTGTAGGGTCAAGCTTTGAGTGGAGCTGCAAAAGTAACACACCATGTGATAGAAAATAGCACATAATGGCTTGTACTTAAAGTTTCATGCCTAACAAGTGTATGCAGAAATGTAACAACTGTAGTAATGTCTAATTTAACATGGTATGTATATGTAAGTTCTTCATATATATATATCATTATCATTGAATCTTAGCTTAGTAAGTTGTACAAAAAGAAATGATTGTGATAAGAGGAATTGGTTAATTCTGATTTAATTACAATTAGCAAAAAAAATCATGTGTAATGCTTCTGATGGTGCATTTAGATTTTACTGAGTGTTGTGAATTACTGTGTGTCCAATATGGACAAACACTTCTCCACTAAACATTTGCAATTTGCATGAATATGATGTTACTGGTCTTTTTTACAAAGTATTGGTTGAAATTGATACTTCAACTCTTTGAAACCATATAATCAAGAACAAAACAAAACCAAATACAATAAAAATATCTCCAATCCACTTTCAATCTGAGCCTCAGATTTTGTGATATTTTCACCTTTGATTTGCTCATGAAATTTTGCTAATGGATTCATGTTCATCAGTGTTGTTGAACTTATTAGGCAAATCAAGCACCAACAACTCTATTAAAGAAAGGGAGAGGAAGGAATGAATAATTTTTATGTAAACAAATATAATACTTAGTCACGTGAGATGAATCTTAGTTTGAAGTTTTAATAAAGCCTTGCAATTGCACAATGGAAAGAGAAATGGCTTTTTGAGAGTTCTTATTTAAATACGAAACCTTTACTATATATTTTACAGAAGTGTTTGATAGAAAATTTGATAATCCATGTTCAATCCTTCCACTATTAAGAATCTAATTTAATTCTTAATTCATGTAAACTTCATAATTTTATATGTAATCTTCAAATTATATTATATAAACCTCAATTCTTATATAAACAATTATGCTTTAATTTTGCAATGAATATATATGTGGTAGCAAAAATGAAATTAAAAGGTAGTAAGTTGAATTAGTTGTATAATAGTAAAGAGTAAATAAGTAACTTTATTTTGAATGAATAGTAACTTAGTAGTGAGAAATATAAATTATACATGATTTCAAGATTCAACTTTGAATAAAATTCAAACTTTGATTTAGGAGTGCAAGTGAGTTTGAATTTACTACCAACCAAATTAAATCCAACATGACTTATGAAAAAAATTGACTTTGGTCAATTCATAAGTCTAATTTGAATTGAGAAAATATCAAACTTGATAATCTTTTTTTGGACTATGAGGATAAGAGTGTTCAAAACTTCACAATTCGAATTTATTATTTGAAACTCATATTATTATTTAAAATTCATAGATACTTATTTGATAAGTGAATTAGATAAAACTCATATTATTATTTAAAATTTATAGATAGATAAGAGAATTAGAGGTCATTATGATAGATATACCAAAACAAATACAGAAGTAATTATTATTAGCAATTAAAAATGGTAGAGTGGTTTCATATCTTTCATATTCTCTATTCATATGTAAGGTGAGAATGACAATACATGTGTATTAAAAAAATCTCATTCATAAAAATATTTTTTTACAATTATGAAACTCAATTCAAATTTATCAATTAAAACTCATTATCTAGTAGGAGAGACAGAAGTCATCATTATAGTTATTTGAAAGTCATTATCTTTAATATTTAAGAAGAGTGGAGTTGTTTCATATTCTTTATTTACATGTAAGGTGAGAATGACAATACATGTGTATTAAATAAAAAGATAAACTCATCCATACAAATATTACCTTACAACTATGAAACTCAATTCAAATTTATCATTTAAAACTCATAGATAGTTATATGGTAGCAAAGACAGAAGTCATCACTATAGTTATATGGAAAGGCATTATCAATAATTAAGAAGGGTGCAAGTGTTTCATATTCTTTATTCACGTGTAAGGTGAGAATGACAATACATGTGTATTAAATTAAAAAAAAAACTAATCCATAGAAATATTATCTTACAATTATGAAACTCAATTCAAATTTATCTTTTAAAACTTATAGATAGTTGTCTGGTAAGAGACACATAAGTCATCATTATAGTTACATGGGAACCGTCATTATCATTATTAATAATTAAGAAGGATGCGGTTGTTTCACATTCTTTATTCACATGTAAGGTGAGAATGAAAATACATGTGTATTAAATAAAAAAATAAACCCATCCATAAAAATATTATCTTACAACTATAAAACTTAATTCAAATTTATCATTTTAAACTCATAGATAGTTATCTAGTAACAGAGGTAGAAATATCGTTATAATTATATGGAAACAGCTACAGATGTCAATATCATTAATAATTAAAATTAAAAAGTATGCAGTTGTTTCATATTCTTTATTCACATGTAAAGTGAGAATGAAATACATGTGTATTAAATAAAAAAGAAACTCATCCATAAAAATATTACCTCTCCATTATGAAAGTTAATCCAAATTCATCATTTAAAACTCAGTTAATTATCTGGTAACTGAGACAGAAGTCGTTATAATTATATGGGAACATATAAAGAAGTTATTATCATTAATAATTAAAATTAAGAAGGGTGCAGTATTTTCATATTCTTTATTCACATGTAAGGTGAGAATGACAATACAGGTGTATTAAATACAAAAAGAAACTCATCCCTAAAAAAAGAAACTCAATTCAAATTTATCATTTAAAACTCATAGATAGTTATATGGTAGCAGAGACATAAGTGATCATTATAGTTACATGCAAACATATACGAAAGTATTCATTATTAATAATTAAGAAGAGTGCAATTGTTTTTCATATTCTTTACTCACATGTAAGGTGAGAATGACAGTACTTGTGTATTAAATAAAAGAGAAACTCATCCATAAAAATAGTACCTTACAACTATGAAACTCAATTCAAATTTATCATTTAAAACTCAGATAATTATATGATAAAAAAATACAGAAGTCATCATTATAGTTACATAGAAACAAATACAAATACAAAAATTATATTATTATTAATAAATAATTAAGAATAATTAAGAAAGAAAGTTACAGATGTTTCATATTCTTTATTTACATATAAGGTGAGAATGACAATATATGTGTATTAAATAAAAAAAATCCATAAAAATACTACCTTATTCAAATTCAAATTTATTATTTAAAACTCATAATTATATGATACAAAAACATATATCATCATTATAGTTATATGGAAAAAGATGATGAAGTTATTATTATTATTATTATTATTTATTATTATTATTAATTAAAAAGGGTTAATTATTTTATATTCTTTGTTCACATATAAGATAAGAATGACATAATACATGTATATTAAAATACTTAACGTATGAAGAATGAATTATAGTAACTTTATATAAAAAATTATATATCAAAACTACGTTTAGTTTGAATATATTATTTGGACCTAAAAATTATTAATTAAAAACTATTATAATAATATTTTTTAATATGTGTTGTCTTTTTAGTATTTAACAAAATTATCTCAACAAATAAATATATCACGGCCAAAAAAATATTTTAATTAGTTGACACATTTTCCCACTAAATTCAGTCTAATTAAGTAGTTTACACTTTTTTTATTGAAATAACGAAATATGGAATTTTCACATCATGAAATAATCTTTTGTCAGATGGCAAAAAAGAAAAATCCAAATAAAAACAAAAACCTAACGTAAAGAGAAATACCTAGAAGAATAGGTGTGTATTCACGTGATCCACAGCTTAATTTCCTTTTAAATGCAAATTAGCTTTCTGATAAGCCCTTATAGATAAAATAAATATAAAATAAGAGTTCATTTTCTACACCTCGCTGTAACACAAAATCAAACTGAAAAAGAATCCATCAATATTAAATAACCTAAAATGTTTCATATAAACTTATTATTTATAATAAACAGGATGAATTTATTGATTTTAACTTAAATATAATAGTGTAATTTATTTGAATTTGTAGTAGTATAGAATATAGCTTTCTGTTCTACCAACATGTGTATAACGTTGTTATGATTGCATTGCCCTAAAAAACAAGGAATAATATGTGCTTTACATTATTACAGAAACTGTTTCTACTACGTCTAAGAGACATTAGAGGACCCCTTGTGTATGGGGTAGGTAGGGCAAGTTGGTATGCAGAAAGCAAAGCCATTGATCTTAAAATCAAGGGTTGAAGATGCTGAGATATAAGAGATGAATTGATTAATGTGTAATCATTGTTGCACAGTGCACATTTTCATAGCAGAAGAATTGATTAACATGTAATCATTGTCATCATCACAATCTCCAAATTTTCAAATCTACCAAAATACTACCAAAGGTTAAAGTTTACATGGTTAGTTAGCTGATTGGCATCAAAAAGACAATCAAGAGTCCAAAGGAGGGAATATCAACTGTTTCTGAAATCACCTCCAAAATATTCCTTCTCACATTAGGGTTTACACTTTTTCCTCAGAATAAAAGTGTGTTTGGAAATCAGAATCATAAATCACCTAATCCAAGATAGTAAAAGTTAAACCATTAGCTATTTCAATCTTTGATGTGGAAGATCAGGATCAATCTTTTCTTGTTCAAATTTTACATCATCTTTATCATATGAAAACTTTACATATGTTTTTTTTTAATTTATACATGTGCAAAACATTTAGACAATTATTATAAAAGCTAACCGATTTAGTATATTATAATATAAAATTAACATAGACTAATTTCTTTTTTAAATTTTGATTTGAATCACAGAAGATCATTTACTGTTTCTCAGAATCTGACTCACATCATAAAATAACACTATCTTTAACTTAAAATTTTGAAACATTGAATTTGTAAGTTTTTTTTAATGTATTGTTCAATTTTTAATTTTTACTTAATGAAAACTAAACTCACTTAATTACCTATCAAAATCCCATATTAACGAATATAGAAAAGATTGATGAATGAAATGGGAGCAAAGAATGAAAATACAATGCCATAACACAAATTAACAGGTAAAAAGAATGTATCTTGAAATCTAAAACTAAGGGAGGTTTTGTTTAGTGGGATGTAAAAGGAGAGACATTAAAAAGAAAGATTAATGATGGGGGAACATTGAAAGTGTGAAGATTCTTGTAAAAAGATGGCTTTGTCCTATGCCAATCATAACATCCTCCTCTCCTATACAAGAACAACCAGACTGGAATGAAAAATGAAATTATACCATACATCAAGCAAAAGGGAAAAAAAATATAAATTAAAAAGAAAAAGAGAGAAAAAAAAGGGTCTTTTCCTTTTAGTTGGTCAGCAGTCAGAATTGCTTGCCATTGCCGACATGATCCACTGTCACTACACCAAATTGAGTAGAAAGATAAATCAGTTCTGAAGAAATCAGCAATACAGCACCCTGCACTACTAATGAGTTCAGTCAGCCACATAACTTTTTCATTTACAGCCATGTTTGACTTTTGGCCAGTCATTAAGGAGCTACAGAAACTTTCATTATTTCTTCCCTTGAGGTGGGTGAACATACTTAAATTAAACAATGAAAAATACCAATATTCTACAATGCAAAAACAGTGAACTCAATGTATAGTAGAGTGCAGTTAAATATACAGTCTGAAATGAGTTAAATTTTTGAGGCTTTTTTAGAGTACTTCATAATGTGTTAGAGAATAGGTTCATGATGAAAAAGAAGGGTGGAGAAAAGTTAGTAGATAAAAGGGGTGGCTATCTTGATGCTAGTTTCAAGCTGCTGTACGTGCAGAGAAAGGACATATTGTGGCATGATTTATTATGGAATATAGTACTACAGTCGTCGTTCATGTAGCAGCAGCAGTATCTATGAACATAACCAATCACAAGTTTAAAATAACTTCAGTACAAATTTTGCTGTCTTTGGTTATTATCGTTTTGATGCATCTTCAGCTTTTACCTCAGTGTGCATATAAATTCTGTACTGATACAATAATTTTTCTTCAAATTATTATTATTATTAACATTATTATCATTACTTTTACATAGTACAAGTACGTGACAACTTAATAAATCATGTACATATTTTTGAATTTTGATTATTTACAGAAGATTAGTGATTTATATTTAGTTTTTTAAGTGTTTTCAAAATAGTCATTTGATATATGTGTTAGCAAGAGATTGCTTTAGTACTAAAAGGCCTGCTGCAGGAATGTTGCTTAATATAGCCAATTTATTTATTTCTTAGATGGATTTGAGCATCTTTCATTTACACTAAGAATCAATTCCTCTCACTGTACAACCGTTAGTGAAGATTAATATACATTCTAATCATATTTATTGGTTCAAAATCAATTTATAGTGAATTCTGTTAAAATAAATTTTACCCTACTTAGATGTCAGAATTGCATGATCTGCAGAAGTTGTATTTGCACGGAATAGAGAGGCAGAAGTTGCATTAATTATTGACTAGGAAACTGTTGTGCTTGCATCAGGTTGATAGTGTCTCAGATTTCAGTTTCATAATTTTATGAAATTTATAGAAGTATGATGACAACAACAAAAAGGGTGTCATGTGCATGTGGCTGACAAGAAGGATGAAAAATGATATGCAATTTCATCACCACCAGAACCCTTGAATCACCAACCTTCTGTTCATGGCTCCAATAATCTGCTGAAACATTGAGTCTGCATACTGCAACAACCCTCTCAACCATATCATGTACCTTCTCATACCGACAGGTCTCTCTTCCTTTTCCATTTTTTTAGGCCACACTCCTTGTTTCAACTTTTTTTCCAAGCCTTTTTAGCAATCATGGTTAATTCTGCAAAATTCCAATTTTCAACATTGAGATAAACAAGGCAAACAAGGCCCCATTAACAAATAAATTATCACAAAAATAAATGTTTCAAAGGAAAGTTTTACCAAAGCTTGTGGGACATTAGCTAAACAAAAACAATAATAATATTCACAAACATAATATATATAGAGATACAGTGTGTGGATTGATGTGAAGGAAGGCCACTCATACCTCACTCTCCTTTGACCATGACACCCTTTGACATGGATATCCACTTCCGATGTGGGCCTAATCATTTTGTAGTAAACAAACACACCAGGAGATATGCCATATTATCTATGAGAAATGCTTCTACGGATACAAAGATTCTTATCTTCTTCCGAGGTTGACACACGTCAAAACCATGTTGGCTTTGCCACCCTACTACTGCTTCAAGCCATTGCAACTCTGCACCAAAAAGTAACATTCAAATTTTGGGAGCCTCCTATTTTAGTGTAACATTCTAGTAACTTAACTCCCTATTCATTAGAGTATCTAGTGGTAGGAGTACACACCATATCATTTGAGATTGCCTCTATCATGAAGAAATATCATAAATTTCATCAGATATTTTTGTTATTAATTTGATATGGTGTTCAGATATAGTGCTTTGTGATGAGTAACCATGCGGTCTCTAGTTGTGGTGAAACATGAGTAGGAACAGATGTAGAGATAGCCTCATCTGTGTTTTCTCTTTCCTCTCATGAAAATAATATAAATTAAATGAAGGGGCCTGACTTGTGACAATTTTGTGCAGTGTTCTCACGCCAAAACTTGAATCAGTTTTCAAAGGTGAGGCCAAATAACTGCCCGATATATGTTTCCATTTTCCTCTTAAGGGTCTCACATGCATCAATAGAGAGACCAAGGAACAACATATACCGTTAGAATAGAAATACTGTCCTTACAGCTAGGAGGTTGAAATTTACTTGAAACTGGACTAATTGTGCTCAGTTTCTGGCTCACTGGTTTGTAACACCATGATGGACCTTAATAGTTTATACCAATTGTTAAGATGTAATTGAGAATTCTCTTATTACTTTGTTACTAAAACACAAAACAAGAGTGGTTGAGATAAGTCCAACAACTATATGGTCCACGCCAAGTGGTTTTAAAAATCAGGAAACATGAAGGGAAACTCTTTACCTTGATAGACCCTACGAGAAACTGAAACTTCTACATCAGGCAGTTTGCAGAAAGCAGTGAGACACCTTTTGTTCTTTGGTCAACTCAGTTTAGAACTAAACTGGAGCATTAAAGTCTTTGGATGTGATGGAAATCAGGTGGTCAAACAGTATGATAATTCATCCTATTTTATTCAATCACACAAATTGGTGTGGCAAGCAGAATCTATAGACTCTGTATTATGTTATGGCATATCAAGACATGAACTATCAATTGAGATCTATGATCAAAATTCCATGGACTATTTGTAGCGTCCTTTTCCCCCTTCAGGTGAAGAAACCACGTTAATGACACCCCATGATGTCATATAAACGTTGTTTTCGTTGAGAAAACAAAAACTTTGCTCCAGATATAGGCTTTCCTCTTGTTTTTTAATAATTTTTCTTACAGACCATAAAATTCAGTTTGCTTTTTAATTTTTAAATGTTTTGCATGAGTGCTTTATATCATATCAATGTCAATAGCTAAAATGGTGAACAACGGAAGCTTAATAAAGAAATTAATCAAATCCTGAAAGCTAGTTCCATAGGCATGAAGAATGCTTCTAGTCCAGAATTTGACCTCCAGAAAGTGAAGCGGAAGAACAAGTAGAAGAGGAATTAGGAATTGAGTTTTTCACAAGAGAGGAAGTTTGTACACAAGGTGTTTCTCATTAAGGCAAACATTACACATTCATTAATTAAGCGCATCTTTTTAAGTTTAGATTGATATTGGAATTCGGATTCAATAATCATTCTCATTACAAAATCACTAGCAAAATTTTTGTGACATGACATTCTTCTTGCTCCTTCGCTGGATTGTTGCTATGCTATTCTGATAAAAGAGCAAGACTTCCTCCTTTACAACCCTAAAAGTACAAAATAATTACTGGAAAAAAGATTGATGATTCATTAGAATCAAAGCTGATCATAACACAGTCACTATAACAACATGCTTTTTTTTGGTCCCTTCTAATATTCCTTCTGTTTCAACCCCAAAGTCATGAAATTTTTTCAACTAGATGTAAGGGAATAATAGAAGAGTCGTGGAAAGAATCTGATAAATCCTAAAATTACACAATTCTATAAGAGTTGAAAAAAAAGCACATTACACTAAGGGAGCATCAGCATAAACCTCAGCCAGCATGCCATCCTCACTACCAGACATGGCAAACAGCTCTGCATCCTTCTCTTCCTCACTGGAAAAGTCTCTCCTTTCAAGCTTTGCATGAGCTGCAATATATATCATTTTCTGAGCCCTCTCCAAGGCAACTCTTGACTGTTTATTAGCTGAAAATTTCCTCATGAAAGACCAATTACTCTTGAACCCACATGAAGTTGCATGCAGAAAAATAAGCCTCACTGCAATCTTCCCCAGGGATTTAAACTCACTCAAACATGTTTCCCACACAAGTCTACTACTCAGTGGATTTGCAACCTTCATCTTCCCTGTCACCGGATCCCTCTGCTTCATCTGAACAGCCTGTGCATAAAGCGGATCAAGACCATCTGACCTCCATTTCATCAGCTCCATCAACACAACATGAGCCTCTTCTCTCGAAGCCAGCCTCGTGAGTAACTTGTCCACATCCTTCTCTTGCTCTCGTGTCAAACACTTATACGGAGGAAGATACTTTCCACTTGCATCCTTAATCAAGTAAAGTGGATCAAGTATAAACGCTGCTGCCCAAGCAGGGTGATAATTCTTCCTAAACCTTTTCTCAACTATCTTCTCCACAGGTCCTTCCACAATGTTGAACTTCTCACACCACTCTTTCACCTTGCTCCTCAGCTCCTCCCAGAGAGGCAAGCACCTACCAATCAATGGCCTCTCAGCCTCAGCATCATGCACCATCCCTCTAACAAGCTTCACAGCTGAATAAACCGCCTCCAACTCGTTCCAAAACCCCTCATTCTGCACCATTCCTGCAACCTCCCTCGCCAACGTATCTTCCATACACATCACCTTGAACCCATCTTCCATCACCACCATCTGTATCACTCTCGCACAGCTCAAAATGTCCTCCAACATAGGAAACACCAACTGAAAATTCTTCAACGGATCACATTTGGGTGAAGGCACGCGAATTAGCCCGCCGCAATCCATCTCCTGCACCCTGCACTTGAGGAAAAGACTCCTCACCTGCGAGTCACTGTTCATGAAATTCGCAACCTTCAAACAATTCTCAATCACAGCCCTGAAAAGCGGCAACTCCCGGTTGAAATCCTTGATCAAGCTAACCAACCCCTGAAGCTGGCAGGAAGTGTTCACCATCCAATGGTGCTGCGCCTCCAAGTTCCTCAAAGCCTTCGCCTTGAACTTGTCTGCGACAATCCCCACACACCTATGGACAACACTCCCAGTAACCGCCGTAACCGTCTCCCACAAAACCTCCTCTGCATACTTAGAATTCTCCACTCCACCAGTGAACACAGCCTTCTGAAACACACTACTGCCATTGGGGAGATTCACCACAAACTTCACCAAACTCTCCCCCCCACCACAACACGAGTTGAAGTTAAACAAACCCCCACTCTTCCACCCGTCACTCGCCAACTGAAAAAACATGGCGTCCCTAATCCTAGCCTCGGACTCAGCCTTGGCCTCCCCGAACCTAGCATCAAGCCTCCCCCCCGAAACCTCCCTCCTCAAATTGGCGGGCAACCCAACCTGGCTCAAAAAAGCCTGAAACTTTCTATGTTCCAGACTCGACAAGGAGACAGAACCACAAGTCTCGTAGAACCAATCGAAGAGCAAGTCCAAAGCAGAATTCACCTGGTCCTTGCTCAAAGCAGGACCAGGAGAAGTCTTGGGACTCTTCAACTTCTTCACACTGTCCTCAAACATGGCCAAAGCACACAAATCATCCTTCCCACCCGACAACATTAAATGCTGTTGGCTCTGCCCGTGATGCTGCAAGTGCATAATGTTGTTATTATTATTATTATTACTATTGCTGTTGTTGTTGTTACTGTTCTGCATCTGGGTGTACCCGATGTCGAAGCGGGAAGACTCGACCATGGCCAAGGAGTGATTTTGATAAGACGGGGGTGACGTGGCACCCATTTGAGGCGAACCCCTTTTGCGGTTCGAACCGGGAGTGATGGAGGAGATTGGTAGGGGAGAAGGGACCGAACCGGGTCTCAACCCGGAGCTGAAGTTGGAGCAAGTTCCACGCTTTAAGTGTTCGGAAGCTGTTCTTGAAGGGTTTGAAGCCGAGAAGAGAGAGTCGCAGAGGGAGCATTTCAGTTTGACGGATTTGGGGAGACCAGTGTCTGGGTGAGGAACGAGTATGGGCTCGAGGTGGGCCCAGTACCAGGCTCCCTTTCCTTTGATGGCCTTGGTCCTCACAGTGAGGAGGCCCTCGAAGCGTTTGTTGACTGCCCTCACGGCGGCGGCGCCGTCGTCCGATGGGAGGGGGTCTGTGGAGGTTGAGGTAGTTGAGGTCATGGCTTGTAGGTGGAGGGTCAGAAGTGGAGGGTGGAGCGGGGTGGTGACGGTGGTTTCACCGTTTTGGTGGGAGTTGGTGTCGTTTTGGGGCATTTAGCCATATAGGGTTGAAGAGTGAAGTGAAGAAGGTGTTGAAAGTGATGTGAAGGAAGAGAGTAACTGGTGCGAAAAAGGAGTAGAAGGTGCATATAGAGTGGAGCTACTCAACAGGAACCAGAGAATGGAGGAACAGAGAGAGAAGAGAGAGAGAGATGAGTCAACCAAATTTGTATTTCCCAACCAAAACACACAAAACCTCAACTTGGTTTTTTTTTTTTTAATTAAGATAACTTTCCTTAATACTGTGAATGTTACATAAGTAGTTGTCATATTTTAATTATAATTTTTTTAGTTTAAAATATAAATGTAACTTAATTACATTATTATTTTCTTTTATTTTAAGATTTACATTTTACGTTATTAATAAATTGTCTCAGAAAAAAAAATAAAGATGGTCTCTGAAAACATCTACATTTTACACTACTGTTGTTGGAAAGATAAATACGAGATGTATTTTAATGATATTTTTATATTTTTTAATGTTACCGACAATTAATATAAACATCCTATTATTAGTAGGTAGAGTGACGTTTTACTATATTCGTTATCGTATTCTTTAAAATTTTATCCAAAATCTTTACTTTAGTTTCCAAGGTAACTAAATTGAGAATAGATGTTAAAATTGACTATCAATATGCAAGAAAACAAAATTATGAAAACTTATTTACAGTATAATATGCTTAATTTAATAGATATTTATTCTTCAGTAATGAGGAAATGTGAGTTAAGCGTTTGTCACAGGAGAAAAATATATTTGACAGTAATTTACAGTTACCATTTTATGGACTTTTCGAAATAATATTCAATAAAGATATGCGCGTATTTTTCTAAATAAAAATACTTTTTAACTAAATTGAAATAATTTTGCTGCCCCTTTAGATTTTAAAAGGGTAATTTTGAAATGTATATTTAAAATGAAAACGATAAGAAATAAGAGACAGAAATAATTGTAGCAATAAAGTCTCATGCAATTCATCATAAAAGATGGGTATCTTTACTTCATTTTTTTAAATAAAATAGTGGAGTTTCTGAAAAATACTATAAAGGATTTAATTCAACTCTAAATTACTTAGTTTTTATTTAAGGGAAGGGTTTTAAAAAAATGCATGAAAGAAGTGTAAATAGTCACTCATAAACTCATAATTGTAACTCTATCCATAAAATATTGCTTTTGCATCAATTTAAAAAAAAATAATCAACATCAAAGTGTTATTGTTATTATTATTATCAATAATAAACACATTTAAAATTTCTAATTATCTAGCATGGTATTGAGAGATTATTCTCTTTGTATAATAGAAGATTTAACCTACTAATCAATTTAATCTTTTGAAATGTAAAAAACATACAAAATTTATTGTTTTGGCTTTTGAAAAAGTATTAACACAATTTAAATATTATGTTCACCAAAAAGTGCTTAATTGTTATATATTTATTGAAAAATGCATTGAAGAAAGAAGAAACAAAGGGTTGAAACAAGTTGATGATAAATGAAGAATTAACTAAAATCCAAGGAAGAAGAAGATGTTGATGGCATTGATATGGTGATTTTGATTGGTTTTATTAATGGAGAAGACCTTAGTTTCCATTTCAACAGGATCCTGGACTACCATCAAAACCACATTTTTATGGCTCATAGCTTTTCTCAAATCACTTTCACCCTAACAAAAAGAAAAGCACTTAAAATTTTAGGGTTAAGTTCAATTATTAAGCTACTTGTTTTACTTTTGTCGTCTTCTTATTTGATTTGTTCCTCCATTCTCTCTCTAATTACGCTCCACTATCAATCACTAAAATTTAACTTTTGCATAGAGGATAACAAAATTTTGTTTCCATCAAAAAAATCACTTTTCTTCTAAAACTATTATTCTAACCTATTTTAGTTTGGTTTAAAATATAATCATTGTGTTTCATAAGAGAATATAATAGTCATAATAATATGAAAAAAAATATATGCTTTATTTTTATTAAAATGGTTGGTTAATGGGATTAGATTCCCATAATCTAGGCTTTTTCAAATTGCATAACAAAAAATATATAAACATAACTTTTTATTATCACCATAAACATGATTAGACTAAAAATGTCATGAATTAAAAATAATTGGACCAATATAATTTGCTATGATGTATTATATATAATCAGTCTAACAACTAACAAACACATTATGATATTTTTATTATTTATTTAGTTATTTTAAAATCCATATAAATAAATCAATGAAAATTAACTATTCAAATCGAATCATAAAATATTATTAATAAACATTTCATATAATATTCGAACTAGACCAAATTAGAATATAATAAAATTGAATCACAAAACATACCATTCATATAAAATCTGAATCAGACCAATTAATTTCAAAACTTTGATGATAAGCACCCTGCATTTGTTTCTTTTTTATAAGCTTTTTTTTATAAAAAGAAAATGATTATCCGACAATAGGAAAGAGAACTGAAGACAGCTTTACAACTATTATAAGTAAATTATTATTAAAATAATGTAAGTGGTGATTACAAAAATGCATCTAAAATGTAGGACACTATAGATATACTATACCCCGTGAAACACAATCAAAATAAATCTATGTAAAACTATTGTTATCTGTGTAAAATATTAATATGCAATAAGTTTGTATCTATTTTAATGAGAAAGGGTGAGATTATTTCTTCTTGGTAAACACATATCTATGGTGCATATATTGTAATGTAGTATAATACCACTAAAAATAGGTTCTAAATATTAAGAAAGTGGCTTACTAAAATGTTAATATGATTCCAGTTTCAATATTAAAAAGATTAATTTTGCAATCAAAATTTAAAAAAAAAATAATGCAATGTTACTATAACATTTTGGACCGTAAGGCAATTTTACGAGTATTAGAAAATGGATTTAAAATTGACAAAACAATAATCATTGTGTTTTAATTAAAAGAAATTATTCATAAAAATTGAAATAATTTTATTCTTTATTTCTATAAAACATACTAAAAACTTAAATAATTTAAATTTTTTTTCCTCTATTTAGATAATTTATATGATTATCTTCCTGTTTTTTTTGCTAAGTCCACAAGTTGAAAGATGATAGATAGTAGATTTAATTTAGTTGTAGAGAGTTTTGTTTTAATAAGTTTTATGACCTTAGTTTTTTTAACTCTTTTTTTTCTGTTTTACATGTGGTTTTTAGTTTGACGGAGTATAATCAGAATAAAAGATAATTTTATTAGTTTGAGTCTATAAAGATATATTTGTTTGTTAGGTTTGGATTCCTGAACGTAACATAAAAGATGTGTTGGTATATGTAAATTTCGATGGATGTGTTGATATAAGTAATTTTTGACATATTTATTGATGGAGCAAAGGTTGTAGAAAATTAACTACGACATTATATTCGTTAAAAATTGCCAATAGGCAACTATAAGTTTTATCAATTGGATTTACTAACAAAATTTTGTTCATAAAAAAAATCTTTTTAGCGATATATATACATTATTATCGATAAATCTTGGTTATTGATACTTATTGTAGTGAATTAGATTTATTGAAGAGGGAATCATTTCCAAATAAAAGAATCTAAAATTAAAATATAAATTAGGTTATAAAAGTAAATAAACAAGTAGTAGAATGGTTAGGTACAAGTTGAAGGAAATTAAGATTATGACGTGTTATTGGAAATTTGCTTAGATTTTATATTTGAATGAAATATGTGAAAGGTTTAATTATTTGAATGTTAATTTGATATTGATAAATTGTAGATATGTTGGACTAAATATAATTGAAATCATGTTTTATAGTGTGGATTAAATATACTGATGACCATAGTATGTTTAGATGTTGGATTTTTGTTATGCTTATGATTTTAAAAAAGGCAAAAATAAAACTCCAACAATATCATTTATTCGTTTGAGCAATTTTTAAAATTCATACTCTTAAACTTCAATTATAAAGTAAATCAACTTCTCTTAAAAAAAATTACATGATATTATCTATTATGAATGAAATTATATTATTAACAATTACATTAAATTTTTAAATGTTTTAAAATTATACCCCATCCCATCAGTGTTCAAATATACCTAATAAGAAGGTTAAAAAAATAAGTTATCACTCCTATGAAAATTTTAAATTTAAAAAATATTTATTTAGTTTAAAACTTTTAAAAAAATAATAATAATTTTAACTTAAAGCTTATACATTTTGAACTTTATTCACTAAGAAGTTAAAATTAGAGTTGTAATCCTATTTTTTAATTGATTTTAAAGCCATTCTAAAACTATCATTTAAGATTATTTCATCAAAACAACTAAACTTAATCCAAAAAACACTGATGTGCTCATTGTACGAATCTCTCAAGTAAATTTAACAAAAAAAAAATCTTCATTTACTCCTGAGTCCTATTTATCAAACGAATTTTTATTGGATAGAATTTTTTATATTAAAAATCACTGTCTCTTTGCCTCAAATATGTAACATTTGTGAGATTTGTTACAAAAATATACAACAATTTACAAAACATTCATGCATCTAATTTAACAGTCAAATAATATACAATAACTTATATAATTCTATAAAGCCAAAACTATCTTATTATTTCTCTGTTTTTTAATTTGATTAAATTCGTTTTAAGCACTTTAAATTCATTTTAACCTAAATGGGTTATACCAAAACATCGTATATAATTGATTCTATTAACTATTCTAAATCAAAATCTGAACCAAATCATAATATATTCAAATAGTTTATAAATTTTTAAACTCAGTAAAAATTATAAATAGACTGAATACATTTTTCCATCAATAATACAACCACAACTCTTTAATCTTGTTAAACAATTATCATAATATTATATCAATTAAGATAACAATTCAATATAGTTTCATCAAATATTTTTCTAACTCAAATCAAAAGACTTTTATTGACAATCAACTAACACAAAATCAAATAATCTCCAATAATACTATCTCCTTTCAAAAAGTACAATTATTACCACTAAGTCACAACTAAGCATTAGGATCTTCTATCTTACAATTCTATTAAACCAAACATTTAACTAAGCTTCTTTATCTTAAAACAAATTATTCCATCTAAATTTTAAAAAGTTTTATTTAATACAAAAAATTCAAACCCATCCACAAATCACCCTAAACATTAAATGACATATATTCAATACGACTTTATGCTATAAGAGTTCATTGTTACCCATCGAGACTCACATCAATACATCTCCATATGCATACAAATTACTCACACGCAAACAATCCGAAAAAAAAGAATCAAAGAAAAACTTATTCTAAACAATTATAAATATTTTATATTCTTTATTAGTTTACTAAATAAGTTTTGATATTTAAAAAAGATGAAAAATCAATTCAGTCTTGAAGAAAAAGTAAAAAGTTTTAGAAAGATGATAATTTTTTATAAAATAAAATTAAAACAATTAATAATTTTATTTGTAAATTATTAACTTAATTAATAAAATATTCATTTTTTTTTTAACAAAGAGAGGTTAGTGTATCTTGTGCACATTTAATTTCTTTAAGGTTTGCCTACATTGGTTTTTCAACATAAAATATATCCTTTTTTTGGTAAAAAGAATTCCCATTTGATATAGAAGATTGAATTGGTGTTTGGTAAAGAAAATATTATTCAAAAACGGAAAATTTTGAAGTTATACGTATTGGTCAACGACATCCAATTCTTGAGATAGTGGCATATTATTATAAGATGACTCTTTAGGCTGAATGATACATGGTTGATATATATATATATATATATATATATATTTTATAAAACATTTTTATTATAAAAGAATAAAATAATCTTTCTTTATCGATAAACTTTATAATTAAAAAAATTCTCCTTTTACAAAAGTTTAAGCGAAATAATATTACTCTCTATCGCATCTTTTAATTTTATTTGATTAATTACCAATTTTAAGGTAAATACAACATTAATTTTTATTATTTATATCTTTTAATTAATTTTTAATATATATACATATATTATGATGTATTAAATCAAAAAATAAAATAGAAAATTTTATAAATATTTATTCAAGTCAAGAAAAAGTATTATTTCCTAATTAAAAAACTTAAATAAGACTTAAGAAAAAAAAGGAGAACTAATTATTTTGTAAGATCTTAATTCATTTTATACTCTTTCTATTATTTTATAATGTTAGTTTTAAGATTTTTCAGCCAAACTAAGGAAAATATTTAATTATTTTTAATGCAAGTGAGTTACCTGTTATATCACTTTAGCTTTTCTTTTTTCAATCTGCATTTGTGTCACTGTATTTTTTTTTTCTTGACTTTTATCATAATTAATTTTTGTCTCCGTATTAATTAAACTAAAAATACAATGAAAAAAAATTGTCATTTTAACTCTAAAATATTACATAAAAGAAACACAGCATTTTTTAAAATCAACAATTAAAAAACAACAAATATAGTATTCAATAATAGGTGTTACATCCATTCCCACACATACATATATGCACACATGGAATATATATATATATATATATATATATATATATATATATATATATATATATATATATATTATTTTTTTTATTATTATATTTTAACTAATAATATCAAATATTATATTATATTTTTTTTTTTTTAT
>Ga0099825_1004451_pt1 | contig 18359 bp, 14 predicted proteins | sample SiratroredBW_FD_76838 | JGI IMG/M metagenome (GOLD analysis project Ga0099825, IMG submission 76838) | Root nodule microbial communities of legume samples collected from California, USA - Siratro red BW | ecosystem: Host-associated > Plants > Roots > Nodule | place: USA: California | collected...
AATTATTGAAATAAACTTTGTCTCCTTCAATGATTTTTTTCAAGAATGTAAACTTGTTTAACATGATTCAACTATAGACTTTTTGGTGAAGAAAACAAAATGTCTACCTCTACCTCTCATTACCATATAGACAATTATATTAATCTATCCATTTAATACCATTAAAAATATTTAAATTATTCATGTAAACATATTTTTCACAAAAGTTTTAACCTAACTACTTTGGCATATATTAATGAATTGTCCATTGTTAATATTTTAAAATAAATATTTGGATCTATACAACCACCTTAGACTCCAAGAGAAAGTAAATTACCATAAATGGAAAGTCCTATTTTATTTACTTTTGTCATAAATAATGTATAGACATGCTAATCTAATAGGAAAGTGTTATTTATATATACTAAATTTTTATTTATTATTATAATTACTTTATAATTATATTAAAGAGTTTTTTTAATTGATTGCTTCTGTATATGTAGGGGAAAATGTATTTCTATTATGACATGCTAATAATATTTATATTCTCTAGTTTTAAAATAAATTTTCATATTTTTTTAATAAAATAATATTTCCACACTTTTAGTTTTGAAATAGATATTAGTTTCGTATATTTTAATAAAGTAGCCATTTTCCTTCTTTATTTTATTAAAAAAATCATATTGACTAAAATGTGAATAAAAAAGTTATAAAAATAAAAAATAAAGCTTTTAAATGTAGAAATAAATATTTTTGTATACAATAGTTTTATTATTATATATTGAAAATTTCATAAAACTTATAGTATCATTAAATTATAAATTATCTTATACAAATTAAAAAATTATATGTCTTAAAAAATATTATTTTAATATAAAATAAAATATTTAAATTTATTAAATTATTATATTTACAAAGGGTTTTAATACACGTATAAATATAAACAAAATAAAGAATATGATTGCCACTCTTAATAACATAAGAAAGATAGATGCCTATTTTGAAATTAGGGTGTGATGTAACCTTTTTGTCCCATGTTATTGTTGTTATTGGTTTTACCAATTTCCACAAATAGTGAGAATCGAATAAGAATTTCTGAAAGATGGGTTGTTCTCATAATGTGTAAATACCATTTGAAAATATGATTAAATTATTTAAAATTTGTTTATAAGAAAAATATTTAATTATTTTAAAACTTTAACTTTTATATTTTTAGATTTTTGAAATTTTAGAGAATATACTATTTTAAAAGAAAATAAACAAAATGAATATCAATTTATTAAAAATATAAACAAATATAAATATTACTAATAAGAGATGAATGTTATTTATTAATAACGTAATAATGATGAATATTTATTTAAAATAAATAAAGTGTGAATGTCATTTGAATTTATTTTAGAAAGATAAGTGTAATTGTTTTCTTAATTTTATGGTTATTATCTAAGATTTATATAATTTCGATAAAATTTCAGGTAAAAATCTTTTGTGCCTTTCACATATCATTACAAAATTGACTTTCAATAGGGAAAAAACAACTTTAAAATAGAACATCTAATACATGGCACCCATTCCACCACATATACTCATTCAACAATCACAATTGGAGATGATTTTCTGACGCTAATTGCATTATTTTATTTTCACGGTTCATAATCACTTTTGGATTCAATTTTGCCTTTGTTCCCATTTCACTTCCAGGAGGAAAGTGAATGAAAACATTTATTATTTGGTATTGTTTGTGAACAAAGAGACATTTGGTGAACAAAAATTGTTTAATTAGTATGTACTGAAAATGCCATAAAAATTGTACTATTGTTTTAATCTGAAAGAGACTTTTGTTTTCATCTGTTTTTTAATTTTTTAAAATTTTACATTTAACATAAAACAGAGAAGCACACAGATTCACAATCATGTATAGGCTAATAGGTACCTTTGGTGTGCATGCTGATGCATCATGAGTCAACATGTTTTATTTTTAATTACTCTGATTACGTTGGAACTGCCAAGAACTAACACACTATGACTCACAAAGCATGTGAGGACACATTGATTAATAACAATTTGGTACTAATCACGCTTGCTTTAATGACGTTTAGCATATTTTTAATGATGATCAGCGGCAAGGGGGGGAGCCTATTCCCATGCTATTTTGCTTCAAGCTTTGTGCATTTTGCATGAAATATCTCCATCAAAAAATAATTTCAAGTATACATGTTTGGGCAAATATATCCCAAGAACCATCAATTTTTTCAAAGGGGAAATCGAATTCGTACACTTTTGAGAATGTCGTATCATTTTGTGTGTGTAAATGAAATGCTTTATGATTGAATAATTATAATGAACTTGACATACTATATAGACTTAATTGCATGCATTTTACTAGAATAGTTAATTTCTTCAGGTTAGAAAAAGAACTACAAATTAAAAATGTAGGGGATTAGATATAGTAGTACTCAATGGAACAATCTTGTTAATAACTACATTTCTTTATCACTTTACAAATTCAACTTTAAAGTTTAACTAAGTATAAAGGAGTTTTCCAGGATGAAAAAGAAAATGTCACCAACTCCTTAACCATGATTTTGCATCCTAATTTGAAATATACATACCTAACTTATATTATCCATTAGATTAGTGTGAAAAAATTAAGTTCACAACCTCCCTCTCTTAAACCATTAGTTTAGATACATACCATCAAGATTTTACCAAAATAAGTGACAATGATAATTTCATAAGCATTTCCCAAAGTTTGTTTTAATCAATAAAAAAATACAATATTTATCATGATATTTGTAAGAGATTTAGATATCTTGATTTGTTTATAATCATTATATATAACATTAAACATGTGATTTTTTTTAAAGACTTAATAGTTATAAATAGACCTAGCATTTAATAGTGGGTTGGGTTTTCAAAACGAAAAAAAGATGAAATTATTTCAAATCTCTAGACAATTTCCTTTTTTGCAAATTTAATGTAGGTAATTAAAATTAAAAATATTTTAATAGTTAAACATAACTTATTTTGTACTTCATTCGTTTTTGTTTTGTTAAGGATGTATATTGTTAAATTTCAAAAATAAAAATTTTCCGTTTATATATTATTATGGTTAGAGGGTAAAAAACAAATTGTAAAATAAAAGAGATATTGGTAGGGTCACGATTACTGATGAAACTTTTTATATTGGTTTCCAATCCGATATAATTACACGCTGACATAGAAGGTTTTAATTTTTTTATTTTAATTTGCAACCATCATAAAAAAATTTAATTTACTATATTAGTTGTACATAAACCATAAAAAATGTGTAAAATATAATTTTTTACATAACTTTTTATGATAGTTTTAACTACAATCATCATAGAAATTTTGATTTACTATTATGATTATTTCCAAACATATCATAGTATGTGAAACCAATGTAAAATATTTGTTTTAGATGTCACCTTATATAACGATTATGATGTGAACCGTCATAGAAAGTCTAATCTATGAGGAGAGGAGGCATAACCATTATAGTATGTGTTAAAGTTAGTTTTTATATAGTACTTTCTATGATAGGTGAAGATATAACGATCATAGAAAGTTTGGTTTACTATAATAATTGTACAGTAAGCATCATAAAAGTATACTTTTATATAAAAAAACTAGTTATTGTAGAAATTTTTCTTTATACATATTAATATTATTCACGTGCGTATAACAATATAATTTTCAGACATACTAGTTCATTTATAGTTAAACAAAATTATATAGCCATTGATCTTAACTACAAATTAAGAATTGAATAATCAAATGTTTACATTACAAATATGGTATAAAAAGTATATATTTACAATATAAGGATAAGTTATCTATCTCATTATCATTCACATATATATAAACATTTGATGTAAGAAGAAATATTGTATAAAAAGTGACTAAAATACAACATTTGCATGTATACTTCAATATACTAAATAAATCTATAACTTATCAAAAGACTTAAAAATATGAAGCTCGTTGTATCTTAATGTCTTGCATATCTACATCCTTCAACCAAAAATGAGTCATTGAATAACTATAAAATAAAAAATTTGACTTAATCAATAAAAAGTGATAGGTGTTTTACATAAATATTTTGTACATCACACATCTTGTGTGTGTGTTTTTTTTTTTTTTTTTTGAGAGTTTAGAGTTTAGGATTTATTATTGACAAGGACAAAAGAAAGTCCCAAATGCTCCAACAATAAGGGAATTATAAATTCATTGACATCTCCACATTTAGCCTGTAAGGTTTGCGCAAATGTTATTTTATATTTATATTTGCAACACATCCTTTTATGTAAAAATTTAATGAACTTGAGAATATAAAGACTGAAGAATGTACAAGCTCTCTCTTACTTCACCCATCTTAGCCCTCTTAACCTATGTCCTTCGGTATTGAACCTAGCATTTTGAAATAAGCAAAATCACAATGAAGCCAACTTATTTATGATAACTATTTTATTTATATAAGTGTTCCAATTGAAGAAACCAAATCACATAATCTTTGTCTTTTAGGATTAGAAGAATGACTAATATCATGTTAGGTATTTAAGATACAACAGTTGGCCCCAACCAAAATTTCCAAACTCATATTTTATTATTGATAAGTTGAATTATGATAAAGAAGAGACTATTCAAGCGCATACATTACTCTTCCAATCCTTGAATAATGAATAATTACACGTGTATAAAGATACCATGAAAACAATATTTTCTCAACAAGAAGAAATTCTCTTTTTAGATGGATTTGATGTTATTATAAATACATTTCTTTGGAAAATTTGTCAACTATCATTAGGTCAAAGGAATTGTTACTTCCTAGAGGAAAGACAGACTCATTTTACATTTTATATTTTATTATTAATAAATAAAGAATCAACTTGCAATATTACTTAAGAAAGTCTTTGAACTAGAATTTTGATGGAAACTAAATTGATCATGTGGGATAGAATATCAATGATGAATATATAATGCTTTGAAGCATTTGACTAGTATTTGAAAGATATTATTATGAAAGGTTAACATGAAGACATAAATGAAAAATTATTTAGTGATAAAGTTATTCTTTTTGGAGATACTTTTCGACAATTTTTGCATGTTGTAGAAAAGAGATCAAAGCATAACATTGTTAAGTCATTAATAAATTACGCTAAAACACGAAAATTTTTTAAAGCTTTGAACCTTGCTAAATAAATGAGGTTAAATACTACAATGTCAAATGAAAGTATAAGAGATATCAAAGAATTTGTTGATTGAACACCTAAGATTATATGGATTTAAATAAAAATAGAAACAAACATCACTACAAGAAAAAAACTATTTAGAAACCAATATTTACTTACCAAATGAAATGGTTGCTAATTGTGACCAAAATAGTCACCAAATTAAATTTTGGTTGCTAAATAACTACAAAATAGAAGTAATGATTGAATTTAGTGACCAATTAAGTCCAATAATTAGTATCTAACATTAGATACCAAAGTTTTAGTGACCTATGCCATTAGATTCTAAATTGGTATCTAATTAAGTTAGAGACTAATTTAGAATCTAATGATAAAGGTCACTAAAACCTTGGTAGTTAATATTAGATATCAATTATTTGACTTAATTGGTCACTAAATTCAATCATTACTTCTATTTTGTAGTTATTTAACAACCAAAATCTAATTTGGTCTCTATTTTGGTCACAATTAGTAACCATTTCATTTAATAGCTAAAAATTGGTCTCTAAACAACATTTTTCTTGTAGTGCATATTGAGATACTAAAAAGTCTTTTAGTTAAAAATATAGTCAAAACTTTTATTATTGTTATTTGAATTTATTTATCCTAATTCTTTGTACAATGTGGCATATCTTTTTTTTTTATTTTTCTATCAGAGAGTAGTTATTTGTCTAACTATATTGCATCTATAAAACGAGTCAATGACTCAAATTCATCCTTAATACTGGGAAAGTAAAAAATATTTAACTTTATACACACCTTGCCAATTAAATAAAACTAGAAAATTTAAGGTGAATGGTTTATGTTAGAGTACAAAGATTCCAAGTCATAAACTTAAATTGAAAATTAGAGTACAAGTGATGCTTTTGATAAATGTTTATCAAGCAAATAGTTTTTGCAATGTAAAAAGATTGCAAATTAATAATTTGGAGAAAAGTTACAATTTTAACTCTTGTAATAACTAGCAAAAACATTGGTGACAAAACTTGTATACCAAGAACAAACTTGGTACATTCTTATGCAAAATTTCCTTTCAACTATCAAAGAAGACAATTTTCTTTGTTCTTATTACTTTTTTTAATGACAACAAATAAAAGTAAGGAAAATCACTTTGTAAGTAGGACGAATCTTTGACTTCCAATATTTATACATGGTTAGTTGTATATGGTTCCCTCTAGCATAAAAACTAAAAAGAAATTTCAAAATTTGATATTGAATAACAATGAAATTTTTTTGACATATACCAAAAATATGGTTTATAAAGAAATCTTTTGAAAGTTTTAAGATAAACGTGTTTATTTTATTCATGTCCAGTATAAGTATTGTTCTATCAATGTTATATTCATTTCTTATTTTTTTTCCTATTTATAATGTTTTTTCTAGCTATATATGAAATCAAATGGATTAATTAATTATGTAAAAATATTTCTCTCTTATTCCTTTTTTTACATGCAAAAAGGAAAAAAAAAAAAAAATTCTCTCTCGTCAAGCTTCTTTCTCTCTTATCTCTTTTAAATTCTCGTCATTTTCAAGATCAAGTTAATAAAGAGGTAATATAGTATTATATTGATTTCTTTTCCTTCTAAACGGTGTGACGGTGGGTAATGGAGTGGTTGAAGCGGTCTAGTGGGGTTAGTTGGGAGTGTATTCTTTAAGAACATATCAAAGGCATATCCTGTCTAGACAAAATTTTTGAAACGATACCTTTATTTCCATGTCTCCCGGCCACTTTATCTCCTACTTTAATTTCACGTTTCTGTAAAATAGAAATCCGAATCGTTTTTGGATTATAACTGGAATCTCCCTTTTTTTGGATCCATCTTGTAAAATTGTAGGTGAAAACAGGTTTCATCTTGTGTGAGAGTTGTAATTCTCCGTTTTGCATAAATAAAGAGGTAATACAATATTATATTGATTTATTTTCTTTCTAAACGGTGTGATGGTGGGTAGTGGAGTGGTTGAAGCACTGCAAGAGGTGCTAATGGAAATAGTTGGGAGTGCATTTTTTAAAGAAACCTACCAGATAAAAAATAATATTTTGATTTTATAGTTGTGATAAATCTAAATAGAGTTATTTTATCATATTAACATGTTTAATTCGGATAATTTACCTTTATATTTATGTTTATGATTAATTTGAAAATATTAGAATTTTATTAAATATATACAAGTTTAGAAGTTGAATTTGAGAGTAAATAATTACATGAAAATATTTCATTCTCTTAATTACCTACTTAAAAAAAATTATTTTATTTTTTTACTATTTTGACAAAGTACATGAAGTAACAAAATCTCTCAATTAATTTAAAGATTTGTGGAACAAAATGAAAGAAATTGAACAGAAAAATAGAGTATTGCTTTAGAAAAGGAGTTCTAACTTTTATTTAATTTAAATATTATGATTGTAGTTAATTTTTTTTTATATATTATGTATGTAAAAACATATTATTCAGGCCAATCAGTATTGTTACACGATAAATTGTAACTATATTATATTAAATCCATTAACAATATTAATCCTAAATTGACAGAAAAATCGAATTGATCAAATTTAAAGCATGAAAGAATAAATCAAATTAAAAAATAAAATACGAAATTAAAAATATAAAAAATAAAATAAATAACCTGATGTATAATTTAGCTTTTTAAAATAAAAAGAAGTTTTGTTCTTCTTCATGAACATCTTTATCATTGTTTAGAAAAACATTATCACTTATATATTCACTAGGTTCACATATAGACAAGTGAACTTCTATATTTGATTCTTTTTATATTTCTCTCCTTAATTCGCACAACTAAACAAATCCTAAATAACTCTTCACTGAAAACTAACTTCTTTTATGTTTTTTTAAAAAAACTAATTAATCTACATTATCGACATCATTATCGTCATTTATTAACAAATCGTTAGTCGAAATACTATTAATCTTGAATTTCACAAACAAGGTATTTGTTTTGAATTTTGTGAATAAAAGAATCTAGAAAATGAGACATCATTGGAGATTACTAGTTAAATTCTCTAATTAAGATTTATTGGTAAAATTGGTAAATATTTTATACTTATAACAATTTTATTATTGTTGTTGTTATTTATTTAATAAAAACGTGTAACTACTTTAAATAAAATAATATCTAATGTTGTTGGTTATAAAAGTTGTTTCAAGTGAAACTGATAATCGTTTAACAAAATTTACCATTGAAGCATATGATTTATCATTGCAAAAGAGGTTAATAAAGACAATGTTTCAAATATTGATACGTGAAGTTATTGCTAGAATTTATAAAATTAAGTTATGAACAATCTTAACATTGAATTATGTGTTTAAATTTGTATAGAATTAAAATTTAAAAACTAAGATAAACAACTCATATAAATAGAGATTTCTTATATCATTCTTACTTCTAGAAAAGAAGAAGAAGAAGATATCTTTATAAAACAGGGTGGCAATTTTTGGTTTTGATGGTTGAAATTTCACGTGCAAAGTCTCTCTTGAAAGAAGCTTGAAGTTGACATGCATTTTTTTAGGGTTTTAAACTTTTTTACCAACTCTAGTAATTATTCGTCTCCTTTACTGCATTATCAAATCTCAATAATGATGCTTTTTTTCACTAGCATGTTGATAAGTCAACGTAGTTATAAGATAATGGCCTTCTCAATTATATATGTTAATGCGAATATATCTTAATTCAAGAGCTTATCAAACCAGATACATATAATAAGTCTCTGTCCTGAAAACTGTGGGCACTTTTATTATTTTTAATTTTCAAAGCATGATCCCACACATGTGACCATAATGAAAAAGTGTGTTCCAATTATTAAAAAAATATAAATTATTCCCTCGATAGTAATTGTGTTTTAGCATTAAATAACTCTTAATTAGTTGATAATATAAAATTAATTATACTACATGAAAACTAAACAATACAAGGCAAATCACACCGACACTGCATGACTTGTTTTTATTTACTTTAAATGTAAACAATTATTGCCATAAACATTTTGTGTCATTTTCATAGGGTCAGAAATTATTAACCGTAACAAGTTACTATATGAAAAAAAAAAATAATAGATAAGTCTTATTTATCAGCATTTTGTTTAGAAAACTATACTAAGTTGTTGATGTAATATTAAACATAATATTGCAATAGGTTGGGCGTCCTATAAAGTGGTAACTTAGTTATATTATTGTAACGTTCAAACTGATGAGGGGAGCCCCACTTCCATTATTGAATCATTCTTTTGATTATTTATGGTTCTTCGTTGTCCTTACACTTTTCAAGCAAAAATAATGGTTTTTTTATAAAAGTGGTGCAGATTTACCTACAAATTACATATTAGGCAAATTTTTAAAAAATTATATAATTGGATAAGTCGTGCTTGAAAGCATAAGGTGAAAAGTCGTGCTTGATAGCACGACTTCACTATGCAGTAGTTTTTTTTGAACAATTAGAAGCACGACTTCTACACTAACTTTTTTTTTTTTGAAAAAAACTCTCACAGTTACACTTCATTATGATTTATATATTTTTTTCTCCCAATATAAAATGTTCATGCAATATTATTTCATATTGCTTTGTTAGCCTAGTACTGGAACAGACATCCTTCAAAAATTGTACCTTCAAAAATTATATTACATGTACCAAAATGACGTCATGCATGGAGGGAACTTACAATTGTCCAATACAATAGGATCAACACACTAAAAATAGAAAAAGAAAATATATTATGAACAATAATTAAACACCCATGAAATAAAGATCCTAGAAAATCAAATAAATAAAGATTTTACACAAAAGGCTTAACAAAATATTACAACAGAGATCAAAGAATGCAGTTTTCTTTTTTTTTTTTGTAATTTTTGAACATGAACTGACAGACCCTTGCAAGTATTTTTTTAGGATCTAAGTAGAGGAAGTCCCGAACTGGACAGAGCACTTCAAAAATGTAATAGAATAAGAGGAAATTTTTCATATATTCCATGGGTGTTTAATTATTGTTCAGAATATACTTTTTTTTTTTTTTAATGTGTTCAATCTTATTGTATAGGACAATTGTAAGGTACTCTTCCCTTCATACATGACCCATACATGACGTCGTGAGAAAAAATGCATAAATCATAATGAAGTGTATCTATGAGGGTTTTTATTAAAAAAAAAGTTAATATAGAAGTCGTGCTTCCTAACACAACTTCTGATTGTCCAAAAAAAAAAATTCAAAAAATGTCACTGCATACACAACTTTGTATAAGACAAAAAAAAAATGCTGCATACTGAAGTCGTACTACCAAATACAACTTCATCCTAAAACGTGCTTCCAAGTACAACTTACCCAATTATGTAATTTTTTTAAAAATCTGCACATATATGTAATTTACAGATAAATCTGCATCACTTTTGTTAAAAAACTGAAAATAATTTACCAAACCCAACAACGACACTAATCTTTCTTTCTCAATTTTATTTTTTTAGGGCCCAAAATAATCGTTTCTAAAATATTATTTTCACTTTCTTCATATATGATCTTTATCTATTTAATTAATGGTAGGGTTAGATTGAGTTAAAATTATTAATAAATTCAATTGTAATTGTTCAGGTTAGATTTAGTTGAACATGTATCATTTTTTGTACAAAAATCTGAATCTAATTTCGTTAGTAAAGTTTGTCTAGGATATGTTGGATTTTATGATAATTTTGATTATGTTAATATTTTTTTTATGATTTTTCTTTTTATTGTTCATGATTAAAATGTAAAACATAAATCAATTTTTAATATAATATTAAACAAAAATTGCATTAATTTTTTTTTTATCTTTTTGAATAAACAATAATCAATTGCGTTTCATAATTTGGAAAATAGTTTATGTATTACACTATGAACATAATAGTATATTATATTTAAGCATAACCTTTTATATCAGATAATAATCAAAAAAATATTTTAAACCGTTTTTTAATAGGAACTTATAAATAACACTTTTAAATATTTTTAAAAAGAACTTAATAACTTTTTAAAGAAGAGTTTCATTGAAATATTATACACCATATCTTGGTTGAAAAAGAAGTATTTAAGATTTATCAAAGGATAATCATTTTATAGATTATCGTATCTTGTTTGAAAAAGAAGTATTTAAGATTTATCAAAAGAGTGACCATTTTATAGATTATCATAAATATGTTACATTTTATGACAAAATATCTCATTTCTTTATTTATCAAAAGATTAAAATATATAAACCAGAAACTTTTTTTTTCCTACATATCCGTTCAAGATTTGCTAATACAATCAATACCTACCTAATATAACTAATCATATCTCATAGAATATTACTAAATAAAAAATAGATATATAATAAAGATATACAATAATCACAATATCTCCCTCAAGTTGGAGCGTGAAGATCTCGAATGCCCAACTTGCGAAGTAAAAAAAAAAATATTGTTGTTTTCCCAATACCTTGGTAAAAATATCTTCAAGTTGTTCATTGGTAGGAACAAAACTGAGACTAATATCTCCGAGAATAATGACATCACTAACAAAATGACATACTTCAATGTGCTTGGTTATATCATGAAAAACTGGATTCTGAGGAATGTTGCAGTTTAGGTGTTAGTGGGAATGGATTCAAAAGGAAAATCTGTTTCTGAGAACTTGACATCTCGTGAGACAAAAAATTCATTAGTTTCTATATCATACAAACGCCATCCCTTTTTCCCATATGGATATCCAATGAAAACACATATCTTACTTCGGGAATCAAATTTATCGCCTAACCTCCCTTGTTTATGAGCATAACATAATGATCCAAAAACTCGTAGCTGATCATAGGTAGGGTCACAACCATAACGCATTCTATAAGGAGTCTTTCCATTCAAAACTGAGCAAAGGGTTCTATTTATCAAGTAACTGGCCGTGAGAATACATTCTCCCTAAAAATAATAGGTAAACATCCTTGAAATCTCAAAGCTCGAGCGACATTTAATATATATTAATGCTTACGTTCAACACGCCCATTCTGTTGTGGTGTCCCCGTACAAGATGTTTGAAAAATTATTCCATTCTCAAGAAAATAATTTTTCATGCAAGCAAATTTTGTTCCGTTCTCGGTCCTTATATTTTTCACTTGTTTATTAAACTGACACTCCATCATGGAGAAGAACATTTTCAAAGTACTTGGCACCTCTTTCTTATCAATCAGCATATAAATCCACACAGTCTAGATTAATCATCAACAATAGTAAAAGAAATAGGATGCTCTACATGAAGAGACATTTCTATAGGGGCCCCACAAATCACAGTGTATTAGTTCAAAAGCATCAGATGCTCTAAAATCACTTACGGAAAATTTATTTTCCGTTTGTTTTGCCCTTTGACAAACATCACAACATTTATTCAAAATTTCAGTATCTTTCTTAAGGTCTACACCTGAAACTATTTTAGTAGCTTGCATAGACGAATGCCTCAATCGTTGATGCCAAATATCCAAAGACACCCGTTTGTCAATTTTCAAAGCTGTAATACGTGATATCCCATTCATCTTCTCATTCCCACCCGATGTATTTCCTATGGCTGAGCTTCCAGGTATGGCCTCGCTTGCATTGACCCACACAACACAATGGTCTTCATTCTTTCCGTCAATGTGTGGTCTATCACCCTACCACTCGGGGTATCCAATGAGTGCAAAGCAAGAATTTGCGTCATATGCCCACTACGTTTGTAATTGGAGCAAATTATTGTTTTGTATTTCTCATGTTGCAGCGAGGATTGCGATCTCCTACCACAACCTTCATTCTTTCCATCAGTGCGCGGTCTCACCCCACCACTCAGGGTATCCAATGAGTGCAAAGCAAGAATTTATGTCATGCCCACTATGTTTGCAATGGGAACAAATCAATGTTTTGTCTTTCCCATACACTCTGCCACGAACAACAAATCCATTACCTCTCCTTTGTCTTCTTTCCCACATGTCATGGTCTGTACTTGTTCTTCTTGAATTAGAATCAAGCAAACTTTGTTCAGATTCGACAACGGATCGTGTGCCAAAATATTAGAACGAATAGTGCCATATATTGTGTCATCTAACCCCATAAGAAAGGTATATACCCTTTCCTCTTCTCGTTTCTTGTCAAGAATCGATCCAATATTACATGTTCATCCTCCGCATTTATAAGTTGGCGGCTGATCATAATTTGCCAATGCATCCCATAACTATTTAAGATTTCCGTAGTAATTGACAATGTTTATTCCTTTTTGTCTGCACTCAGCAAAATTTGATTTTATTTGCTAAATTCTTGGTCCATTGACCAATGAAAACTGGTCGCGAATATCATTCCATAAGTCCTGTGCAATCTCGACATGCGAGATTGTTGAGCGGAGAGATGATTCAATGATGTTTCGAAACCAGGACACTAACAAGAAATTAATGGTCCACCAATCTTCAAGATCCGTTGAGTCATCCATCAGCTTCTTGATGAACCCATCAATAAAGCCACATTTCTTCCTCGCCCTCAAAGCCGTTGTTACTGAACGAGCCCATTCATCATATTTTCGCCTTTCAATTGTACCTGCATAATCAAAAGACCAGGATTGTCAAGAGTGGTTATGTTGTAAGATGAGATATTTTTCCGTTGACGGTTGTCATCATTGGGTTCTTCAACCATGATTCAATATGTTGGGTGTATATGGGTATAGCTCTGACACCATGACAAAATACCCCTCACTGAGCAGTCTTTCCTTAAACTTTCTCCTATAGATCCGTTCAAATCCGTTCAAGATCTGTTAATATAATCAATACCTACCTAATATAACTAATCATATCTCATGGAATATTACTAAATAAAAAATAGATATATAATAAAGATATACAATAATCACAGTATCTCCCTCAAGGCTGAGCGTGAAGATCTCGAATGCCCAACTTGCGAAGTAAAAAAGAATATTGTTGTTTTCGTAATACCTTGGTTAAAATATCTTCAAGTTGCTCATTGGTAGGAACAAAATTGGGACTAATATCTCCGAGAATAATGACATCACTAACAAAATGGCATACTTCAATGTGCTTGGTTATATTATGAAAAACTGGATTATGAGGAATGTTGCGGTTTAGGTGTCAGTGGGAATAGACTCAAAAGGAAAATATGTTTCTAAGAACTTGACATCTCATGAGACAAAAAATTCATTGGTTTCTATATCATACAAACATCATCCCTTTCTCCCATTTGGATATTTTAAGTGATTTTTTTATAAACTGTATTGGTAACTTTGCATCATTATTTGATACGTGTGATGTAAGTAATTGGATATTTCGTTACTTTTTAAATCTTCTTAAAGGGTATTTTAAAGAAATTTGTATTGTTTATTCTAATTACGTAAGAGTATTTTTAATTTGATAATTCAAGATTTTAATGGAGAATTCAATTAAGATTGATTAGATACTTGATGTAGATTAAGGTAGAATTGAATCACTATAAAATTTTGTTTGTCTTTCTTTTGTTTATCTTGCTCATGTTATCTTGAATTATTTTTTATCTTGGTAATCATTGATTGATGCAAAACCAATATACCCTTTTTTGATGTGTTTTTAGTCATTCATTATTTTACATGAGTTAGGTTGGATCATGTCAAATTCGTTTTTTGTCTGAACTTAGTAGACTTGGAAGCAAAATTGGTGAACTTGGCCAAACTCGTGAGTCTGCCACCGAGTGAACGAGTGGGGAAAAAAGGTCGAAAACATGCACGTTGTTGTTTCACTTGGAGTTTTCATACCTAGTTAAAAGAGATTTCGTAACTAGATTGTATTGCATTCGATTTGGGTTCTTATGCATGATTTAGGGTTTATCGTTATCTTGGTTGTCGCTGTCTGAGTTTGTCGTAATCTTGTTGTGCGTCGTAGTATGGGTTTATCACCGTCTGGTTCACCGCATGTCTTCGCATTATGTCTTCGTGCAGTCTCACCGCCATGCCACTATTCGTTGTCGTCTGGGTTCATTTGTCTCATTCTAGCATCGTCTCGCCACCGCATCTTGCTGTCTATAGGATTACGTTTGCAGGTTCCATTCCAGTGTTTTTTTTTTATAACATTTGTGTTTTTTTGTTATTTAATTATTATCTTATTTTTGTGTAATCTATGAACTTATTTATTTTAATATTGTGAAATCTATATTATGAATGCTTGTCTTTTTATTGAACTTTTTTATGAAGTAGACTCTTACGAGTCAGGTTTACGGATCTCATACAAATCTACTAAAACTCTCAAGTCTGAAAACTTTGTTTCTAATAACAATTTTACACTATTTAGCAACTTGTTCATGTAAGAATACATTTAATTTTTTTTTTTTTTACAAAATTAAGAAAAAAGTTGACAATACATTTGAGTTTATAATAAGTTTATTATTGTACATGAATAACAAAAGTAGTTTAAAATTTCTATCTAATAAGGAATTTTATAATTTATAGGAAATTTAAATATATTGTTGAATTTAAATTATTTAATTGTTTAAATTTTTTATTTGAATAAAAATAATTTAAACTTATTAAATTTTTATTTTTTTTATTCAGATATAATATTTTAATTATCACCAAATACAAAAATTATATTTCAATTACCTAAGACAAGAAAATAATTTTTTATGGACTTAAAAAAAATTGGCTAACATCCATAAACAATGGTCTCACTAACATTGAAAATCCTAACAATATCAACCACAAATTAGTTTTAATTTACATTGGTAGATAAATAATTTTAATTAGAAAATAATTTATATCATCAACCAAAAAAAAAAAAAAAAATATTTATATTAAATTAAAAATAAATTTTTTTTTTTAAATAAAAAAAAAAATTATATAAAAAAAAAAAAAAAAAAAAAAAAGAATTCTTACTTTAATTGAAAAATAATTTCATTGGTGTCAATAAAAAAAATCCTTGCTGCCATGATTTAAAGAAAAATCATATCAATCTTGATTAAGAAAATTTTTATTAATATTAACCATGAAATAACTCTTACATATGTTTTGATCAACGTTAGTTGAAAACAACTCTAATTAACATTAATTGAAAATAGTATTTATTTATTTTTAAGTAAAAAATATGTTTGAAATTATTCATAAGCAATGTTAATTTTGATAAAAAAAATCATAATTAATGTTAAATAAGAAATAATATTAATAAAAATCGACTTTAACTTGAAACAATTTTTCGTTGACATCAATAGAAAAAATAATGTTAAATTGATGACATTTCGATTAAATGGTGGTTGAAGTAAACTCAACATATTCTAACCAAAATTAGTTTGAATAGAACCAAAATTAACTTGAATAGAGAATGCGAAGAAAAAAAAAATACAAATTTAAGATAAGATGGAATATGAAGAATTACAAATTTTAATTTGAAATAATGTAATTTTAAGTAATTAAGTTACTCTCATAAATTCCTAAAACTTCAATTTTCTATTGAAGTTATATATCCAAACAACATATTTTCTCACTAAAGATTTCAATTTATAAAAATGAATTACACTTTTCAAATTAAACTCTTCAATTGAACAAAAAGTAAGAAACTAAAAATGGATTGTTTGTTAAAGATATTATGTCATCTCCAATGCAATGAAAATCAGGTTAGGTATTAATATACTTTTTGTGGGTACGCATGTGTCAAGTCATTTTTACAATTTTTGTTAGAATGGGAGAGTTTTATAAGACTTACTCTTTAAACTTTTTATTAATTTAAAGACAGATTTAGATAAATTTTATGTCATGTTAATATGTTCCAATAAAAAACTCTTGTAGAATCTAGGTCTTAAATTTATGACCCTTAAATAATATTATAAAATATATTTAGTAATAAGAATGAAAATGAAGAAAAAAGAAAAAATATTGCTTAAAATATGTAATTTTTTAAAATCTTTATTATTATTAAACATATACAAATACTAAATTAAAATTAAAATATATTGTATAATGAATAACTTGCACAATGAAATTTACTCAAACAGTCAAATAAAATACTCAATTTAAAGTATTTAAGTTGGGTATGATTAGTTTAAATTTATGGTACCCACATCCCTAAACACACCTAATATACATCCCTATAAAAATAGTTATTGTAAACATTAAAAATAATAAGTATTCTATACAAAAAGTGTGTTGTTTCGTTTCTGGGGCTTGAAGTAAGAAGCCCAATTCGGAGCCTTGTGCTTGATATTCATTTGCGGCCATACTGTTCACACCTTTAATTTTCCTCTTCACATTTCCTTGTATTTTTTTTTTATAAAAATTATCTTTATAAAAATTATATGTCATAATATAAATTATATTGTAATTTTTTTCATAATTTAGTTAATTTTATTTTTATATGTGTTTGATTTTTATTTTTAATTAAATAATTAAATAACTTTTGAGTCAAATAAATATCCACATTAATGTGTTTATTTGTTAACTTTAGTGTTTAATGCTTAATTGTTATTGATTTTTGTATTGAATTTTGACTTATTTTGAGTGAAAATAGTATATTAACTTGTATTTTAAAATAATCTTCAGTTATAACTTGTTAATGAACATACACTTCAATACTTTTAACAAAAATTAAATCTTTAGTACAAGTACATGACCTAAACTAGAGTTTGATTAATCCATACACCTACGATAAAATAGGACTTAAATGAACTTAAAGTTATTAAAAATGTGAAATTAAATTATCAAAATATTAACATTTGAATTAGAATCACTCGCCTCACCCTAAACTTTAAGAAAAACATCTAACCACATGACTCACAGTCCTTTGATATGTAATTACGTTAACTATATGAAAATATATGATATCGATGTTGTGTATCTAATATTTATATTTTATTCACTAAAATTAATAGTTAAATAATATATTTTCAATATTCTTTTAACATATTTATATAATGTCTAAATTGTTTATATTATTTGTAAAATTTTATTAATATATACGAATTTACATTTAGTAAATCATTAGTAATGATTTATCAATATTATATATATAATGATATTATCATAATTTATCAATATTATTATCAATATATATCTATATATATATATATATATATATATATATATATATATATATATATATATATATATATATATATATTTAATTTATATATATATAT
>Ga0099825_1004453_pt1 | contig 18353 bp, 12 predicted proteins | sample SiratroredBW_FD_76838 | JGI IMG/M metagenome (GOLD analysis project Ga0099825, IMG submission 76838) | Root nodule microbial communities of legume samples collected from California, USA - Siratro red BW | ecosystem: Host-associated > Plants > Roots > Nodule | place: USA: California | collected...
ATATATATAATATTTATATATATATATATATATATATATATATATATATATATATATATATATATATATATATATATATATATTAGAATATTAACTTATATTTTCCTATCAAATTCCTACTCGCATTATCTTTATTCACTTTAGATTAGTATGGTGGCTAATGGTTCTATATTAAATTGGCTTTTGGTAATACAATCATCGCCTTGCAAAATTAAATCAGTAATATAATTATTACTAGTCTATTTACCAATAAAATAGAAGTTCATATATCAAATACATTAGCTGTCTAATTGGATGTATTCTAAAAGACTTTCAAAGTTGTGTCATGCGTCTTTTATGATTTCAAATAGGATTAATATTTTACTTAGTCTTTTTTTATTCTTTATTGTGGGTCTCACTATTTTGATTAATCTCAATTTATTATATATTTTTTAAAAGTAATCAATGTAATTTTTTATTACGTGCTTAACGAAAAAGACAATGCGGTACTAATGTGACAATGCATGGTAAGATGAAAATATATTTTATTGATGAATTAATAAATTATTTTTTCAAACCATGTCACTTTGATTTTGTTTGTTTTGAGGGACAATGAGTGGCTGTAGGTGGCTATGGTTATTATGAAGGACTTGGGAGATGTGATTTAAGGAGAAGATAGTGAATCTCGTACTTTTACTTAACTCACAATGTTCATGTGATTTTTGTGAGTGGTCTACTATTTTGTTGTCGATATATGTATTGTTTCTTTGTTATAATATTTGTAGGTTATACGATCATTTCCATATTTGGCAAAAGAATTTCAGTCATTGCGTAAACATTGGTAAAATCAAGTATGAGGGTGAGACCTTGACATGGTTATTGACCTACATAGATAGATAGTTGTTTTTAATTATTAGGGATTCTAAAAAAATTGAGTATTTTAAGTGATATGGAATTATTATATTTTGTAGGTGGTGATATTTTCAAAGATGTGTTGTTGGTAGATGACAATTGCGCAATAAATATCATAAATATTGTAATGTAAAATGGTAGAGTGCATATGTTTGGTATGCATCACATTTCCGAACTTGATGTAGTATGTCTATGCAAAAAACATAATTAACCATTTACAAGGGTACATAACAACTTCAACTAAAGATACACGTATTATTAAGTGACGTGTCAACATATAATAGGTTAGACAGAAAGTAAGACACAAATATGAAATCATTAGTAACTTATCATGGGACAATATTTTTTTTTTCTGCAAAACTTTCAATATAGTAGTTAATTTTATCAGATTTAAATGAGTATATTTATTAAATATTCCATATTAAAAATATAGAATTTCTTCAAAGTGTCTATTTCCAATTTGGAATTATTAAAAACTTATTTAATTCATTTTTCAATTATACGTATATAAAAATGAAAAAAAGTAAAATATTTTTTCGAAAAGTTGCACGCTATGAACATATGTGGTTGTGTTACAAAGAAGGTTATTTTTTCCTTGCAAAATTCCAATTATATTTACAGATTCGAAAATATATTATAAATTACGTAACTCATAAATATATCTTCAATTTTAGAATTATGTAATACACAATGTATTTATTAATTGCATAATTTAAAAATATGTTCATATTACACTATCTAAAAACATATTACGAGTTCTATAGTTCACAATGCATTGCATTATAAGATTATATAATTAATAAATATATTATAAATTATACAATCTATAAAAAGTTTTTAAATTATGTAATTTTGAATCCCAAAATCTGTTTTAGATAACAAATTTTATTTTTTTCATTATTAATTTGAAATTCGTATAACTCAGACAATTTGAAGTGTTTCAGCACAAAAGAAAAGTCATAGGTACAAAGTGGGATACATTGCCCAAAATTACTAGGGCTTTTGCTTTCTGCACCCACCATTTTTCAACCTGCACCTCCACAGTTTGGGCAAATGGTTGAATTGCCTTCCATATACTTCTCCTGCACTGCATCCCGCTACTGCTGCCGCATCCCAATATTGCTATCGCCATTCTTGTCGCTGTCACTATACCATCGCTACTGCAAAAGATGAAGAATAAAAAAAAAAACTCGTTTTCAAAAGTTTTCGAACAGATCATATTTCATGTATTTTGAAAAGTTTGTTATGAAAAAATCATCCTGGAAAACACATTCCAGAATATATTATATATGTTTTGGAGATTCTGTTCTAGAAAATTTGTATTAAAATTTATTTTATGCATTCCAGAAATTCCATTACACAAATATTGTTCTATAATTATTATCCTCTTCTGGAAAGTGTGTTCCCAAATTGTATTTTATGAATTCTAAAAAAATGTGTTTCAGAATTTTTTTTTTAGGATGAATAATGTGAAAGATATTTTAGAGGAGGATAAAATGGTAATTTTAAAAATATTTCGGGTGCAGGTACAAATTAAGGAAGTGCAGGAAGCCAAGCCGATTAATAGTCTCTCTCTCCTAATTTATTGCAGGCTAGAACTAGGCCCAATTTATTGCAGGCTCGACGATAAAAAAAATAAAAAATAAAAAATACGAAGGAAAGAGTCCCATAAACCTTGCCCTTAAACCCCTCGACCCTGAAAGAGTCCGTGGCAAAACCATGGTGAAGGCCTACCTCCGATACGAGCCGGCGGCGTCGTTTGGGGTGATAGCCTCGGCCGATTCCAACATAGCATACGACAGCTCCGGCAGGCACCTCCTCTCTCCGGCACTCGAGAAGATCGGAGTCTGGCACGTGCGGCAGGGTCTCTGCACCAAAACCCTAACACCTTCTACTGCGTCGGGCGGTCTTTCCCTCACCGTCACCTCCATTGCCTCCTCCCCTTCTTCATTGGTAATGAACTTCGAATCTCGCTTGTGCTCGCTCGAATTTGTGATTATCTTAAACGGTTTTTTGGTTGCCTTGCAGATTGCTGGTGGTTACTGGGATGGTAGCATACGGATTTGGGACTCTGACAAAGGAGCGTGTGAGACTACGCTAAATGGACACAAGGGAGCTGTCACCGCTCTTCGTTACAACAAGGCTGGTTCCTTGCTCGCCTCTGGTAGCAAGGATAATGATGTTATTTTATGGGACGTGGTTGGCGAGACTGGGCTCTTTCGTCTTCGCGGTCATCGTGAACAGGTTTGGTTTTCTTATCTTTGGATTAGGTCCTGTTTGGCAAGACTTTTCAGCAAGCACTTAATAGAAGAAGGAAAAAGAGACAAATGAATCAAACTTATGTAAGTGAAAATGAACTTAGGTACATCAGCTTTTAGATAATTTATAAGAAAGATGTTAAATAGAAGTTGAAGTAGGTAAGTTCATTTTAACTAATGGGAAAATTTTAATTCATTTTACCTTCTTATTTTCTTCTCTTGTGAATACTTATTTATGGGTTTATCCCAAATGGGACTTAACTAAAAGAGTTGTATAGGGTTTGGATAAGAGAATTAGGGAGACTGGAAGGATTTTTGATACACAGTCATCTTTTTAATTTCATTCTAAAAACGATTAAATTAGTGAAAAATAATCTTTACCAGAAATCAGACTGTTACTTTTCCTTTTCCTCCAAAACCCCCCGTCTCAAACTTACCTTGACAGTTTCCCTTATGTTGTTGTTATTCATTTCTGGCAGGTGACCGATGTCGTTTTTTTGAATTCTGGGAAAAAACTTGTTAGTTCCTCCAAAGACAAGTTCTTGAGAGTGTGGGATCTTGATACCCAGCACTGTATGCAAGTTGTGGGTGGACATCATAGTGAAATATGGTCCCTAGATGTTGATCTGGATGAAAGGTATCTGGTCACTGGTTCTGCAGATAATGAACTTCGTTTTTACGTAATCAGTCATGAGTCTGTGGATGGGGAGTCTGTAAATGGTGGTGAAGAATCTTCCATTCAAAGCAAATGGGAAGTCTTGAGGCATTTTGGTGAAATTCAGCGACAAAGTAAAGATAGGGTTGCAACGGTGCAGTTCAACAAGTCAGGAAATCTGCTAGCTTGCCAAGTTGCCGGAAAGACAGTAGAAATATATCGTGTATTGGATGATGCTGAAGCAAAGCGCAAGGCAAAACGAAGGGTTCACCGCAAGAAAGAGAAGAAACATAGTAAAGAGGCTTCGGAGGGAGTAGAAAATGGGGACGGGAATAACAAAGGAGATAATTCTTCTGTCACTCATGCGCTCACAGAAAAAACTAACCCCCCAGTTACTGTGCCTGATGTTTTTAAGCTGTTGCATACTATTAGAGCTAACAAAAAGATATGCTCCATTTCTTTCTGTCCAATCACTCCAAAAAATTCATTGGCTAGTTTAGCATTGTCTCTGAATAATAATCTTCTTGAGTTTTACTCCATTGAACTTGGTGAATTCAAAAAAACACGTGCTATTGATCTTCATGGGCATCGTTCTGCTGTTAGAAGTGTCAAGCTTAGTTCAGACAACAGTTTTCTGATGTCAACCAGTCACAATGCAGTAAAGATTTGGAACCCAATTACTGGCTCTTGCCTAAGGACCATTGATTCTGGATTCGGACTGTGCAGTTTAATTCTTCCCACTAACAAGTATGGACTTGTCGGAACTAAAGATGGAACCATAGAAATTATTGACATTGGAAGTGGCACTTGTGTTGAAGTAATGGAAGCTCATGGTGGTTCTGTTTACTCAATTACTGCCCTACCTCATAAAAATGGTTTTGTCACAGGAAGTGCCGATCATGATGTCAAATTTTGGGAGTACCAATTTAAGCAAAAACCTGGTCAAGTATGTCCATCACTTTTATATAATTTGTGTTTCCTTTTTCTTTTTAAGGAAAAAAATTTAGTTTTCAAAAATACTCAGGAGTTTAACATTTTGTTTTGTTTTATCTTATAGTGCACATAGAACATAGGTGAAAATCTACAAGTTCTCTTGTTTATAATAATGCAGTATTTCATTGAGAAGTTTATCTGTATTTGTCTTTCTGTTTTATATTTAATAGATGGAATCAAATACTTGAACTGTAAACACAAAACTGTTTCCATGTATATATGTAGGTAGAAGCTACTGAATACTCATAACAATGATGATGAACCCATTAAATCACTACTGGTACAAGAAATTTAAACTAATAATATTCCATATTTCCACTCTCATACTAAATTTATCTCTAATTAGCTTGATCTAACTTTATAAAAATTAATAGAGAAATTACATAAAAATTTATCTCATACCTTCTATGTAGATGAACTTAACCTATGTTCTCTTTAATAACTTTTTCTCAGGTGGTGCTGCACAAAAAAGGTGACGTAAGATTTTTTTTATGTTGTTTATACTGGCATTGTTTTGTTTTCTCCCATTATTTTTTATTTTTCTAATTTTATGTGCATGTTCTCCCCACTCACTCTTTTCCAATTTTGACTTACTTTATCATATGTCCTCTAATTAGTTCCAAGTTATACATGCCAAATCATATCTTGTACAAATGATTATCCAATTTGTTTATGTAGTAACTTTATTTATTTTGTTTCAGGCTACTAAGCAACTTGTAGTGTCAAATGTCAGTACCATGAAAATGAATGATGAAGCTGTTGTGGTTGCAATTAGTCCTGATGCTAAATATATTGCTGTTGCTCTATTATTGGATTATACTGTGAAGGTTAGATGCCTTAATCTTTCCTGTTCTGTTTGTAATCTGTGGTTTCCAAAAACAAAAATTAACTTACAAGTTTTACTTTGTTCATTGTCATTTTTGTTTCACCTGTGCGCCTGAAAATGAAAAGTTGAAGAATTTGAATTGTTTGCCATTTCTTGGCGATTTGGGAACCTTAGCATTATTTCTGTGTAGTGGCGGACACTGCAGGCACACATGCCAAAAGAGACTCAAAGGAAATGAAATAGGAGCAATAGACTATTTAGGTGTCAGTTCTAATGTTTGAGTTGGACCTTTTGAGTTAGGAACCTAATCAGAGGTATTGGTATCAAAAACATCTTTTACATTGTGACAATTCAGACAGGAGATGTCTGTCCTTCATGGGATTGGATCGTTTGAGATACAAGACAATGTGGGCAAACATCTTTCTAGTGGCTTAGGAGGCATTTGGAAGAGCTGAAGAAAGTTCATTTGAGCTTAAGAAAATCGATTACAACTCCCATAAAAGAAGCTTTTTTTTAAACTCATTCCAATAAGTTTCTCAGTGTAGCTTACCCCAAAATACGACTTTGTTTTTCCAACAAGTTTTTCGCTCAAAGTTTTGCCATAAGCCCTGTGGTGGTGGTATGAGCTTATCGAATAAGCTCTTAATGAAGCTTTTTATCCAAATGCATCCGTATGCTGAATGCTATTTTGGGAGTAGAGTAAGTGATACTGGCTAAAGTAATAAATTAGTTTATTATATTTCTATGTATGCTGCTTTTCATAGCAAATTCCAAATTCTAGGTGTGTTGGACAACTATGTGGGCCTCATTGAATGTTGAGTACTGTTTACACCGTGAGCTTGTGGTGACTATTGTATTTATGCATTAATCCTATTTTACTTTTTCAAGCGTTTTAAATAATTTCATTCATCATTCAGGTTCACTTTGCAGACACGTTCAAATTTTTCCTTTCATTATATGGCCACAAGCTGCCTGTTCTGTGTATGGATATCTCATCAGATGGAGATTTAATTGTGACAGGCTCTGCAGATAAAAATTTGAAGATTTGGGGTTTAGACTTTGGTGACTGTCATAAATCCATTTTTGCACATGCTGGCAGGTGCTACATAATATATTAATAGTTATAATTATTTGCTTTTCTTTATTTCTTTTCTTAACTAGTGAGCCTGAATGAATCTGTATTTGAATTATCTAATGCTATTTATGTTGCAGTGTTACGGCAGTACAATTTGTTCCCAAGACACATTATGTTTTCAGTGTTGGAAATGATCGCCTAGTAAAATACTGGGATGCTGATAAATTTGAGCTGCTGTTGACTCTAGAAGGACATCATGCTGATATTTGGTGTCTTGCAGTCAGTAATCGTGGGGATTTCATTGTCACTGGATCTCATGATCGTTCTATCCGTCGCTGGGATCGCACTGAAGAGCAGTTTTTCATTGAGGTATACACAACTTGTATGAGATGGCCTACACTTGTTAAAAGCAGGACAAAGGGTCAATGCCTCTAATTATAAATTTATTACAGGAATACTTTCATTGAATTTTCTTCATTAAATTTATGTCACTAGAATTAGATAGAAAATTTGAACTGCAGGAAGAAAAGGAGAAAAGGTTGGAGGAAATGTTTGAGGCTGATCTTGACAATGCATTTGAAAACAAGTATGCATCAAAGGAAGAAATACCAGAGGAGGGAGCTGTGGCTTTAGCTGGGAAACAAACCCAGGAAACCCTTACTGCTACTGACTTGATTATTGAAAGATTAGACATCGCAGAAGCTGAAAACAAGCGTATTGCAGAACATCAGGTTTACTTGTGTTCCCTTGTAGATGACTACCTGAATCTAAAATGATGCTTTATCTCAAAAGTGAATCTAAAAGACCTGCTTGCATAGTTAGTTGCATTTTTACAATAGGTGGATACCCCTGCATAAACATGTACTTTTAAACAAGTATGCTAGCCTCTACAGTGCTCGTGTGTTCCCTAATCGATGACTGCCATGGTCTAAAATGGTTCTTTATCTCAAAAGTCAATCTGGAAAACATGCTTGCATAGACACAGTGTCTTTATAAACAAGTGTGCTAGCCTTGACAGTGTACAATTCCTCTGTTGTAGTGCCTGTATAACAGAGAACGAATAACTTATGAGGCTGCAATGATTCTTTATTTTGCTAAACATTGATAGCAATTTAAAGTTACATTGAACTTTAATGACGAAAGTTCTTTGTGTTATCTTAATAAAATTCTCCTCTGGATTTCCACAAGTAATTATCAAATTATACATACAGCACAAGTAAACAACTTTGGCCTTTAAAATATATCAGAAGTTCAGTAAAGCGTTAGTTAGATAAATTACGCCCTTGGGTTCTATCAAAAACTAAAATTTTAATAAATAACATTTATGGATGATTGCAGAAAATATCTTCTATTCATCTTGTGTGACATGTAACAGAAAGTGGTCTGGAAGATTGTCTTTGCAATTATTTAATTTTATATTTCATGAAAAAAATAATAATTACACCTTTGGGTTCCATCAAAAACTAAAATTTGAATACTATCATTTAGTATGGATGATTGCAGAAAATATCTTCAGTTCGTATTGTGATATAAGGAAGATTATCTTGTATATTTTGTTTAATAATGCCTAATTTCATTGTTGCAATTATTTAAATTTGTATTTCAGGAGGAGGGGAAAAATAACAGAAATGTTGCTGTTTTCCAATCAAATCCGCTTATGAATGGGCTTTCACCTTCTGATTATGTTTTAAGTGCATTTTCAAATGTTCACTCCAACGATTTGGAGCAAACATTACTGGTATGTTTGAGAATTGCTTTTTTGTTACATTATCTCATGTATGAATACGAGGCATTTAAGACTACTCTATTTAGGCACAGTCCATTTTTCGTTGTTAATATGTTAATCTGATTTAAACCATTGCTTTGGACGTGCACTAGCTTATTGAGTTGGTTGAACTTCTTGATTCATTACTGTTTCTGCATGTCGCATTTATGATCTCTAATAGTTCTTTTATCTATATATTCAACCATTTATGGAGAAAGTTAATTAAATCTTGACCCTTTCTATGGAATTGCATAAATGTCTCTCTAGTTGAGAAATTTTGGTAGCATCATTTTTGTACTGAATTGAGTACTCACATTCTTACGAGAGGTTTGACAATAAAAGACTGAATGACCTGGTTCTCTATGTTTTTAGCCTAAAAATATGTACAATGCGGCTAAATTTTCCGAACCAGGCATGTTAAGATTGGTTGAGACCATAGAGAAATGGGCATAATTTAGAAATGTATAAATCTAGTCTAACGTGTATCGTTACATTATGCAGGCTTTACCATTTTCAGATGCTTTGAAGCTTCTCTCGTACTTGAAAGACTGGACTTCATATTCTGACAAGGTTACCCTTGATATATGACAAACTACGTTATTAGACATAATGATGATGATGTTTAACAATAATAGATGTATAGAAATTTAATTCAGGTCGTGAAGATATTTTCACAAGATGCAAGTATTTATGTTTTTCTGATAATTGCAGGTTGAGCTTGTTTGTAGAATAGGTACGCTGCTGTTGCAGACACATTACAACCAGCTTCTTGCCACTCCAGCTGCCCGACCTATCTTGACTGTTTTCAGTGACATTTTTTATGAAAGGGTCAAGGTAAATATGCTAGGTTTTTATGTTTTTTTAAATAAAATTAAAGCTGTCATATTTGGTACATTAAAATATACTGCCAGAAAGCATATTTTGATTTGAATTGATTATTAAATTATGCAAGTTTAACATGCCTGTGAGTGTGGAATCCCTGTGAAGAAATAGATGATACTTGTTGGAATGTATGTTTCGTTATTTGCACATAATGTTTTGGAATTTATATCTATTTCCGTTATATATTTTTGTGGTGAAAGGTCGGCTTGAAAAGTAGATGGGATATGCGTTATGCCCCATATTTAAACTCTTGATAATTGCCTGAAGAAAGTGTAGGATAAAATTGGGACAAATGAAAATAGATCTTTTTGAAGGATGATGAATCAGTACTAAACTTGACATAAATTACTATTCTGATGATTCTTAATTATCTCTTATTCTAGTGTTTGAGATGCATGACATGCTAGGGATTGTAGGCATCTTATGCATAATATAGGCTTCTAATACTACGAATATTCAGACAGCATACTATCAAATCTAACATGGGCATCTTACAAACATACGGTGTTTCGTAAGAATAAGATATCTGATGGTTATGGGTGATATAAATAGTTACTTGTTTGTTATCAATTGGAACTTGTAGGTCGCCCGTCAATTTTAAAGTTTAATTTATCATCATCCAACTTTTGCTTTAGTACTAGAGAATATTTTCTGCCAATAAAGGCAATTAGTCCTAGGATTTGTATTTTCTTTTCAAAATTAAATATTTATGTTATTTCGTTATTTTCACTATAGTTAACTGGTGAACTTGATTGTATCGTTGATAACTTGGTGTCTTAACCTTGTGCCAGGGATGGAAAGATATCTTTGGTTTTAACCTCGCGGCCATGGATCATATTCAGGTTTGTATAAAAAATTCTGCTGAATACTTATTCACCACTAAGCACGCTGATTCAATTTTGAAATGATGTTTCAGCAATTGATGGCATCAAGATCAGATGCTGTTTTTCATGATGCAAGATCAAAACTGCTAGAGATACGTGCTCGACAATCCAAACGTTTAGAAGAAAGGTCACAAACCGGAGAAGTGAAGCGGAAGAGGAAAAAGACATAAAGTATCGTGTATATTGGACATGGTTATGTGCTGGATTATGTTAATGACAGGGTATTTCGAGCACGGTAGAAAAATTGGCCTCCACTGGAATATGTGCTTGATGAAACATTGCAGATTCAGAGTTTAGTTGTCATAATATAACATACATGTTCAAGAAAAGAAAATGTTGAATAGAGGTTGGATCACCAGAAAGGCGTATGACCTGGCCAACATGATTCCTTTCTCCAGATTGTTGCAGTTTTAATCAGCGGCTTATATCTTGATGTCAAGATGTCATCATCATTTGAAGAGTAAGTTTTTCACAGTATACTATTACTGATTTGGGTAGCTCAGAAAAGGTTTACTTTTCCATGTAATATGTGGAAACATTATAAATTTTGCCTGAATTTAATTTAATTCATTGTACAACTTTTTCTGATAATTTATGTACTCTGCTAATGAGAGAAATTTTCCCCGTGTAATACAAGCGCTGTTAAGTCGACAAAGAGGGTGTACGTGTGTATATAGAGACTTGGAAAATAGAAAGCTTAATTTTTGTTGAATGTAAAATATGAACTGATGGATTACACTCAACAAAAATACAAGTTTTATATTTTCTAAATTCTCTCCAAGATTGTTGTTTTCCCTATAATATATGTAGAATTGTTTTGTTTTCCCTATATTATGAATTGTTTTATTACAGGAAAAATGGAAATTTTGAGTATAAATTATTGTATCATATTTGGTGGGAATTTTTTAAGAAATACATGTAACTTTTTGAATTGATAATGTGACTAATTTTATTCTCATTATTCATGCGTATAATCAAGATTTCTAGTTCTTATTTCATGCAATACTAAATCTGAGTTATACAAATTTAACTAATAAGGGAAAAGGGTATTACACCTATTTTTCAAAACTACAAACAGGGGATCTGTGGATTGAGCAGTGAGGGGCATGCCCTTATTTTTCATGGCTTTTATTTCCTGCACCCACAGTTTTTGAAAGGACCATTTTATCCTTTTTTATAGTGATTTTTGGATTATCTCTTCTGGAAATTTTTTGGAACATATTTTTTAGAATTTTTAAAATACATTTTAGAACACGTTTCTTAGCATAGGGTAAAATTTCTAAACGCATGAAATGTATTTTGGAATAAGTTTTTGAAAACAAATTTTGTAGAATATATAATATCGGTTGTAGAATAAGATTTTCAAAATAGGAGGTCCAGGAAGCAAAAGCAATTTTTGATTTGAAGTGCGGCAGTAATGGCCCGATACATTGGTAGTGTTAGTTACAATGCTCAAATGTGTAAGAGGCATGTGAGAATTAAACTATTTCGACGATACGTTGACAACCGTGGCATTGCATTCAGGTTACGTTTACGTGATCTGTTGTTCCTGGCGTGACATAAGTCATCCAGCGTGACAATATTTGGAAAATTTTGGAATTAAATTTGGTTAGGGTTCGAAATTGTATCTTCATTTACAGTTCCTCACTCTGCTTTAACTGTGCCATTCCTCGTCCTTGCGACTTCCTCTCTCGAGCAAGTGCCCTTTCTTCTCAACGCAACTTCGTGTTCCTCCACAAGCGGTTTTTTTTTCTTTTTCTTTTTTATTTATTATTATTTTTTTACTATGTCTCCTTCTTGTGAGTTGTCTCTGTGTTTGTGTTGCCTGACTTGTCATTTGTTTTCATGGTGAGTGAAATTGGTAAAGGTTTAGGGTTCATTGTTGTAAAGGTTGTTAAGGATAAATATATAATGTGTTTACTGTCTATGGTTTGGGTTTATCACTAACTTGGCTCTCTCACATCGCACCTCTCCTTCTCCTGTTTCTAACATTTTCATTTTTTCTCTTCTTTTTCTTTTTCTCATATGGTTGAACTCACCAAAAACCTTCGGGAGATGAAGTCAATCTTATATGAAAACAACAATTGTGCTATAGGTTGTTGATTAATTTATTCGATTATTATGATGCAATGTTTCTTTTTTATGTTTATTGATTGCTTTTATGCCATTGGTTTCAGTTGGAAGCCAATGTCAACAATGATTCTAGAGATGAAGACATTAAGTTAAGTCACCACAACTTTTTGACCAACCAACAAAGATAACAAATATATGCCTCCATAACCTCCATAGGTAATATTCTTAAAATATTTTGCACCATGGGAATGACCAAAACTTTGCCTTGGGTCACCATAATATTCACCAATTAACAATAACATGAAGCAAGGGACATAGGTCATGTGCTATTATCACCACTACATATACAAGTGTTTAACATTGTCTTTAAGTGTTTAACTCAACACAACTTCTTGACCAACCAACACAGACAACAAATTTGTTCCTCCCTCACCTCCATAAATAATATCCTTACATGTTTTGCACGATCTACCAAATTACACATGTCATACTAAATTTATGTGTTTAAGAGTGAAAATTTATTATGTGAAGTTTCATTTATTAGATGTTCTCCACCATGCTCTTCATCACAACTCTGCCTTGCTTGAGCAGGAACTAAATCACACATGTTCTGGGTCAAAAACCTCACTGTTGTTTGATCATATGTATTTAAGTGATTAACTGCTTAGGACTTTTTGAACACTTAAGACAACAAACAAATAACACATCAAAATTGAATCAAATGTGTCCCTTCCTCGTTGGTCTTCATAGATAATATTATTACATGTCATCCACCATGCTTTCACCACAACTCTGCCTTGCTTGAGCAGGAACCATATCACACATGTTTTGGGTCAAAACCTCACTGCAAATTCATCGGTCTAATCATGTGTATTTAAGTTATTAGCTGCTCAGGACTTTTTGAACATTTAAGACATCGAACAAAGAACATACCAAAATTGAACCAAATGTGTCCATCCCTCCCTGGCCTACATAGGCATTGCATGTTCTCCATCATGTTCTTTACCACAACTTTGCCTTGGTTGAGCAGGAACCAACTCACACATGTTCTGGGTCAAAAACTCACTACACATCTACCTGTTTAACCCTGTGTATTTAAGTGATTAACTGCTAAGGACTTTATGAATACTTAAGACATAAAACAAATAACACACCAAAATTTCACCAAATGTATCCCTCCCTCAATGTCCTACGTAGGTAATATCATTGCATGTTATCCACCATGCTCTTGATCACAACTCTGCCTTGTTTGGGAAGGAACCAACTCACACATGTTTTGGGTCAAAAACCTCATTGTACTATTATTTGTTTAACACCATGTGTAATTAAGTGATTAACTGCTTAGGCCTTTCTGAACACTTAAGACAACAAACAAAGAACCCACCAAAATTAAACCAAATGTGTCTCTCTCTCCTTGGCCTACGTAGGTAATATCATTGCATGTTCTCCACCATGCTTTTGACTACAACTCAGTCTGGGTTGAGTAGGAACCAACTTACACATGTTCTGGGTCAAAAACCTGACTCTACTTTTATCTGTTTAACCATGTGTATTTAAGTGATTAACTCCTAAGGACTTTCTGAACACTTAAGAGATAAAACAAATAATATACCAAAATTTCACCAAATGTGTCCCTCCCTTAATAGAATTTTACAATATAATTATAATATTATAAAATTAATAAAAAGGTTTATATTTATTTTATATTTATATAATTTTAATACAATTTTTAGAAATAATTTTCGTAATTATTTTAATTATAATAATTAAAATTTTAATTCTTTTATTATCATAGACAAATTAAGGATATGTGTTTCCCGTCATTGAAAAGAACATAGTTTATATTACTCACTTTTATTCACTTAGACAAGGGTTATAATTATTATTTTTAATATATAATAATTATAATTATAATAATAATAATTAATATTATAATATTGTCAAGTGCTGAAAAGGTTGAAACTTACGCACAAGCAACCAAACTAAAACAAATAAATAAAGTCTACATAACTAAATAAATTAAATATCTAAAATGTAATTAGAGCTCAAATTAATTGTAACAAGAATAAGTCTAACATACTCAAGTTAAGAATTTAACACATTATATTCTTGTCTTCTTAGTTTGATTATTTACAGAATAAAATATGATTATAGAAAAAAGGTGGCAATAAAGAAAGAAAATTATTGAATTATTGTTGAATATTTTTTTCCTAAAAAAAATTTAAACAAAGATAGAGGTCCCATAAAAAAGGGGTGAAAATTTTCAAATGTTTTAACACTGAAAAAAATATCAATATTGGTCCTTGTCCAGGTAAACACACAGTCCACCTCAATGGTTAACTATATAGATTTTACGTCATTTGTCAAGTGGCACGGAAAATAAACTAATAAAAACTAAAACAGGATAATTTAAATATATATATATATATATATATTATTTTATTTTATGTGATTTTATTTGTTATTTGAAAATAAAATATTTAAATATATTATTTATTGTACTAAAACAGTTTGGTGAATTAAAAATTTTAAGCACTTACAAATTAATTGCATATAAAATATGAGCAACTTGTTTTTTTTTTTAATTTTAATTTTGGTTTTGTTTTGTTTGTTTTTTATTTTTACTTGTTCACATTGGTCTCTTCATTGTAGATTTTGTATTGTAATTCTGAAATACTATTAAAAAATAAAATACAAGAAGAATTTGTGTGCACAAAAGAAATATTATTCATATTTCATGTCTTTATTTTTCTTTTCCTTTTTTTTTTTGAAGAATACATCAGACATGTATCGAACAAAAAAAAAAGAGATGTAGGATAAATCTGAACTGAACTAAATTTCTATGTGGACAAGTAACCTAGTCACTCCCCTAAATTTCTATATGGACAAGTAACCTAGTCACTCCCCTAAATTTCTATATGGACAAGTAACCTAGTCACTCCCCTAAATTTCTATATGGACAAGTAACCTAGTCACTTCCTATATAGAAGGTGGAAGTTGGAGAGAATAGATCTAGGGAAAGTTTTTGCCTACAAAAGTTTGACCAAATTTCCAGTTCTTGGGAGCAATCCCCAGAGAGGTAGTGTACCTGCCATCACTAGCTCTCACTCTGAAAGACAATGTCTCTCCCACTAACATGGCATCACTTTCCCATTTCTGACCCCAATTTCGCTTCAAATTTGTCCAATTCTTGACTTTCTGGTCACCCTTCACCTGCACTTGTGTGATGTCCCCAGCTCCTCCGACATTCCACACTGATACTAAATTGAAATAAGGATTCCCAGTAATTGTGAACCGAATCCCTCCTTTCTTCTTGCAAGGTACCCTGGGTTGTTAAACAAAATATCATGGGAAAAGTTTTTGTACCATTTCAACTACAGCATGAAAATATGATATGCATGGATACGTAACCTGCGATATTGGATTGGGACGATGCCAGCCTTATACTCTGCAATTTTGAGATATGCAGGTTTGGCCAAATCAAAGTGTTCGCGTGGTGGGTTGCACCATCCTCCATTATCACCTGGCTTGTCATAGTTAGGAGGGCAAAGGTTGGTTGCTGTCACAAAAAGAGAGGATTTCCCTGCCTTACATCCCTCACGAGATTTTGCGCATTTGATCTCGTAACATGCGCCACATGTCTGTCCGTTCTTGAACAAAACTGAACTCAATGCTGCCGTGTCTAGGCCATAGCCATCTTTAACCACATCATCATACCCACAAGCTCCACCTGCATGCAATGCAATGTAAACAACTCATTAGTGCTGAAAAAATTGAAAGAGAAAAATAGGTAAGAGATAGAAATGATAGCAACTTTAATCTAAAACCTTATATTGATTTTGTGGTTTTTTTTATATATTTCTCAACTTTTTTATTTTTACTTCATTTACTACTTCAACTCACACTTAAATATTTAATAATTACAATTTTACATATACAATATTAGTTTATGCATTATATAAGAGAGTTTTTATATCCAAACTGTCACATCTTTTATTTTGGACATGTTTGTATGATTTGTATTCTCTCGTTTTACATGTTTGCATGTCTTTTTATATAAGAAAATAACAAATTTGTCTCAAGGGTTAAGTAAAAAATCCTACGTACCGAATGTTTGAGAGCCTCCATCATAGAAGGTAGCATGAGCTTGCCTCCATACAGTGGGCTTAAACAGCGGACGGTGCTTTCTGAGGTGACCTTTCTTGTTGTATTTGCCGATATTTTCATCAGCTGCATCGACATTAGGAAATGAGAATGCAACAAGAAAGACTAATGATGTGGTCACGAGGGCTCCCCAGGGGAAAGCCATGACAACTTCAGATTTCTGTTCAGTTCTTTACAATATATCAGATGATTCTTTGATGTTTTTCTACATTTTCTCACTTGTATGAGTATGTATATATAGGACAATGCTTTCGCCATGTGTGACTAAGTTGCCATTTTGTGAAATACTGCAGTAGGAGGACCTATTCTCTCGGACATTATTCCTTACCAAGAAGAATGGTTAATTAAAAATGTTTTATAATTTTAACTCAATTTCTTCTTCTTCAATATATTGTAACTACTTTTTTCTTACAACTATTCTTAAAATAGTTAATTTACTTTGTCAATGATCCCAAAAAAAATCATGATTTGACAACATAAACACATTTGTGATGCAATTTGTATGGAATATCTCATGTATGTTTAGACTTTTTTTTCTAAATATTTTTTATTTACAAATTAGATAAATTTATTAAATATATTCTCTATTCTTATGTTTTATTTTCAAATCAGAAAAAGATATATATTAAATTTTAATTCGTTGGAAGAATATGTTTAGTCTTAAATATATTGTTATTACCGCACTTTTAGAAAGTATATACGTATAAGTTTTAAGTTTTGGTTGCCTTAATAAACTGGCAATATATAAATAAGGCTGACTTTTGAATATAATTATATAGAACATATAGAAGAAAAAACATTTACTCAATTTTATTGCTTTGAAATGAGTTAGCTTTTACATAACAAATATAAACTTTAATATAACATAACATGAGGAATTTTGTTTCCATTAACAATTTTTTGGAAAGTTAAACCATTTTAAATAAATAATTTTAATTTTTTAAAAGTAAATATATTTGAATCAATTTTAAAAGTTCAACTAGTAATTAAGTCCTAGTTTAATTATGGTTAAATAATATAAAGTTTTTATGCAATTGCTTAATTATTATGAAATTATTGCTCAATTAAACAATTATTATTTAATAAAATTTAAGTAGCGCAGATAATAATTATTAAAGTTATCTAATAATTGTGAAGGAGTATAATAGATAATAAAAAGATTATTTGTTTATGAAATTTAAAATAAAATTTCGTTAAAATAAAAACTTTTTAATTTTGAATTATTTGAATAAAGATGACATTACAAACCTACGTTCTAATTCAATTTAAAATTAAATATAATTTTTAATAACACACTACATTTTTTAATGGTTGACGACTTTAAGATTAGTCCTCCTCTACTCTCCTAGAGAGTTAATTTGATTTTAATTTATGTTTAATTAATTCGATATCTTTATTAAATAAAATTTTGATATTAATTAAATTCTAAAATAGAATGAATAAGTATTTCTGACATGCTGTAATTTAAAAAAAAATATTTTTTTTTATTATGATAATGTTTGAGAGTTGTCAAAAAAGAAAGTCACTGTTGGCCATTAATGCATTAAGGTTAAGATAATATTTTCAAATTTTCAATATTTTTTCATTTTTTATTTAAAATAATATTTTAATTTCTATCTACCCATGTCTAGGACCATATTTATTATTAATTGAAGTTATTTGGTAAATAACAACTTATTTATTATAGTCGATAGTAAATAAATCAATTTTTAAATTGAATCCTTTGATAGATGTAAAAAATTTAATTTAATACGTAATTAATTTTTAAAAATCATCTTTTTGTATCGACAGCTTTCACAATCTTTATATAAACATTATAAACATTAAACTAATAAGTGTGAATGTATTTTTAATTAACATGATATATATATATATATATATATATAT
>Ga0099825_1004454_pt1 | contig 18350 bp, 9 predicted proteins | sample SiratroredBW_FD_76838 | JGI IMG/M metagenome (GOLD analysis project Ga0099825, IMG submission 76838) | Root nodule microbial communities of legume samples collected from California, USA - Siratro red BW | ecosystem: Host-associated > Plants > Roots > Nodule | place: USA: California | collected...
AACAAAATTATATATATATATATATATATATATATATATATATATATATATATATATATATATATATATATATATATATATATATAATCCAAGTAAATAAAAAATTATTGAAATGAAATTGAGAGAACTATTAATAGAAAATAATTTCTTTTGAAGTAAATGTTATAAATTATTTTATTAGTTTCAAAGATGTCTTACTTTTTAATTTGTTTTAGGCGTCATAAAACCTTCAACTCTTAGGAAAATAAAACTAATCTTTCTACTATCTTAACCCTACATTTTTTATTATATTCTTATTTAAAACATTTTTCTAAATTTTGGATAAATGCACAAAATAAATGTTTCTAACATTTAACAAAGTCTCTTAGTTGAATTTTTTTTTTTATAGAATCTTATTTAAAATTTCCTTTATTTTTTTAACTTCTTTTTTTTTATGGTAACATCCTCTTTATTTTGTGGATGAAAGTGGATGAAAAGGACGTCAATTTGTGACTTCTTTGTTAATTAAATTCTTTTATTAGCTTATTTACTATCAGAGAATGGTTTGATAATTAATTCTTTAAAAAATTAGTGATTATTAATTATCATGTTTAACATTGAATTAGTTATAAATTTAAGTTGAAGCTTAATAATTAAAATTTTGAATATAAAAGCATTTAATTTATCTTTGATATAAAAAGATAAAATCCAAAATTAAAAGTAAGTATTAAAAACGTCAATTAACAAATAAATACTTCATAAATATATAATCTAATTTTTATTTAAATATAATAAAAATGTAAGAATAAAGTCAATTCGGAACTAAAAAAATATTTTGTAAATACATTATTTTTATAAAATATAAATAAATAATATTTTTTTACCTTCTTTTAAAGTAAAATAATATTTTTTAAATTATATTAATTTTGCTTATATCATATCCTTATTTATATCTATACAAAGGATATGTAAAATAAAATTTATGTTAGCTGTTGCGCAATAGTAGGAAGATATTTTTGTTAAGACATGTTTATATATATATATATATATATAAATTAATGTCAGTAAAAAAAATATTAATCTTATATATTTAATTAAAGACAAATGGAAATAAGAGAAGAATGATAGAGTTCTTAAATGTATTCTTTATGTATAATTAATTTTTGGATTCAAATTTGATTTTAAAAATCATATTTTTTTAATATTTTTACCTAATTTTCTTAAATAAATTATGATTATTATTCTTGTTTTATTTTTATATTTGTATGGTTCTATAATAAAGTTAGTAACCTGTACTAATGAGATAAATAGTCCTAATGACTCATTATACTATTCGAACTAATTGCATTCTAATTAATATTGAATTGTAGATTTGTTTTTAATGATTTGATTTATATATAAATAATATATTATATGTATTATTTAGATACAGTTAGTTAAGTGAGACTTTATGAGAGGAATATATACAGGTGACATTCTTTTAGGTTTAGGTCTCCTTCAAACTTTTTTTATGTATCTTTTATATATGTCTAAAAAATATTTTTTTCTTCTTCTATTTTTATTATTTGTGTTTTTCTATATTAAATAATGACTTGAAAACCACAAAGAGGATGTGGTTAATCAAAGTTAATCTTTCTTTATATTTATTAAGTGTGATATTAAAGTAAATATTAATTAATGATAAGGATGACAAAAAGTTGTTTAGATGAAATAGATATAAAGAATTTTCAAAAGAGTTATTAAACTTTAAATATAGGGATTGAAGAAATTTAATGAAATAAAGGAATGTCCAACACCAATCTTTGTGATATAGACCCTTAAAGAAAGTGGGAGCTATGGAGTTGTGGAAAAACTACTTGTAGGATAATATAAGTGCAGAATAAGGAATGGGAAAAGTAGGGTTTGGCTTGATACACGGGCAGGAGACAAAATTCTAAAGTAGCAGTTGCCTAAGCTACAACATAAAGAAGTTGACAAAATAATAGGTGAATCTGAAAATTTGAATAAAAAGAAGAACGTGTAAATGGGAGGTTGAGCAATAGAATAATTTAATATTACATATTTATTGAGTGAAAAGTTATTCAAAAGCATTGAATAAAAAAAGAATTTACTGGAAAAAAAAAAAACTAAAAGAACTACAATCCTTTAAAGATCAAACAACTTAAAAGAGAGATTAAGGACTACTTCAAACTTCATATAAAGAAAGAATTTGTAATTTATGGGTTAATGTTAAGTTATAAATAAGATTTTTCATAAAAAAAACTAATGAAGCAAACTTTCAATCATTTTTGGTAAATATCTTAGATATTCAAATCTCATGTCCATAATATTTTATTATGAGGTGTCAGGATGTCATTTGTTATTATTCTCTCTCATCTTTTTCTCTCTCCTCTCTCCTCCTTCTCACTTCCTTATCTCTCTTCTCTCTTTCTTTTCATTTAATGAAGATTCTTTCTTTAAGTTCCTCTTTGTTATTTATCTCTAACATTTTCACCTTTATTGCATTACAATATTAACATCAAATAAACAAACATAAACATAGTGGTAGTGGTGGTGGTAGGTTATCTTCTTCCTATTAACCCTTGCATTTATCACATTTCGGCTCTAACCCTAGACAAATAAATTTAAAGATTCTTGTGATATTTATTCTTCTTTGCATCAACCCTAACATTCTTGCCTTTTATTTGTTTTCTTCTATAATACCCTAGAAAATAACTATAGAATAAAAATTAACTCAGAATTTTGTTTTAGAGATAAATAAGATAAAACCTATTTTTTTAACAGAAAAGTTGTTTAAGTAAATAAAAGTTAGTTATTTACTTTTTACTTTTATAACAACCACCAACTCTTTCTCTCTCCAAGAAGATATTCTCTCTCTCTAAGAAGATATTATGTTTTATTCTAATAAAAATCACCTTATCTCTAAAAAGATATTCTGTTTATAAAACTACCAACTCTCTCTCTCTTTCTTTAAGAAGATATACAATTTTGTTCTTATGAAAACCACCATCTCTCTGGAACAATTTTTCTTTAAAGTTTTCTACCTTCTCTCAAGATTGGTGATCTCATATGTTATCAGATTGACAATCAAAGAACACACCTAGATTCCTAACGTTGTGTAGATCAAGAGTATCCGATCAGATTCTTGAACAGAATTAGGTTGCCCGTGATTTTAGGATTTTTGAGTATTTCTACTCTATAGAAGTAAGAGAAGCTAGTTGCATATTTTTTTTTTTCAGATATTGTAATTACTTGTTTTATTAATGTGGGTAAGGGAAGCTAGTTTGAATGTTTTTAATAGATATAACATTTACTTATTTTGTGATCTTGGGTAAGAGAAGCTAGTTTGAATGTTTTTAATAGATATTGCATTTACGTGTTTTGTGATTTTGGGTAAGGGAAACTAGTTGTATGTTTTTATAGATATTGTAATTACTTGTCTTGTGATTTTGGGTAAGGGAAGCTAGTTGCATATCTTTTTTTTGTAAATGTTTGTCTACATTGAAATAGAAATTTATCTAACATGATGATATTTGGTAAAGGAAGCTAGTTGTATATTTTTATAAATATTGTAATTACTTGTCTTGTGAATTTGGGTAAGGGATGCTAGTCGTATGTTTTTATAAATATTGTAATTACTTGTCTTGTGAATTCAAGTAAGGGAAGCTAGTTGCATGTTTTTTTATGGATATTATAATTATTTATTTTATTAAATATGAATTGAACGAATGTTTGTAAATGATGTGGTGTGTGATCGAGATTACCCGTGTTATCGTATCCTGACTCTATTAGTCATTGGAATCATAGATGAAGATGACTAGGTGGAGAGAGTCGAAGGAGGTTCGATCCTGATTCTACTAGTTATTGGAATCATAGATGAAGATGACTAGGTGGTGAGAGTCGAAAGAGGTTCATATGACTACGTCATGGTGTGAAAAAGAACCGGTTGGACCAGATTATATGGATTAATAGATTCACATGACTACACTACGATGTGAAAAAAAACCGGTCAGACCAGATCATGTGGGTTAAAGGATTCATATGACCGCACTACGATGTGAAAAAGAACTAGTCAGACTGGATCATATGGATTAAGTTTATATGACTGCGCTACGGTGTGAAAAGAATCGGTTAGACCAGATCATATTGATTAAGGTTATATGACTACGCTACGGTGTGAAAAAGAACCAGATCATATGCATGTCTCATGAGTGTGATGTTTTAGTGATAATGTGATATATGAGATGAATTACGAAAGCTTGATTTGTTGTTTTTGGGTTGATATAGAAATTTAATTTATGAAAATACAATTTTTAAACTCTCTAGCTTACCCTTCTTTTTTTTGTGGTGTTTGTTTTGTTTTTAAACCTGCGATAATCGTGTATTACATGTGAGCAAAGGATTTGACAGGTGGTCTGAGTCTTTTGATGGAGAAACTTTATTTTATTTTATTTGTAATTTTACAAATATACTTTTATTAAAACTTATGTGGAGGAGTATATTTTGAAATAGATGATGAATGTATGGATTTTTATATTCAAATTTATTATATAATTTTATGCAATAAAGTTTCTAATACATGAAAAATACGAGATGTTACATCTTCTGTTGTTCACCTCCATTATTTGCCTCTTTCACATGTGTTGTTTGTCATTGTGTTGTCATGATTTAAACTAAATATATTAATTATTTTATTTTTATCTTAAATAAAGAATTAGAAAAACTTAAGTTTTAATTCATGTTATAAAATTTTCATTTTAAAATTATTTTGTATTTTAGATAAGATTTGAAAGTTAGAAACCAAATAAAGTGGTTTTAAAAGAAAAAAAATTGTAACTAAATAAAATAATAATAATAATAATAATAATATAATAAATAAAATAAAAATAAAAATAAAAATAATATAATAAATAAAATAATAATAGTAATATATTAATTTTTCATATATCATGTAGTTATTTATATATATATAAACAAAGGATCTGTAAAATAAAATTTATATTAGTTATTGTTGGAGAAGTTAATAGGAAGATATTTTTGTTAAGGCATATTTAATTACACGGGTTACTTCCATTTCAAAAATTTAAATTTATTTATTGAAATTTAATTAAAAAATCATATTCTTTTAATATTTTTATGTAATTTTTTTAAATAAATTGTAACTATTTTTTATTTTCTTCATATTTTTATGGTTCTATTATAAAGTAAATAATTTTTACTAATGAGATAAGTGGTCATGATTCATTATATTACTTGAATTAATTGCATTCTAATTAATATTGAACTGTAAAAGGATTTGTTTTTAATGATTTGAATCATATAAAATAATAGTCATAATTTATTTAAGAAAATTACATAAAATTATTAAAAGAATATTACTAAAAAAATATTTATTGTGATATGTTCAACTTTGAACAATTTTGCACGAATATTTTGTGTGTATAATATATATATTTTTTGTGTATAGTATTTTGTGATATATTTTTTTGGAAGAAAACCATAGAGTGCTTAGATATATTCTTTATATAATATTAATTTTTAAATCTAAATTTGATTTTTAAAAAAATCATATTCTTTTAATATTTTTATTTAATTTTTTAAAAAGATTACATAGAAGAAAATGATAGAGTGCTTAGATATATTCTTTATGTATAATTAATTTCTGAATTCAAAAATCATATTCTTTTAATATTTTTTATGTAATTTTAGAAGTAACAAAGAAATAGAATTTGGTGCATGATTGATGATTCTAGTATTGTTAGATATCTGGGAGAGAGGAAAGGATTGCATGCACTGTCTGAAAGCAGTAGAGTGGTGCGGACCTTTAATCATTTTGTAAATGATTTAGAGTTGATTGACATATTAATGGTTGGTAGAAAGTTTACCTAGTATAGACCTAACAATCTAGTAATAACTAGGTTACACAGAATGTTGGTGTTTCATGATTGACTAGAAATTTGGTTAGACAATAAGTAATATGTGTTAACTAGAACTGTTTCGATCATTGTGCTTTAGTCCATAAGACAATAAGACAATAAGTATAGAATGGGTCCCAAACTCTTCAAAAATAAAGGACATTATGTTCAAGGAACTTGTTCAGAGAAAATGGAACAATTATGATGTGAGGGGTAAGGGTTGATGGTTTTGAAAGAAAAGCTTAACAGGCTGAAGGAGTACATACATATAGGAACGAAATAGTCTTTGAAAATATTAATAATCATGTGGAGGATATTAAGAAGAGAATACGATCATTGGATGGATGATCAGGATGACAAAAGAAGTTGTTTGGATGAGATGGATAGAAATGAAAGAAATGAGTTGTTGGCATAACTGTATAAAACTAGATTCAACCAACAAACTAGAAAGGTAAGATTAAATGGATACAACAGGGAGACTTGAATACTTGGTTAATTATTGGAGAAGAGCTAGGAACACATTTAAAACAATAATAGTTAATGATGAATTGCGGAATTGTGAAAAACCTTCAATAGTTAACGGAATTTACAGAAACAGAAAGACTAGAGGTTATGCTGCAAAATATAGAATTCAACACCATAAGTAGAGAGGACCATGAAATGTTAGTGGGAGAATTTTCTAAACAAAAAATCAGAGGTAATAAGGAATTGTGATGTAGCAAAAGAAAGTCCCGGACTAGATGGATATAATTTTGATTTTCTAAATGGATTGGATTGGATGGATGAAAGCATGTTTGGAATCCTTAACAGTATTCGTCCAACAGCGGAGTTTATACCTAATAAATGAAATTAGGCAAGGTTTACTAACACCTTTCTTGTATCTAATACCATTGAGCATTTAAGAGAAACAAAGAAAAAGAATGTCATGAAGAGTGTTAAGGTGGGTAGTAGAGAAGTCAAAGTAAATATACTACATTATGTAGAAATGCCTTATTTTTTTTTTTAGTGCAACAACACAAAACATCTTGGTTCTGAAATCAATTTTAAGATGATTTGAAGTGGCCTCTGAACCAAAAATCAATTATTTAAGAGTAAGATAGGAGGTGTGAGTGTAGAGATAAATGTCATTCAACATTTTTTGATTCAATACTTATCTGTGACGTCATGAATATTTCATTTACATATTTGGACACAATAGTGAAAAACCAAAGATAGGATATAATGCTTAAGAGTTGAGAAGGAAGGATTATCGAGAAAGAGTTATTAAAATGAAGTATTAAGAGTTGAGGAGGGAGAATGTGGGACACGAATCTCTGTGGTGGAGAGGGACTTAAGAAAAGTAGGAGCTATGGAAAAGTGAGAAAACTATTTTGAGGATAATATTGAGTGGAGAATAAGGAATAAAAAAAGTAGTGTTTGACACTATAGATGGGTAAGAGACAAAATCCTAATAGAGTAGTTCCCTAAACTATATACCAACACAACATACACAAAAACAAGGTTAGAAACAGTAGGAAGTTTACAAAAGAATAAGCGGGTCTGAAAGTTTGAATAAAAAATAATGATGTTTAAATGGGAGGTTGAGCAAGAAAATACCCTAATAGTAAAGATTCATTGAGTGAAAAGTTATTGGAAAACATTGAGTAAAAAGAAAATTACTAAAAAAATTAAACTAAAAGAACTAAAATAATTTAAAGATCAACAACTTAAGAGAGAGATTAGGGACTACTTCATGCTTCATATGAAGAAAGAATTTGTAGAATTTGTTTTTACTTGTATGTTAATGCTAGGTTATAAATAAGATTTCTCATGAAAAACTAATGAAGCAAATTTTCAATTATTTTTTACCTAAATGTAATTTGTATTTGGTCAAAGTTATAAGATAAAATTTTCCATATGTATCTTAGATATTCAAAATCAAATATCCATAACTTTATTTATGAGGTCTACAAAGTAAATACATTTAAGTAAATAAACACCAAAGAAGATATACAATTTTAATCGTCATTTTAATCTATAAATATCCATAATTTTGATAGACATGAAATAAAATTGAATAAATTTTTTTTTTCATAAACATATATAGGCATATAAGCACTCAAATTATATATATTTATCTAAAACTAACACATGTCAGACATATTCAGGACTCGCTCAATGTTCAAGCAGGTAAAACAAGTGATTTTCTTCTAAAATATTTAACATTAATATATTATTATAAAATTAAAAATATATAATTTTAAAATTACACTTAAAAATATTTTTTAATTAAAAATTAAAAATATCTTAACTATATATCAATTTTATAAATATTTTTTGATGAATAAGAGTTTTGGAATTTCCTCCTACTAAATAATATTTTTACTTTTTTTAAAAATAATTTGCAAAAACGAAAAGTCTTAAAAATGAAAGCTTTGTAATTTTCTATCTATTTAATTCTGAGAGTGACATCCATCTCGATCTCCTTCGTCCTATTTCATTCATTTTTTCTATATTTTAAAATAGAATGGTTGACTGTTATCAGTCCATTATCTAATTTTAAATTGGTTTTATCATTGTATAATATTATTGTGCATTTATGCTAGTGTCTCCATTTAGAGACTTGGAGAAGTAGATTGAGGGATTGGGGTTTGTATTAACTTTTGTTTCTTTTGTGTGCATCAATATCAAGTAAAAAAGAATCAAATTGGTTGTATTGTTATTCAGTCAATTTCTTTCTATTAAAAATTGTTAATTTAAAAGTTTGAAACCTAACAAAGTAATAGTCTCTAACTTTATTAACATAACAAATTAACAAGTCTTCCATATGACTATATACTTACTATATATATTATTAAGCTTCTACATTTCAATAATTGCACCTCAATTCTCAATTGCAATATTGATAAATTGATCTCCAAATATTTTTATTTTTATTTATTATTTAATTAATTTTAAAATAATTTGTGCACATTCAAGAAAAAGTACTATAAATTTAGAATTTATAAATTAAATTTAAGCATATACTAAAAGGTTGAACTATAGAAAGACATAAGAAAACTTGAGACTTGAAGTCAGATACTACGATCAAGTTCAAGGCAATTAAACTTTATCTTTTAACTTAGTATCATTTTATACACTTATATTTAGTTATAGGGTTATATATATATATATATATATATATATATATATATATATATATATATTATATTTTTTTTTTTTATATAAAAAAATACATATATATAAGAGAAAAAATATAAAACATAATATTAAAAAATAAAAAAATACAAAATATATTATAAAAAATAGTAATAAATATATATATATATATTAAGATATATATTTATATATATATATATATATATATATATATATATATATATATATATATATATATATATATATTATAATTTTCAATTTCATATAAAAACATACAAATATATCAGCTAGAAAATATGAATCAGACTATTCAAAACTTGAAAAATCGAGCAGTAATGAGGTTTTAAATTGAATTGGCTATGAATAAATTTATAAATATAAACAAAAAGATGAATTAGAACGACAAGTGAGTGTTAATAAGATTAAAGAATAGATACAGGTGAAAACAAGAATAAAGTAGTCAACGAATATAATACCTTTTTATTCTAAAAATCGTAATAATGATGAGGAATTTGCGAGACTAAATGATTCTACTATAAAAAATATATATGATCCAAGTCAATAAAATAATATTAATACGAAATTGAGAGATCTACTAATAGACAAATGTTTTCTTTAAAGTAACTTATATAAATTATTTTATTAATTTAAGAAATGTCTTATACTTTAATTTGTTTTAAGTGTCCTAAAGCCTTGAACTATACTGAAAAAGTAAAAAAGAAGCAATCTTTCTACTCTCTTAGCCCTACATTTTTTATTCTGTTCTTATTTAAGCTAAGCTATATGAAACATTTTTCTAAACTTTGGACAAATAGAGAAAAATGAATGTTTATAACATTTTTCTAAATTATTTTACTATAAAAAATATATATAATCTAAGTCAATAAAAAAATATTATACGAAATTGAAAGATCTATTAATAGAAAAAGATTTTTTTTAAAGTGATTAATATAAATCATTTTATTAATTTAAAAAATATCTTATTTTTAATTTGTTTTAGGCACCTAATGAAACTAATCTTTTTACTATCTTAACCCTAAATTTTTTATTCTCTTCTTATTTAAACATTTTCCTAAATTTTGCATAAATGGACAAAAATATTGTTTCTAACATTTAATAGTCTCTTAGTTGAAAATTATTTATATAGAATCTTATTTAAAATTTCCTTTATCTTTATTTTTTTTACTTTTTCTTTTGTTAGGTAGCATCCTCTTTATTTTATGGATGCAAAGTGAATTGAATGAGTGGTCACTTCGTGGACTTTTTTATCCTATTAACATTTTTTTATTTTTTATTTTCTTCAATCATATTTTTTATTTTTTATTTTTCTCAATAACACTTTTTATTTTTTTTTGAAATAACACTCTTTTATATTTTTTATTCTTTAATTAATGTATAGTCAATACACTAATTATAATTATTATTTTTTTATTTTTTATTTCTTTTTTATAATTTTATGATTATATTTTATTATAATAATTTACTGGTTGTATTTTTGTATTAAAAATTGATATTGGAAGAAAAATTTATAATAAATTATAAAATTGTTATTTGAATTAAAATTTGTATTTTTCATTTGTTAAAAATATATCTAAATAATTAATATCAAAAATAAAATAAAATTGATGAAGTATTTTTGTAAAGAAATATTAACTAAGTGGTTTAAAAATTTTAAATAAAATTTAATTTATTTATGAATTGCTTTTAAATGTTATGTTTATTACTTAAAAATTTTTAATTATTGAAATGATGCAATATAAATTGAACATAAAGAGAAAAATAAATGACAATCATATATTGTTAAATAATTTAGTTAATGATACAAGAAATACTTTCTGTGAAATGAAATATAAATTTTACGTTTATCAAAACTAAAATTTTATCTTTATCAAAAATAAAATTCTATCTTTATCAAAAATCAAAATTTGTCTTTATCAAAAGTCAAATTTTATCTTTATCAAAATTTTATTCGATTTTTTCTATTAATTATTTAGCTATTTTTTTAACAAATTAAAAATACAAATTTTAATTGAAATAACAGTATTATAATTTATTAGAATTTTTTCTTCCAAAATCAATTTTAATATAAAAAATCACAAAATTATTATAATATTTTAATATAATTTATAATGCCAAATTTAAATTTATTATAAAATATAAAATAAAATAATTTATCATTTTTTCCTATTATAATTAATTAGTTAAAAAACCTTAAAATATTTCATTTTATTTTTTTGTATTCTTTTTTTAATTTAAATTTAATTATTTTTACATTATTTTTTATCTTAATTTTAATAAACTAATAATCACAATTTTTAATAACTATTAAAAAAAGAGTGCTATTACAGAAAATAAAAGAGTGATATTTTAGAAATTAAAGAATAAAGAGTGGTATTAAAATAATTAAAAAATAAAGAGTGTTATTGAAAAAAATAAAAAAGTAAAAAGATGCTAATCCGGTACAAAAGTCCGTGTTGTGACTTATTTGTTAAATAAATTTTTTATTATCTTATTTGCTCTTAGAATGGTTTGATAATTAATTATTTCAATAATAATTTTAAAAATTAGTAATTATTAATTATCATTTTTAACATTGTATTAATTATTAATTTAAGTTGAAGCTTAATAATTAAAATTTTGAATATAAAAGTATTTAATGTAATTTTGGATATAAAAGATAAGATCCAAAATTAAAAATAAGTATTAAAATCATAAACCACCAAATAAATACTTCATAAATATATAGCCTAATTTTTTTTTATTTAAATATAATAAAAATGTAAGAGCAAAGTCAATTCGAAACTAAAAAAAAAATTGTAAATAAATTATTTTTCTAAAATATAAATAAATAATAAATTGTTTAATATTATATATATAAAGTAATTAATGTCAGTAAAAAAATATTAATCTTATATATTTAATGAAAAACAGGAATAGTGCTTAAATATATTCTTTATGTATAGTTAATTGTTAGATTCAAATTTGATTTCAAATATCATTTTTTTAATAATTTATGTAATTGCTTAAATAATTTATGACTATTATTTTTATTTTACTTTTTATATTTATATGGTTATATAATAAAGAGAGGAACTTGTACTAATGTGATAAGTAGTGATAATGACTTGTTATACTATTGGAATTAATTGCATTCTAATTAATATTAAATTGTGAAAGGATTTACGTTTTATTATTTGATTCATATATAAATAATATATTATTCAATTATTTAGATACACTTAGTTAAGTGAGAGTTTATGGGAGGAATATATACATGTTACATTTATTTAGGTTTAGGTCTCCTTTAAACTTTTTTCTATGTATCTTTTATATGTATGAGAAATATTTTGTCCTCTATTATTTTATTATTTTTATTTTTCTAGAATAATGATTTGCGAATACAAAGAGGCAAATTTCTCAAAAGAGTATAGTGTATAATTTTTTTTGAAATTTTTAAAATGGTACACCTTTTTTTTTTTCCTTTTTCCGTTGTGGGTAAATCATGCATATGTTGAATTTAAGACTATGTAAAATTATAAAAAGAGAATATGATTTTAGTAATTAACTAATTAGTTAATTAATTAAAATCCTTAGACTACTGAAGGATTTTAGGATGATTAATTCTCCCACGTTCATATCCTGTTTTGACACTTTGTATTGGGTTATGGATATAAAATTAATTCATAATGATGAAGCTCTTTTGAGAATTTGATTGAATATATAATGACTGAAATTAATTGTCATTAAATAATTAAAATAAATATGAAATTAATTTGAATAGAAGAACAACAATGGTTTTTTTTATAAAAGGAAAAAAAAGAAACTAGTTTTAAGAAGAAAAAAAAATCTAAATAAGTTTTAAAAACTAACCAGATTACTTTGGTCTTTTCTTAAAAAGTTTTAACTTTTTTTAATTCAAATAATTTAAATTTTCACTATATAAAAACCACCTTTATATTTAACTACCTTACATATGCATTAATTTTATCTGCACAACTCAATACAAATTGGAAAAGATAGGAGAGGAACAGTGGAAGAATTAATCACTTAAAATTGTTCAGTAGTCTAAGATTTTAATTAATCAATTAATTAGTTAATTAAAATAGTACTTTTGCACAATTTCATTGTCGTCCAATAATGACACAATTTATTCATAATGATATGTGCAACCTCTGCACAATTTACCTATAACCAGAAAAAAAAAGTGTACCATTTTGAGAATTTTACAAAAAAATTACACTAGTTTAGGAAATTAGCCATATGTGTGGATAGTCCAACTTAATTTTTCTTTATATTCATTAAGTGTAACATTAAAGTAAATATTAATTAATGATAAGGATGATAAAAGTTGTTTGGATGAGATGGATAAAAATAAAAGAAAGGAGTTGTTGGGAGAACTATATAAAACTAGTATTCAACCAACAAGCTAGAAAGTTAAGATTAGATGGATACAACAACAATACTTGAATACCAGCTACTTCCATAGGTTAATTCATTGTAGAAGAGCAAGGAATGCATTTAAAGAAATACTAATTAACGATAAATTGTATAAAACCCTTGCTCCTAAGAGAAAGAGTAAAAAAGTTTTTGAAAGATACATTTACAAAAACAAATAGATTGGAGGTTAGGCTACAAAATATAGAATTCAACACCACACGTTGAGAGAACAATGAAATGCTAGTGGGAGAATTTTCTGAGCAAGAAATTAGAGAGATTATATAAAATTGTGATATATCAAAAAAAGTGTAGGATCAAATGGATATAATTTCAATTTTCTAATTTTTTTTGGAAATATATAAAAAAAAGATGTAGTGGTAGCAACGAAAGACTTTGCACATTTTGATCCTGCTTTTATAACCCTAATTCCATAGTTAAAAAATCCACAATGCCTAAATTAATGTCATCTAATATTAGCAGTAGGGTGTGTGTAATTCTTTCTTTAAGATTAAAAAAGTATTCTTCAAAGTAATACATTTTAGATAGACATCGGTAACAGAGTTAATAGATAAAGTTTTAATTGCAAATAAAACAATTGATGAAATCAAGAGTAAAATTAGCAGTTTAAATTTTCCCAAAAAGGTGGATTAGGAGAAGACATATATATTAGTTGGAATTCCATATGCTATATATTATAACTGATAGGTGTTTTTATGCAAAATGCATTGAATGGATGAAAGCATGTTTGGAATCCTCAATAGTATTTGTCGTAGTTAATGGTAGTCCAACAAAGAAGTTTATACCTTAAAAAATAACTTAGACAGGAGATCCACTAGCACTTCTTATATTTAACTATAAGAGAAGCAAAGAAAAAGAATATCATTAAGAGGTAAATAGGCCAAAGTAAATATGTTACAATATATAGATAATACTCTTTTTTTTGTAATGGAACAACACAAAACATCATGCTTCTGAAATCAATTTTAAAAAGTTTTGAAGTGGCCTCTAGGTTAAAAGTCAATTATTTAAGAGTATGATAAGAGGTGTTGGCACTAAAGATAAATGTCATTCAATGTTTTTTTACTTCAATACTAACTATGATGTCATGAATCTTCAATTTACATATTTAGACACAGTAGTGGGAGAATCAAAGACAGGGTAATTTTTTGAGAACGAACTGTGAATAAAATAAAGCATAGATTAGCAAATTGGAAAGAGAAGTTTTTGTCCCTTATTGGAAAAATATACATTATAAAATCTATTCTTACAGTTGTACCATTTTTATGTCTTTTTTAAAAATGTCTCAATTAGTAATAAATAAAATCAAGTCAATCCAAAGAAAGTTTCTCTAAGACTAGGGAAGGGATGGAAGGAGGATCAGTTGGGTCTTTTGGGATAAGGTAAGTAGTTTAGAGAAAGAAGGTGGATTAGGGGCACAAGACATAAGGATGTTCAATACGACTTTATTGGGAAAAATGGATATGATGCCTAGGAGTGGAGGGAGGATTGTGGAAAGAGTTATTAAACTCTAAGTATAGGAATTGAAGAAATTTAATGAGAGTCACTACAAAAAATCATGTATGTGGCAACATTTTTTTTGTATAAAGCGTCAGTTATATACGCCACTTTATACATGTGCGGCATTTTCGGAAAACGTCATAGATCTGGCCGCCACAAAATATAAAATGGCGTTTTTGTCTGAAACGCAGCAGCATGCGCCATATTATGCCTTATATAAAGTGGCGTTTTTTTTTATGTAATTAATGTCAATTGAAATGTCGTAACTATTTTGCTATTATGAACGTTTTAATATGACGCTTATTGTGGCCATATTATAATTAATGGTTAATGATAATACTTAGTTTTAAATGTCGTAATTTTAATATTAAATAAAAAAATATATGCAGTATTTTATAATTATATATCCAGTATTTTATAATTATATATCTAGTAATTTATAATTATATATCCAATAGTATTTAATAATTTATCAAATTTAATATTCATATATGTTACATACATATCCAATAGAAGAAAACTAAAATAACAAAACTTTTGTAATAACAAAAGATCACACTAAAATATTTCATAGTGCAATATAACATAGTATATGTTCTAACAGCATTCACAAAATATTTTGTTCAAAGACACTATTACAACTTACTAAATTGTTCAACCCCACTTCCCTTACGAAATACAAATAAAAACAACATATATATTTAATTTGTCTTGCTGCCTCCACTTGATCCTACAATATGATTTGGAGATAGAGCACCACTTGCAACATCTGATGCTCGAGATATTTACATGAAAGAAAATTAAATATTGCATCAGATGTACATGGAAGGGGAAAAGGATAGCTCAAGATATGAAAGATAAAACGAATATAGTAACATAATGTACATAACAAGGTGAAAAATGTTGCTGACTTCTTTGTGAGCCAAATGGTTATTTGAACGAAGGCCCTTACTGCTCTCCGGTTGGTTCATCTTCCTTCTTTTCTTCACCGAGAGTATTGGAAATCGTAAAGCTAGGTTGATTTGTTGAAGACAAAAAGCCTAGCCCACATTCTATCAGTTATCACTACCTTATTCTAGCCCTCAATGATTCTCTGCATTACAAGTTAATTCACCTATGCATAACTTCAAAACTTGCTTTAATAGAAAAGTTCTATAAATTCATTAAGTTCCAACATATCTATGTTGCAGAAGCAGAACTCATATAAAAGGGTATGTACGTTTGTCTTCCATTGACAAGCCCACTAGTAAAGCCAGTGTAACGGGCCATGGCTCCATGAACAGCACTTTGAGCGAGAAGTGTGCAGTATACGTTGTCAGAAGCATTGCTTGGAACAGCTCGGATCATATACGTTGGATCTGTCATACAGTAAAAATAGTGCAATGCTTGGTATTTTCTCCTTTTGGTATGCATAGATAAATATACTCCACAAGCACACATATACACATGCATACAGTAATGGAATTAAGTGTGAAATAAGAGTTAAACGTGAACAGTGCTATCAAATTTTTTTTTTCAATTGTTGTAGATAGTAATGATGGCTTTAATCTATTTTAGAATTAAAAATATATTAAAGAAGATATCAACATATTAAAGTATTACATTATATCTAAAGATTGTAGCAACCCAAAAAACAAACAAGTACAACATAAATCAAGGCTAGATTTCCACGAAGTAGACCACATGTTAAATATTATCCTCCATCATTACTAGACTTCAATACCAACACTATGCAAAATTAATTTGAAGCATATAATTGGTCAGATCACCGAACAAAGTGTAAAATTAAACCCATACAGACAGTTGCATAATATACATATAGTTGTAGAGATATTCAATGATAGGAGGACTTAGGTTCTGTACTCATTTAATAAATAATAAGGGATTCACTAATTTATAAAATGTTTATAAGATTAAGCCACAAATTCCACAAACCTATTAATAATAATAATAATAATAATAATAATAATAATAATAATAATAAAATTCCCACACCACACCAGAATCTACAGGGCAAACAAAGAGGGTACAACATGTGCAAAGAGGGTACAATATGTGCAAAGATATACCAATATAATTTATGTATTGTGGCAATGGAGCATGATATTGCTTTGCATAGGGTGATGGTTGGAAGAGTTGCAGAGTAAGAAAAATAGTTAAAAGGGAGTGCACGTGTTGAGACTTAGAAGGAGCATCTTTATCTTGCCTCCATGCATTGAGGGAATAAAACAAAGGCGTAGGAATAGAACCATACAAACATAAGAGTTGAAATTGAAACCCTATGTTTAAGCTTTGGACAAAAGGTGAAATGATCCATCGGTGATTCCTGCGAACAAACCACAGAGGCAGAAAGCAACAAAGGTTTAATTCCACATTTTTGTATTTGACAAGTTTCTAGGCTTAACTGAAGCCACTGAATTCGGCCAGTGCTTCTTCTTTTATGCTTTGCATGCAACTTCCACTTGGCTTCTCGTAAAACTCATCGTATACATAGTAGGCTATCATTACCACTTTATATGCCCCTTTACTGCAACTTTTTACCAATGCAACTACTCTAAATTATCTAATATTATCCCAACTGCAAGTCTTTATATGCTTTCATTAGTATTTAAGACCTTTGTAAGGATAGGGTATTAGATTTGATGCCTATAAATAGGTAATTTCATAATTCATCAAGACAAAACCAGGCACTATTAATTTTTTTGTTAACAAGATGGGTTGTGCAGGACAATTCATGAACATTATACCAACAAAGAAAAAAATATCACAAAGTGAAGGAAAAGTAACCACAAGATTAAAATGGTTTCATACTATTAACATACACTACTAGAAAATTGCCAAATAATGACCAAAATTAGTGACCAAAAAAATCGGTCATTATCGGTGACCGAATCAGTGATCGAAAAATCGGTCACTATCGGTGACCGAATCAGTGACTGAAAAAATCGGTCATAAATTCGGTCACAGAATCGGTCACAGATTCGGTTACAGAATCGGTCACAGATTCAGTCACGGAATCGGTCACAGAATTAGTCACATATTCGGTCACAGAATCGGTCATAAAATCGATTACAAAATTGGTCATAGATTCGGTCACAGAAATCGGTCACAGATTTAGTCAAAAATTCGATCACAAATAATAATAATAATAATAATAATAATAATAGTAATAGTAATAATAATAAAAATAATATTAATAATAATATTATTATAGTACTAATAATAATAATAATAAATAAAATTATTATAATAATATCGATAATAATAATAATAAAAATAACAAATAATAATAATAATAGTAATAATCATAATAATAATAAGAATAATAAAAATAGTAATAATTATAATAATAATAAAGAATAA